>JGI24021J15306_10006987_pt1 | contig 13688 bp, 5 predicted proteins | sample Ectturendosymbi1_FD_15306 | JGI IMG/M metagenome (IMG submission 15306) | reverse complement strand
CTCGGGATTTCCGATCGCAACAAAATGGTGCTGTGACCAGGATGTGAAAGTCGTGCGGAGTTCAGCTTTCACACAAAGAACGTGCCTCTCCGGTGGTGTTGCGTTGATTGTGTGATTCACCACGAGTGGGATGTGCGTGAAGAACAACACCATACATATATGTGGCGCGAACAAGCAATAATAGAGTGACATATGAACTCTACTGTTGCTTACTGCCACAGTGCGAAGCTTTGCGCATATGCCGCTCGGGATTTCCGATCGCAACAGCAGTATTATCTACTTTTTGCTGAAAGTACGCAATACCCGACGCGCAGCAGCAATCAGAGTTTACTGGACGCTTAAGCTTTCACGTGTGGATCGTTCCTGGCACTCCTGAATCCTGATTGCCCGGTAAAATACCGCAGCATTAGTGACCTCGCGGTAACTGACAACTTTGCATATTGTTTTCTCAGTTTTGCTTTCGCCGTAACTTTCATTTTAATTACATGGTGGATTGTCAGTGTTCTGTTGATTTTCTTGGTATATCCAAGGATTCAGTCAGACGAGTAGACAACTTCCTGATTTGAATCGGACGCCTCTTCGGCCTTGCGCACTTCGGATCAGAAGCAATTTTGATAATATTTTGGGACAGTGGTTCCCATGCTGGGGGTAATATGCGATTCTTTGGGGGGTAACGTAGAATCTAAACTTCAGACTGCTGATGTATAAACACAAGTATACCAGTTGTGTTCTTGTTACGACGCAAAATATTGAGGGTAATAAGACATAATCAGTACCTTGGTTTGGGTAACGACTCAAACAAGTTTGGGAACCACTGTTTTAGGGTAAAGGTGGACCTAGTAATCGTTCTTTCTTGATTAAATAAGGTAACCATAATAATTAGTTTCACACCGCACACTAAATGGGTCGCTCACATACAGCAGAAAGCTGCGATGTCCAACTACGCCCCATTAAACCTGGTCTTTGGTCGGCCTCTGGGCCGCTTTCTCGTGGTGGGTGTCGTCCCGTCAACATTCTGGTCACGCGGCCGAACCACTCTAGTATGATCTTTCGCCTGAGAAGAAGTTGCTCGACATTCAGGGCTTCACGAATTTCGCATCTGCACATTTTGTCTCGAAGCGTTGCGCCATCAGTTCTTCGTGAACGTCCAGCCTCAGCTGCTTGCAGTTGAGAACACTTCTTCGGTCATTACTCAATGTTAGCGACTATAGGCGATGGTCGGAGCAAAGACCGATTTAAAAACTCCAGCTTCGCTGTGCTTGAAAACCGAAAAACCCCGTTTTGCGACCACGAAACGATAAAGCTCACGCAGAATCACGTAAGCTTTACCAATCCGTGCACCAATCTTCATGTTCCGTTTTCCGTCACTTGTGAATACCACCCCAAGGCATTTGAACTTCTCGACCTGCTGCAGTGTATAGCCGCTTACTTGCAGCATGGTCTGACTTGGATTTCTGGAGAGACCTCGGTCTTTTTAGCGCTGATTTTAGCTCTTGCTTGGTCGCACGCAGCTGCAAACCGATCAAGTGCATGTTGGAGACCTTATTCAGAAGCAGCAAGCAGCACCGAGTCGTGCGCAAAACGCAAACTATCGACGCTGCAGCTGACAACCTATAGTTGACTCGGCTGTGAGTGTACATTCAATTCGAATCGACTATGAATGCAGAGAAGTGGTGACAGTACAAACCCTTGTCGGAGTCCAACACGCACGGTGAATGGTTGTGATTTAACTGCCCCGACACGGTCACAAACGTCTGAGCAGGGGAATACAGTGAACTGACGGCCAGCAACAGGAGGCCGTCAACACCGTACTCCCGCAACGCTTTACAATGCTTTTCTGAAATAAACCCGTCGTAGGCTTTCTCGAGGTTGGCAAAACATGTGTAGACGTCTTTGGCATGCTCACGATATTTCTCAAAAATTTTGGAGAGTGTAAATTTGGTATGTAGTGCTATGGCCGGGACGAAAACTGCACAGGGTATCCTGTAGGTTTTGGTCAATTATTTCGTGGCATCTTTTTCAAGGCTCTTGGCATGTATGTTGCTAGGGAGGCTAAGGAGAGAGATGCCGGGAATGCATTCTCTCATGTCTCCCTTCTTGTGTATGGGGATGATCAGTTTGCCGGTGTTCTTCCAAAAACACCAGCATACATGACACGTACAGGAGTAAGTCAAAGAACTCTTCTGTTTAAAGCAGCTATGTCCTACCCGCGAGCCGCATGCGGCCCAGTTTAAGCTTACGCTGTAGTNAAAAGTATCCTACATACTGACAACCTGTCCTTATTTTGATAATTTCGAATTTGACGTTTTAATGCAGGTGGTCCTCAGTGCCACTTTATCACGTCTGTTACCATTGCAGATAGGATTCGGATGCTTTCAGTACATTAGCTTAAGCCAAACTTAGTTTGCTAAGATCAAAGTAAGCCATTCAATGTGCGGCCTTATGTCATTCAATGTGCGGCCCTGGCCAATACAGTGACATTATTTTTGGCTCAGTAAGCCATTTGGGTTGGACATAGCTGGTTTAAAGCTTAGAGAAGGCCTGCAAAACATGCAGGCCACATGCGGCCCGCGAGATCATTTCTTACGGCCCGCGAGAGCTTTCTCAGTTGCAGAGAATGTTGCAAAAACCCGACTTCTGATGATTGATTGTCGTTTCAGAATTTCTTCCACACTCCAACGAAATAGACTTGTGTGGTCAGCGACGAATNTATGTTGATCGATTTGGCCCTTCGAGCTTTCTGAGTTGCGCAGGCCTGGCTTACNGCATTTACGGTCGTGCTTCATCACGCCCTGCACCTTTCCCAACCTTCAGGATTTAGACAGCTAGGAAGACTTCGGGTGCAGCGACGGTATTTTCTTCTCCCAAACACGCCTCCTGTGTGTCCAGTGGTGTGGAAATAACTAGGTTGAAAAGGCCTTCGAAATACTGTCTCCATCTGGCAAGGATGTCCTCGTTGTTGAGTAAGACACCGTTTTGGTCTTTGATGGATCTAGCAATATTAGTTTTCTTACCGCGGGGACGCCGAATGGTTTGCTAGAATACTTTGTTGGCTTGCTCGTAATTAGAATGTGGTTTATACCCGAAACTTTCCCAAGCTTGCATTTTGGACTTTCACCGTGAGGCCTGCGAAATTTCGGACCTCAGCTACAAACAAGATTTGACTTTGTTCTAAATCCGTGCATTACAGACGGCTTTCTTTGCTTGAATAGCATCTTTCACCTCCTGGTTGACCCAGGGGTTACTTTTTGCCATCCGTTCCCTCACCGGGTCGTTCACCACGAACGGGATGTGCGCTATGAATAGCACCTATATGTATGTGGTGCAAACAAGCGATAATGGAGTGATCTCTAGCGTTGCTTGCTGCCACAGTCTGAAGCTTGCCGGGCTTTCCGATCGTAACAAAATAGTACTGCGACCAGGATATGAAGGCAATGCCAGATGCAACCTCCACAAACAGAACATGTGATTGGTGCGGTTAGTTGGAAAAAGGAGGGGATGTTGTTGCAAACTCTCGGTCGGCGTGGCGTTGAATGCGCAATTCACCACGAACGAGATGTGAGCGAAGAATAGCACGTATTATGCACGTGGCGCGAACAAGCAGCAACAGAGTGATCACTATCATTGCTTGCTGCCACAATGCGAAGCTTTGCGCGCTTACCCCTCGGGGTTTCCGCTCGCAACAGTTTCCGTCCATATACTAAGCAGCTATTACAGGTGCTTTGAATAGCCACCATTTCTCTGCTACGTCCTCTGTGCATTCCGAAAGTTTCGAAACAAGAAAGATGGACTGTCTTATATGTTTTTTCTTTCATCCTTGTCCATCAAGTCCTCGCACATTATTCGCTAGGACTTCTTCATCTTGCACGTGCGTGTATGTAGACCCTGTTGGTTTTTCCAAAGGTCAATTGCCGACAACAAGGTAGTGACCCGTCGACAGTTCTGGCATCACATGACACAAATATCAAACGCTGATTGGAACAAGCCAGGTGAAACCATGTAGAAATCAATGAGTGGCCGTTGACCCAACGTCTCTGCACCAGGTGCACGTGTGCAGATCTCTGTGTTGGAAAGAAGTGTTCACGATCCATAGTGCGTTGTTGCAGCAGGAATAATCCGTTATGTTTTAAGTTAGCATCAACGTGCGGGCCCTTCTTTAAACCAGCGTCACTCTTCCATACCCTTACCCCCTTTTACACCCACCATACCCTTCTCCCCTTGCATAAAGTTTCTAAACTTTTCCAGGGGTGAGGTACCCGGACCCGACTGAAACGCGCGCTAGGTGGCTAAATGATTTTTGTTTTTTGCTAAAATTAAAAACAATGCTTAGATTGCTGTACTTCTTTTTCAGAACGAGCTTTTCACCTTAGTAACCGACCAAGGCTTTCTGACGAAGACCAAAATCGTGTGGGAAACACTGTCTGGCGTTCAAGGCGACACTCACTTCACCGACGCCAATTTCGCCAGCGCTCCTGTTGAATCGTCGATGACGTACAACCTCGACCCTGATCAACAGCTGGAACAGGTGCATTAATGTTTCATGTCATTGCGTAACAGCGCACGTTCAAGTATCGATTCGCCTGTTGCACTGTAGACATTCGTGCTTACATGGCGCCAGCTGATCGGCTTAATTGCCCACTAGGGTTTCCAGTTAAAAAATGCGCTCTATCGCGCTTCGCTGCTGTTCTGTTGAGAGTTGTGTTTGATTGGTCATGTTTGACAAAGTAGAAGGCAAGCTTGGCAGGCAAGTTTCCCTCAACCCCTAACAGATGTTTTTAAGCAGCTTGTCCTTCACCTCAATCATCTTCCGATGACATACGACTGAATAACTACCTGCATTTGAAGTGACTTTGGTTTGTCCCATGTCATGCATGTAGCGGCGGCAGTTTAAGTTGAATTCTTTTATTCCATGTTTCTTGCTGGCCGGCAATGTTTGGTGTACTACATGAACTACGAGTATGAAGTGCCACTGGAAACGTCAGAGGTTTAATTCTTGTCAAAGCACTTGCTTGCGAAATTTCAGTCGCATCGCAAAATCACTTTCCCCACCATTTCGAACCTGTTTCTTTTCGGTCATAGACCGAAATGTTTTTGAAATGACTGAAAAAAAAAATTAAGTCATTTCGGTCAGAATGTTCGAAAATATAGGCTAATGAACACTGTTACGGCGACTTGTAATGCAACTGTGAGACAAATGACCGAAATGTCTCAGCGAAAAATGACCTAATGTCTCAGCGAAAAAAAGGCTTCGAATTACAGCATTATGCGAGTGACCGAAGCGTAAAACAATATCGAACAAAACTGAAACAATGGAAGGCATACTAAGGTCATAAAGTAACTTACAAGGACTAACGTGCAGCAGGGAGTGGCGTCTGCTTGTGAGTGCAGATCTCATGTCTGCTGAAGATTTCTGCTCTTGAAACTTTACATCATGTAGATACTGGTTGCGACCCAGCAACCACGATAGATACCGGTTGCGACCCAGCACTCCCGCGCAAGGCGCAACTGTGTTGATCATCCAGCAGACTGCAACCTCTTCAAAACTATAACCTTATTAAATTCGCAATAATTCGGCTTTCAACTTTAAACCACGATAGGAATTTATGGAACTTTCGAGGGGCGCCCGACGAGACAACCTGTTTAACAGTTTTTTTTTCGGTGTCCAGCGCATTAACTTTAATTTGCACGAAATTGTTTAACGTTTGCGCCAGTGAACTTTCTCTCTCTCATATTGTTGGTGATGATGGAAATACAACCCTCAACGGAAAAGCCATTGTTTCATCTCTATGTCAGCTAACGTGCAAACAAGTGCACTGACATAAAGCGCATCCGTTATAAGTTGCTTGGCATGTGCTTGTGATCATCGGACCGTTTCACGATTCTGCAATAAAAGAAGTAAACAGAAAAGTGAACAAACCGCCAACCGTAGCACACAACCTATCGCCATGTCAGCACAGATAGGCAAGCGCCGCTAAACTGTCACTTAAACATCTAACGGCACACAAACTTTTCACTACTGATTATTCTGTTGTGATTTAGAGATTCTAATGGTAAAGCAAAGTGGTTTTAACCATGACAGTCATCATGTTGATTTCTCTGCGAAGTTACTTGTTCGTGTTGAAACTTTAATGTGGACAGTTCATCGTAAAATCCACAGCATTACGTTCTAAGCGTAAATTGAAAGCGAGGGCTGTAGCAGCCGATCTGCTAAACGACATAATACGTTGCATCGCAAAAACTATTTATATTTTCGCAAAGCAGCCGCTACAGGTCGCTGCTCAGCGCTGTTCGAATTGCCTTCATTCGGTTGCGCGTAATCGAAAACCCAGCTAGTCAAAGAACTCGCACAACATCCAAATGCGAAACAAATACTTCGCTTCAACCTTGAACTATCAAGCTTACAAGTTGCACACCTGTGACGGCCGTACTTCAAGCTTTTTTGCATGACGATTAAGTGAGCTCGTTTTCCAGGCCACTTAACACGATTTCTGCTGATTCAACAAACGCCTGAGTTCCCAAGTGAACTTACGGGGTGGGGAACCTAGTTGCTACCACGGGCCGCATGAACTATGCATTATCGCTGGCGGGTCACAAAATCATTTAATTTTATCCTAAAATTCAACCTTTATGTAACAGTGAAGAAACGTGACTTGTCTTGACTAACTATCTAAATACGTGCTTACCATGGAACTTCGTTTTGACGCGATGTTCTACTCTAATTTGGGTAACAAAAATTCTGATGCGGGCCATATCAAATGATCACGGGGGCTGCAGGCTCCTCCCCACCCATGGTGTAAATCGTACGAACTCGCCGATCGCACTCTCGCCCGATGGCACGTATAATGTATTACGGAAGTAGTGTGATGCAGCCATTCTGCATTCCTTGCATCTGACATGCTGCGATGTCTTTGTCAAACAAAGATATGAAATGAGGTGTTGCTCCCGCTTTAGTTGGACTGGACTTCGTTAAACGTTGGCCATTGTTTCTTTTATCGTCGTGGAAACACGAGAATGAAGCAATGAACGTATGGGTAAAGAAAAATAAAAATCTGCCCACAGTTAAGCTTGGCTAGACCTCAATATGATAACACCTTAATCTGAAATTTTAGTTTCTTATCCATCTCAAAATGTTATTTTGTCACCTTTTTTTTCCTGTTGCCAAAACTTTTATTCCCTTATTTGAATGCCGCGCCTCATTCTTCGCAGGACTTGCAAGTGGCGCTTTCTCTGCAAGAGGAGGAGACACCGGACGAGCGGTCGGTCGCCCCAGCACTTTCCTCAGGCCCTGACAGGAGCGTCGAAGAGACAGAGTAAGTCGGGTTTGCCACTGAAGCACGGTTCAGACTTTGTACCAAGGTATCGCTGTTCCTCACTTCGGTCTAGTGTTTGTTACGTCACATCCAGGGCCTACAAGAGGGGGGTGCATAAGGTGATGAAAGTAAGCACTCTCCATTTTTCTGTAATCAATCCCAAAATTACTAGAGTGACCCAGTTGCCAGTATAACAATTAATCTATTTCTATATCTCAGCTTGACAGCTGATTCTGGTTGCTATGCAAACAAGCTATAAAAATTTTTTATTAGAGCCCGAGAAGGTAGGGGAGCGGTATCAGTTGTCGAACCACCGGTAAAATTTCTCTCGGAGGCCTTGGTCACATCTAAGCTGGGGGTGGCCGCAGCAGGACTAACTTGCGTTCGCTTGTAGCGCGGTTTCTTCACGTTCCGCCGCTACACAGCTGTTATGTGACCCTGGACACGCAATCTAGCTGCAGTGTTTCAACAACAGCCAGCAGCGTCGCCCAATAACTGCACGCTGTGTTGCAGCCGCGAGATGGCACACCGTCTCCAGCGCCAACTTGACGAAGAAGCTTCTGCAGAAGTCCGGAGGCAGCAGCAGCAGCAGCGACACCAGACCCACCCCCAGCGGTCTTCCGAAGAAAAGTCGAAATGCATTATTTTGTGACGTCGCCCGTTACCGGTCTTGTTTCTCGTGTGGTTTGCGCTTGTCCAAAAGGAACACTACGCGCACGGCGCTGATTGGTGGATGCTGTGCGCTGCGTTGGATGTAGCAGCACGACTTAGACTCCCCCTGACTGCTTTGACCCCCTCGTATTAGTGGGTATAGCGCATTTCGCTTTGTTCTTTCGGAAGCGGTCAAACCATTGACCGGTGATTGGATATAAACACTGCAACCATCAAAAGCAGTGATGTAGTTTAGGATTAACGTGTGTTGTTCAATGGACAAACAATTGCTAGCAACCTGACCAGGGAGATCAGCAACTGTTGAAGAGACTGCTTAATCTTCTTCGCAAAGCGATCACAAATTTATTGCTTATCTTCGTTGTTGATTTTAAAGTTGTTCTTCTTTCGATCAAACGACACCGGATAGCTTTTTCTTAAAACAGTATTTGAGGTAAACCCAGAACGCCCGTATATTGCTGCCCGAGATAAGATTTTTTGGATCCGGAACCAGATATTGCGTTATGTCCATAACCAGTTTACTTAATCTCTTGTCACGAGCAACAGTGTGGTTCTTGTACCGCAACCACCGAAAAAGTGGAACCGTCCCGCGAGGCAGAGTCGCAAGCACGCAAGTGCTTGGCTCGCGTGTGAAGTTTTGCGAGCGTTGTGCGGAATTCCAGTGAGACAGACCCCTTTTAACTCCTCTCGTTAAGTTCATTCGGATTTGGATTTGTCGCCTTTCTGTTTTGAATATACTATCTCATGTGTGCAACGTCGGACGCAGGGTTTCGTCTTGTTGTGCAATCACACCCAGATACATCGAGCGAGCAAAACTTACATTTTCTGAGATCCTATATCTTTTGCATGTGTTTTGTGATCGTCCATGTGCTGTTTGATACTCATAAGTTTTAAAGGCGAGTAAAGACCGGTTCGTCCTCCTGGTACAGCGCTCTGTGTTCCAGTGCCAATAAGCCTATCGCCATAAAAGAGGTCAAGGTGCTGTTTCCGTTTTCAATTAACCCAAATCATTTAAGTTTATCTCTCGTTCCTTTGGCGGCGTAGATGAAGCTTATGGTACGGTTTCCAGACATTTACTATCAGGCCCGTAACTAGGGAGACGCAGGGGGGAGAAGCACCCCCAGATAATTTTTCGCCTCCCTGGAAAAATGTGTTGGACATAGTTTAAAAATTTGGACCCCTGCCAGAAAACTCTTCGCTCCCCCTGGTGTCCCATGCTGGTTACTGGCCTGTTTACTGTCAGTGTGGATGTTTAACCTTGACGACATCTATCTCCGTGAACGCCGCGCAAACCAATCGCCGCGTGGTCGCTGGCCATGAAGCACACTGTAGCTCGAAGCGAATTATCTCGGGATTATCCTTGAGATAGTATCTCGTCACAGGTCAGAACGCCCTGTGTTATTGTAACACGACACGATTTTACTGCGCAGTGTGCGACGGAAAAGGTGCTATTGTCTCGTACCACGTGACTGCGTCGCCGCGACGCAGCTTCCCAAGTATTGCTGCTGACGCTTTGCGCGTGTCCAGGATAGAGCAGATAAATGCTTTTCGCGTAACATTGTTGTTACATTACGAAAGTTGTCGACGGTGCAAAACTTAGGAAAAAAACAGCTGGCGGGCGCGTTTCCTTCCTAAATATCCGTCCTCTCCTCCCGAGCATTGCGTCGCTGGCGAGAAACGCAGCAAGGTCTCCTTGCGTTTTTGCCACCTTTTCGCGCCGAGCGATTTCTCAAACGTGGGACACACGCGACGATGTGTTGAATAGTTGCGCTTTCCTTTCTGCGCAATGAGTGCTGCGGTTCACATTGCTGAGCCCACGCCGTCGTATCTTAGTAGCTTTGCGTGGAAAGCCCACCCAGGCCATGGTCGCGACATGTACGTTTAGGGCCAGTGGTTCCTAATCTTTCCTCTACCACGCCTCCTTTAAACAATTGTCGTTTGTTTCAAGCCCCCTGATTTTAAATAAGCTGTAAAGCAATTGCATTTATTGGTATATTTGATGATCAAACTTTCCATGTTCTAGGGCGCGTAAGGAGTCGCGCCCCCCGGAAATGTATTGACGTACCCTGTGAGGGGCTTGCTACCCCGGTTAAGAACCACTGGTTTAGGCCGTTTGTGCCAGCAGTGTTGGTGTGTTGTGCTGAATTTTCGTGTTGAGGTATCACTAAAAATCGTAAGATTCAGTCGTCGTGTGTGAAGCTTTGTGTGGTCGCAGAGACGACTTGCTCCAGTCGACTGTTGTTGATATCGCGGAGAACTCAACGCGAAGTCGTCGTCACGTGATTTCATCGGAGCGCGAAATTTGCTCGTCTCAGTCTACAGACCGATCTTCGTTAAAGTTTCGTTGTTCTCGAGTTATATCTTTCATCTCTGTTTTCCATCGCAGCAGACACAGCGACCATGCCGACAGTGAAATGTCGGTTGTTTGGCGATCGATGTCATCCATATAAACGTTGGTGCCGCGCAGGGCCGTCGGAGAACGGGGAAAGGCGTGGGCATTGCCCCCCTCTGCCCTGTCAAAAGGGGAGCAACGGGGCGGAGGTGCCTTTACATAACATTACCATAGGTGATTTCATGGTTTATCAATAACAAATTGAAACAAATTTATTGCCGCTATTCGCGCACGCAAAAAATTCAGAAGGGTTTTCTGTTAGTGTTTTTGAGGGCAACATTGTTGCTAAACAGGAACAAGCGTATAGCAACTATTTTTTGTTTTTTTAAGTTCCCATTGCCCTCAACTTCTATTACTGCCCCCCCTGACCTGCTCCGGCGTCCCTGGTACCGCGTCTGTGCGACGCTCGTTATCGCAGTACCACTGCGTTCGTGTTGCGATACCGCCGTGCTGGTCAAAGCGAGGTTCGCCTTCGTATGCGCCGCAGCTGATACCATCCTTCCGCCACGGAGAATGTTTTGTGAATTGTTTTCGCAATCGCGGAACGTCTGGGTTGTGATTTTGAAGCTTTTTGGCATCCGGTGCATTGTCGTGGTTTTTCGTCAAGATTCTTGCGGCATTAATTCCGGTTGAGGTTTTTCTTGTTCTTGCTATCGCAATAGCTTAGCAGATCGCCTTCACAACCCCTTCCCAATTTTTATTTCGGATCGTTCAGTTCAACACCCCACCCCCATTCCCATTGGCATCCATTTCAAATGAAGATTTTTTGGAAGATTATTGCCATTGGTTGGTGAATCGCACTGAAAAAGACCCTGCGCTTTAGGTGACCTGCGCTCAAAAATATTTACCCAGGCCCGTAGCCACGGGGTGGCATTCGGGGACAGTGCCCTTAAATTTTGTTGTGCCCATAAATATTTGTTTTGAGGATGTAATTAAAACAAAAGCCTTACCCCCTTAAAAATCTATTTTGCTTCCCCAAATTTTAAAACCTGGCTACAGGCCTGTATTTACCGACGGCAGCAAGCATGGTAAACTGGCAGAAGTTCGCTCGTATCAAAAACAATCGCAAAACACTGTGTTTGCCGATTTTCGGGTCTAATCGCAAACGTTGAGTAGCTCCTGCAGCGTTTTGTCGCTGACATCAGCTAAAATCTTCACATGAAAAGTAACTACAGACCAACTAAATGAAAACTCTCGCTTCGTGAAACAAAACATTGAATACAACAACGTTCCTTTTCCAGCTTTTGCTCATTTACCGCGCTCTGCACACGAAGGTAGCAATGATGTCATATCATATACTCGGTGATTACTGTGAAAAATCTGAGGGTGATTAGCAGTCCCGTCGCCACGGGGGCTTTGCTGGGCATATATTAATACACTATAAATCAGTGGGTTTTTTATCAAATTTTCAATGTCAAGCCCCCCTTCTAAAGACTCTGGCGACGGTTCTGGTGATTAGGCTGCTCTGAGTGACAGCCGTTCAACGACATCTGCGCAGCCACTCGTTAGGGATAATAAAAGCTTGTTTTTTTTCGTTGAGACATTTCGGTCATTTGTCGTATGATGGTATTGAAATTCGCCGTAACAGTATTCACTAGTCCATATTTTCGGTCATTTAAAAAAAACTCGGTCTATGACCGCAGAAAGCCCAGGATACAAGTGACCAGCGCACAGTTGAATCACCGCAGTGGTGTAATGTTTATAAGCGCGCATTGAAGTAAACCGTAGCGACAGCTTCGTTATTTGTGGCGAGGTCACATTTTATCATTTAATACTCAGAGCCTGAAATACCATTCAAACGCAAAAGGCGATGACAAAAGTGTATGCTTTTTATATTACAACATATCCGCGTACACTGAACGCCCATGCGTGTCAGAAGGGGGAATTTGGCACCCCTGGATTGTGATTTTTCCTGTTGCAGCGGTTCTAACCTCACCCGACTCTGGTGTACGCCCGGCGATGACGTAGCAGTCGGGCGTGCTCATGTTAATCAGTGGATCGCAGAGGTCCGGAGACACATTTTCCTACTCCGCTCCTGTTCTTAAATTTCCGGCTCCCAAGGTTGAAATTTGAGAATCCGACTCGTGTTCAAACTCCGAAAACCATCTCTGCAACCAAAAATCACATCTTGCCTAAACCTTTTCTCGTTTTTGTGGAGCAAGGGGCCCAACCTATTTGTAAGTTTTAAGCATTGAAGTAAGACGTGCAGTGTGGACGATATTTCAGTCAAAACACACAAAAACAAAATCCTTATTTACTTGTCCTAATTAGCCCGTGAATATTTTGCGGTTTCTTTTGTGAAAAAGGGATGGCCCATTTCAGACGTTTTTTCCATTTTTTTAGCATTACTTTTTAGCTATAATTACTAGAAATTACTACGCTATGTATAATACACTGATCACCGTATTACGGTTCATCAGCAGAGCTGGTACAGTATAATGGAGTCAGCAGTCCGCACTCTTAATTTCAAAGTCATTGAAATAGTGAAAGAAGATTTACCACTGTTATGTAACGATTAATGTTAAAGCAGGGTTTTTTAAGGACTCGATTCGGGTCCCTAGCATCAGAGAAAATTATCATCGGGTCCCTAGAATCAGAAAAAATCGGGTCCATACCGGGTACNTAATATTTTCCTTAAAAAAAANCGGTTAAAGCATTCCCGCTTTTCCAGCCTATAATTGACTCAAGCAAAACATAGATTAATTGCACTCCTTGCAGGCCTTCACATAAACTAAGCAACGCCAGTAGCACGTATCTTGTTGCAGTTGAGTAGGCACAGCTTATCCTATTGTATGTAAATACGAAATATCATCACCGGTGCCGCAACTGACAGTGGCGTAGCCAGCCCAAATATTTGGGAGGGGCCAAAACATTTGGGGGGGAAAAATGTTTGATTTTAGGCGAATAACACTATTTTGCTAGAACAGGGGTTAGTGAAAACATTCTCTCGCCAAGTACCCCTTCAGCATTTCGGTAGATGAACATGTACCACTAAAGATGGACGCCGGAAGGATTTTTTCCAGGCAAGGGCCAAAAGTGAGTTTTCCCGGGGCAGGAGTGAAAGCGTACCCCTAAAAGTTTTGATTTGTTGAAATTCGGGAAAAAATGGCGACCAACGTTGTTTGAATTCAAAAAATATTGCCCAACGTTTGCAGAAAAACACATGAATCCTTTTTTGGAGGTCACACCAAAAAGGGTTCTTAATGGGAGAAAATTTGTGAGCAAAAGTCACACAAAACTTTTCGGGCAAGTTTGGGGGACTTCGGGCAAAAATCCTTCGCACGCCCAAAAATTTGCCTGCTCCTACACTTATGTCC
>JGI24021J15306_10006986_pt1 | contig 13689 bp, 8 predicted proteins | sample Ectturendosymbi1_FD_15306 | JGI IMG/M metagenome (IMG submission 15306) | reverse complement strand
CCCCACCCCCTGTACATAGGCATGCTTTTCCCCACTGTTTTTTGTTGTTGTTTTTATGCTTATTTCACCTGACGTTGATTTGACGCTTTTTATTACTACGACGCTTTTTATTACTTTTATTACTACGCTTTTTATTACTTTTATTATTACTAAAAAGTCCGGCCCTCGAATTATTGTGTAATACCTTATGTGGCCCTCACACAAAAAAGTTTGGAGACCCTGATCTACAGACCCTAGCCGAGAAACACATATGGAAACTGTATGTCAAAATCGGCCTCGGCCGTGTAACACATTGATAAGTAAACAGTGGACACCCTGGCGCAATTAGACACCCCAGGTTACCTGAGCAGGGTTTCGCAGGCTGACTTCAAGTGATTTGCTGATTGGTAACTTCGCTGGCGTTTTTACTCTGCTCCGCCTGGATGTGTTGTTCCTTCATAAACGAGAAGATATCACATCCCAGGTTACCTGCGCTGCAATCATGATCCATGGCTTTCAAGGCGGAAACACCATTCAACTGTGACTCTCCGTCACAACACCTCCTGTGTCAACCGGCCTGACACGACGTGCTTTCAGATGCACTATTCTGCATTTTTGCGCCTGCCGATCATCTCTTCAGCCCAGTGTTCTCAACCTTTTTCAGCCCATGGACCATCTTTTCAAAAAATATATCCGGTGGACCGCTTTGCTATGCTGACATTTCATGAAAAACCAGTCGAACACAAGAACCTAAAAATGATCCTACATAAGTCATTGTGCAGTGAAGGTTACATATTTCAGGAATGTGATATCAATGATTTACGGAACTCTGTGGACCACGTTTCAGCCTGATACAAACCATGATGCAACGAACGCCTGTGGTGCTGGTCACAGTTAGCTGAAGACGACAGATTGCTACCCCTGTTGCGCGTGTATTCATCCGCTATCCCTGTTCGTCGCAAAACGCGAGAAATACGCTTCGGAATCGGCGCGACGTCGTTTTGAGGAGCACATGTAATATAGTACTGAAAAAAAAAACGCTACGCAGAAATATTTGGGTGAATTCGCAACAATGAGAGAAGGATGCCTGCATCGCCGGCAGCTTTTCCACTTCATCAATATGTGGGAGTGGGCGAAATTTTCGGGCGATGGCCTGACCTTATTCGGAAGGGCAGAGGCCAGCAAGGCCGGTGCCCGTAAGCTGTCGGTAGAGCGGCTGCTCCAGAGCTTTTGCACTGACGTTGTTTACTTCATCCCTGACAGCAACGACGCAAAAGCGTGTTCTGTGCATTTCCGGGCGAAGCGCAGCCGTTTGTGGGAAATGCGACCGAAATTAATTTTCGCGCTTTTCACCGAATCGCGGCACAGAAACCAATCCTTCGATGCGAAATCTTGTGCAAGAGCTGCGCGGTTTAAGGGCGGTGGCGTGGCCGTACAGGAAATAGCTTTTTGGCAAAAATAGCTTTTCGCAGCCACAAAACTGCGTGGTCTGAAGTCAAGGTTTGGGAAAAAAAAAAAACTGAAAAAAAAGAAAAAATCGCGCAAATTAGTCTTAGATTCGAATGCAATTGGGGGGCGGGGGGGCCAACTGCGGACACACAGGTGGACGGCACGGGCCGCCGCACCACGAACATAGACAATCTACCAACGAAAACAGGCGACAGTTGAATGTACGAACAACACAAGTAGCCGGGGGCGTCACAGCGGGGACTGATTACCAGGATCAAAAAGAAACAAAGAGGAGTCGCGCGGAGCAGAACGCTCGCCTGAAAACATAAATCACTTCTTAACAGAACAGGCGAAACGAGAAGTGGGGGGCTAGCGGCCCCCTGGCCGACGCTCCAAGCAGTGCTTTGGTCGCATTTGATTTAAGAATCGAATAAAACGATCGCTCGAGGAGAAGCTCCGGCGGAAGGCACCAAGTCACGTGACTGGCATTCGCGTCCCGAGCCAAAGCAACCTTCCTTGAGATGGGGGGAAGTAGCTGTCGCGACGGGTGTGAGAGTCTGCGTGCCGGAAGCTGGATCGCCCCGCGCATTTCATTCAAACTTCCTGGAAGTCGAAACTTAGCAGGCCAAGCCAACACATACATGATCCTAATAGCGCCTTCCCACGTTAGACAAGCCTGTTGTTTTCTGTTTCAATTCTGAGGTCTTCGATTGCGATTAACATCGCAAACCTTAGATTAAGTCCAAGATATATAAGCGAAACGTCCGCTGATTAATCGTGCGTTGACGAAAAACGGAACCAGCAAGTCCAGACGCATCAACGACAAAATTATCCCCTTACCTTGTTATCACAGACGACTTCGCAAAATACACTTGAACGCACGAGCTCGACTTACGCCACGCACGTTGATTCGGTGAAAAGTTAACCCGCAAATGCGAAAACCGCGGGGCATGGTTCTGGTGCTGCCACGTACTTTTGTTCACATCGCTTACGCAGGGCTCCTACGCAATTGCCAGACTTGTTCCAGACCTAACATTTCCCAATAACTTACCCAGGTCAAATACAGGCACTGCAACATTTACCAAGACTTAAGTAAAATTACACCAATCTTGGATAAAATACGATAAAAATTTATGTCAAAAGATCAGGTCTGGAAAATTATTTTCCATACTGGAAAATGACGAAATTTTTTCCCAGACATTTCCACTGCGTAGGAATCCTGCTCATAGGTCTTGGCGCCTCGGTCACAAGCTCAAAGAAAGAAATCATCCCAAATACGCTAACGGCAAGTGGTAAGGAACAAATTGGCCTCGTACCAAATAAAACGCTTTACAAAGGAAAAACGACGTGGTTCTTCTTTGCAATAAATAACTTTTTTGTTGCAAATCCAGTCCTCGCATGTGAGAAAAGAAACCGAACAGGATTTTGCGTCCACAGATGTCAGCAACAGCAGAAGCAACCGCGAACTGAGAAAAACGTCCGTCCGCTCGGTTTTGGACAGAGATGGGCCTCGTTTCCTCGGATCCATCACCGGGGCCAGTCAAAAATCAACACATGGCGTCGCGACAGCCACTCCCGGGCGACTTTCGAGAACAAACCTACTTCTTCATTTGCAGGTAAAGATACAAAAAGATCCAAGCGATTGCTTGGCGCAGCACGCGGTCACGTGATCGCCGCCCATCCGCGCCCAGGCGATACCCCTGATCTCAGCGGTCAATGTGCCGGGCCCGTCCCCTCCCACTACTATGACGTCACAGCAGCGAGGCTGCCGCAAACGCGCGCCAACATTCCTGCCGCCAAGTCTCCTGCAGTGAGACTCCATTCTCGGATAACAATCGCCATTGTCGAGTAACAATCGCCTTGGTTTCGAACAGAAACGCTTCAAACATCGATCAACATTTTTCTAGATCTTGGGAACTTGCACGCAACAGGTCCGGGAACAACGACGATTTTTCCGTTCGCGCTGTCGGCGATTGTTTCGTCACACAGATGACTGTTCGCCCGCGCATTCCAGCACCAAGGTATTCGTGCGAACGTCGACGTTGCACGACTCGGCTGTTGGGAGTGGCCCGGAGCGGAGCGGGCCAGTGACCAGCCCGGAGAAGATTTAACCGGCAATAAAGGGGAGAGGCGCCGCTTCAAGTGAAGGGACCACTGCTCGTTGATCGTTCCAGATCCTTGACCTGCTGTCGGATGTAGAGGATCCTGCAAAAAAGAAAAACGGATCAAACTTAAAGTGTTTCCGTATTGCTTTTAAAAGTCCCAACGCAGCAAAAAAAGGTCAAATTTAAAACTGACACAATTGCCAGTTGTAATAAACTAATATTAAGCTATAGTAGCTACTGTAGTTCGGGATCACCAGCATGGTGTCCGCTAGGCCTGTTCTAAAAAGTACCATTAGCATGATCAGTGCCTTCACACAAATGAATTTCATTAAATACTAACATAGTTTTAAGGGTAATGAGCACATATTTTTATTTCAGAAGTGTGCATCAAACTACTAGCCCAGCAGTAAAACGTAGCTGCATGTTGAAACGAAATCCCCACTGAACGGAACCCCCCACCTCGTCACGTGTCATCGGCGAAGAATCACATACCGATACCCATGGACGCAATTTTGTTGTAAAATGTGGGGGGGCAGGTAGTTGTGAAACCAATATATTGCGAAACCTAGAGAAAATATAGGGGGACATGGCACATTATATCCTCACTGTCTGAAAAAGTGGGGGACGCGCCCCCCGTGTCCCCCACCTAATTGCGCCCATGGCGATACCTGGGCTGAAGAATAAAGGGCAACCTGGCCAGTTGCACAGGGAAGGCAGCCCTACGTCAAAGCTAAGCGGCAATTCACACCACAAAGTGTTTTGAAGAAAAGCATTCACGTTATGGGAAGTGAATTAAGTGTCAATCCGGCAATCAAGAATTGCCTTGGCTAAATCAAATAAAGCGTGTGGAGATGGAACCAAGATATATCGTTGTAAGTGCTCTGCGTGTGCAGGTGGGGGACGGGGCACTTCGACACAAGACAGCATTAGCTAATTTTTTACCCGTAACTTTCAAGATTTTAGCAAATTGCACGTTTAAGTAACCGGATATCTTTGCGCGAAGGCTTCCTGTAGGTTGTTTGTCAGGTGCCCATTTGGTCCTGGACGTCAACAACGGAATGAAGTTGCCAGCTTCAAGTTCCATGGTACCAACCTTTGCTCTTGTAGCGTGGCTAGGATTTCTGACGTGCGGACCTGAGACCTTGCTTGCGTCAGTTGAGCGCTCAGATCCGACAAGTACTCTGTCGAGAAGCGGTGGAATTCTTCGCCCAAACGATGACACTGCAACAGGAGGTTTAAAGTCAGCAAGATATTTTTATATGTTTTATAGTCAGCAAGCTGTTTTTTACAGGTTTTATAGTCAGGAAGTTATTTTTTTTACAGGTTTTATAGTCAGGAAGTTATTTTTTTACAGGTTTTATAGTCAGAAAAATGTTTGTTTTTTCTGTTTTGAAGTCAAGGTTTTTCTCCAGGCTACTTAGGTTGCAGCTGTAAAATAAAAGTTTGGAAGCGTTTAGCGTTTAACTCCAATCCCTCTCAAGAAACAACTAAATGCGAAGAAACGTTTGGAGTTACACTGGTCAAGTCACTGCCAGGACAGCACTTGCATGTCAATTTGCTGATCAACTGAAACTTATGAATGTCGCACACCAATCGTTACTTTTCTATTGCTGGGAACGAACTAAATTAAAGCCACGATTGCTGCTGCATCGACTGCCGCTCTCCCTCGCAGGCTGCTGACGAAATATTTGGAGGTGTTGATCGCTCTGCCATCGTTTAAAGGGTGAAAGCATTTCTGCGAAGCCACTGCAGACGTTACTTCACTCACGATGTGCGGGCACTGTGACAGCAAAATGCCAGCGATCGCAACTAGTTTACTGTTCACCCAACACACAGCGATATCACTTTCGCAGGTGGGCTTTCAAGCTGGCTGCTGCTTCAGAAATTTGATAAATTTTTCTTTTTGTCACTTGCCTTTTCAAATTGTACTTTCTACACTACACATATTATTTTGAGGCCTGCGGAACGGACCAATGTGTAAACAGGTTCTTTCTGATCAAACAAAACAAACTGAAAAGCTTTCACTTTATATTCCGTCGTTATCTGTTATTGAAATGAACGTCAGAACAAAATTCCACTGAAATATTCTGGTTCTGATTAAAAGAACAACAAAATTAATTCCGTACGTGTTTAAAAGTATTTAAGCACTGGCAGGCACACTGCAACTATCAACGATTTACTGTCGATATGAACTGAGGCGTCCAGGACAGCAAGACCTGCTGTCGGTTTCTGTGGAATATTTACCACCACCGCGCCTTGCTAAGTGTGGTAGGTCACGTTCAAGGCAATGTGCTCTGTGGCGACACTAAAACTGGGCCACACTGTCACTAAAAGGGCCACAATGTCACTTATCACTAAAACTGGGCTATAATGTCACTAAAAGTGGGCCACAATGTCACTAAAACTGGGCCATAATGTCACTAAAACTGAAATCGGTACTGGCTTCAAGAACAGACAGCAGTAGGGTGTGCTGCCGGTCTCATCAACATATATCTGTTTCAGGTGGGATATGTGCAGTACAGGATACAAGCAGAGTAATGAAACAGTAGTAGTGAAAAGACTTCTTTCTCAAACTGGTCTCGCTTAACTCTATTCGAATAGCAGCAAATAAAACAGTTCTTCACTGCATCGTAGAATAGTTAAAGAACTGTTATTTGCTGCTATTCGAATACTATTCTCAATGCGGTTATCGGGGTTGAAATAAAGTTGACATTAAAACTTTTTTGAAAACCAGGAACAATGTCTAAAATCTTTTTTCACTTCAAAAACAGCAGCAACGAGTTGTCACAAACGCAAAGCCGACCTGCTTTTCACAATTCTCCGAAGGCCAATTTTGGACGTGGGAAAGCGACAGTGGGTCAAAGACGTTCCGTAGCGTGTCCAACTGTTGGAACTCTGGCACTGGGGTGGCAGACGGGACGGAAGACGGTTCAACAGCGGCAGGTCGGAGGTCCGTGGAATCACTGAAACAAAAATACGGATGATCTTTTTAAACGAAAACAAAACACGCAGAAACGATTACCTCTGATAAATGTGTACGCTACCAAACACAAGCTAAGGAAGTGCTTTGCGCACGTTGAAGAATAACCCAACGCGGTTTAAAAGTTTGTTTTAGCTTGCAGTCCCTGTCGAGTTCGCTACGCCTTTGTTGGAGATATTAATCAATGTTTTTCAGTGCTGTGATGGACGTGAGTGGACACGACCACCAGTGTTTCCTCTAAGGCGCACAACCGCGCAGCACCACCAGATCATTTGAGCAGTGAAATCTCATTCTGGCGCACTCGCAGCATTCCAAAACATTGGAAATTATCGAAAACAAGGGAAGCAATTTGAATTAAATGTGTACTTTGCTCATATTTTCATAAAATTTTATACTTAATTACTCTAATAATTCACAAAGTTTGTGATCGATTTATAACTCTGCTAACTCAGTCTTGAAATGTTCATGCTCATTAAAACAAAACATTTGCACTGTGTAAAATTTACTTAGAGGGAACACTGACTACAAGGCAAGCATCTGCGGTGGACGACAAAATGTTGTAACTAGAAAACCACAACTGTAGAAGGACAAGGCGACATGCGAAAACCCGAAGGTGAAAAGAAGTACTTTGAAATGCGCTTCTGAGACGGTTACGACCCAACTGTCAGAAAAAATTGTATCAGAAACAACAGAAAAGCATGATTTTATTTGCGACGGTTGGGAAGTGTGTCCAGATACCTTTGACAGCTGCTAGCAAAGCATACGTGAAGATTCAATAGTTTCTGAGATGGTTAAAAAAGTAATAAAACTCAACCATCACTACCGCATCAAATACTGCAGCAAAAGGGTATGGGAAACTTTCGAAAAAGGATAAAAGAAAACACAGCAATTGATGTCAGCGACTAGTTTCCTTATTTTTATTAATTTGGATGGAACAATTAAACAGTGCGCCACGCAGAGTAACAAGCCAAACATTAGCCCGGCGCTTCTCATATCACTTCGACCCCCACCCAACACACAAATTTGAATCCCGTTTCGTACCTGATGTACTCGGAACGTAAGTAAAATCGCTGATCACTTAAGAAAGTGCCAATATATTTGCACTGATTCTCTAAAACGCGCGCCACAGCAAAACTTTGCGCCCCTCGCTATATTGCCTCATGGGGGGTTGCGCCACGTGAGCGCCCCCAGTCGATAAAATCGGTAAATGACGAGTGCTATTTCAGGATTAAGTCTTACCTGAAAAATTGTACGCGTAACTCTACGGTCGCCGGCACGTTCAGCCAGGGGCGTAGCGAGGGGGGTCACAATGCGCCGGGCGCCGAAAAGTCCCAACAATGTTGTAAGTACTTTCTTCAATACAGTAGATTTGCTCCGAGGGGGGCGCCAAATTTGTTTCTCGCCCCGGGCGCCATCTGACCCCGGCACGCCCCCGCGTTCAGCGCCGTCTTTTTCCTTCACATTTTACCCATCCAAGTTGCCACAAGCGAACACAAAAATACATAGATGCACAACGTACGACTCGCTGTCGAGGCACGGCCGCTTTGCAGGCGTAGGTTCCGTGCTCCCGTCTGTGTCGATTGGCGGAGCGCTTTGAGTCTGTTCCTCCGTTCGAGACGCTGCGTAAACGTGTTAAAGCAAAAGTCAGGCAGGACGGTGTCGGACGCACCCTGCGTCTTGAGAGATCTACTGTTCTTACGGCGTAAATATAAGGCAGACTACATTCAGACAGGGGTGGCAGAACCGGGGGACCGCATGGGCCTATGCCCCTTCCGCTTTTTTCTGAGGGGGACGACGCCCCACTTTTAAATTTCGAATTTTGCTTAAACAGATTTAAGCAACCCAATTGGTATTGGGTCTATTGGTAAAGTAAATCGTTTAAAGGAAAAATTTTTTGATGGAAATATTTTTCCATAGTTTTTTTTGACGTGCACTGTGCCCCCACTTTGAAAATGGTTCCTCCACTACTGACAATATACGTACTCCGCGGTCCGCTGCTCAAATTAATAATGCCAATAATTGCTTCGAACGTTTTCATGGGAATGCTTCATTCCGCAGCCCGCCGTTGCAGGATAACAACTTATGTCACGGAAAGGGACATTTTGTCAACATTTACAAGAACTACCGAGTGCGAAGTGTGACCAAACGTGCTGGAAGCATCGATAACATCCTCATAAAAGCAAGGTATGTCGAAATGAAGCATCAACTCGCGGGTAAACCGAGCTTTTCACATGTGCTAAACTTTCCTACATTAGTACAAGACTTAAACATGAAAAAACACGAACGTCAAACTACTTTTTCACTCAATCAAACCGACTCCACGTTGGCTGGTGACTTGGCGGTCAGACTGAAATGTTTTGACATTCGGACACGTCAACATGGTTCAAATGCTTACACACGTGACCCGCGTAACACGATTTGAAACTGACAACCTTTACACAACCGGCACTCAGCCGCATTTTCCAGCTCTTGAAAAACGCTTGATACAAGCTTGAGATGACTGCGCTTCTTTTCTACGCTGCTAATTTGTCGATTATTCCGCGTCTGCCACCTAGGATACTTCTTACGCCCCTTGGAAGAGAACAATGCCTATTTTGCCTATGCTCACGTCACAAAAGCAAACACTGGGAAAGTGATGCGCCATGCTGTGTAGTCTGTAATCAGTCTCAGTATAGAAGTACATGATCAACTGCAGAGAGCATTTACAGTAGTTTTAGTTTGCATCTGCTAAAGTGCACGGTTCGGTCTTTCTACAGAGTTCTATCTTGTTAGTGTGAAAACAAAGCTCACCGATACAAACCCAGTTTTTTTACTCAAAATGGAAAGTGATGCGCTTGTTTGTTGAGTATATGTATAACAACACCAAACAACAATTAACTTAAAATGAAGAGAATTATTTTAAAAGAGCTTTGCGACACCCGCCACAAGAATTGAAAAGAACAGTGGGAACTTTTAAGAAACCAAGTTTAAAAGAGATGACATGCAAACTTTAGAATGAAATAGTTTGCATGAACGATTTCACGAAAACTATAATTACCAGTCCTGCAGGTATCTTTCTAAGCTTGTCTCGCATTAGCTAAAAATAAAAAGGCTTCCAGAGATGGGGAACTTATGTACTTTAGTTAGAACAAATATCAATATGGATTTAGTCCGAAATCTTGAACTGGTTCTGCAGTTGAGAGTATTTATTCCAACCTACTGAGTGATGCTGATAATGGACTATATCACCATGACTATACTCTTGTTCTGCATTTCTTAATCTATCAAAAGCGTTTAATACTGTTAATCATAAAGTTCTACTTAATAAATTCCATCATAGCATTGGTTCTAGAGGTATTCTCTCTTACAACTGTTTGGTAATTATCTGTCTAATCGTAAGCAGTTGACAAAAATAGAAAACGCACAATCCACTTTGGTTAATATACCAAATATCGTACCTCAACGGTCTGTTTTGAGACCGTTGTTCTTTATCACGTACATTAATGATGACTTCCCTAAATCTTCTTCATTTTATACTACCACTATATGATGAAGATACCTATCTTTGTTTATCTCAAGAAAATCTTTACCAATTCCAGCATAAGGTGCTATGTGCAACTGATTGAAGTAGATAAACGGGTTGTGCTTAAACAAGCGGTCCTTAAACGAAACTATTCGAAATCAACATTTATTCTTACAAAATCTGTGAACAAAGTACTAAATTGTCTGAAACTTGTTGGTTTCAATAAAACTAATGACATTTATTTTCAGAGAACGACTTTTGCAAAATATTTAGAGGTTTTACTGGATAGCACGTTAGATTGGTCTTCTTAATCTATAAAATTAAAAACAGAGCATCTTATGTGTTTCATGAATTTCAGATTTTATTTATCATTAGATGTTTTGAAAATGTTATATTTTAGTCTTGTCCACTGTCATAAAATACTGTATTGTTTCGTGGGGTGCAACTAGTCTTAGTAATTCAGTTCTTCAATCATTAGAGGTACTGCACAATAACATGCTAAGGACTGTTAAGATTTAACAATTTGATGCCATATTACGCCTTTGTATAAATCTCTTCATTTTCTGAAACTTGACGATCTATATTGAGTTGAATTAGCCAAACTGATGCAGAAATTTCCCTAACTTATTTGATGACCTGTTTCAAAAAACGCCTGTTGTCCACTGTCATTCAACGAGATACGCAACAAACAAATACTTCTTCATAGAACAGGTTGCAACGAATGCTGTAAAAAGCCAGTATTTGAGCCGATGTAGAACAACACCTCAAAGATACGTCTCATGGTATTTTTGGCAAACCACACAATACCAAATGTTTTTGTTAACGCAATAATAACAATGGCAGAGTGAAGATTCTGCTGCCTGACACAGCTATCACATTTTCCGAAAGCATACGCTGGCGATGTGTTTTTATTTAGTTGTGTGATTTATTGCGTGGAGCTTATTGCATATTTGCAATTGGTCTTATTACAGTTCAGTAAAATGTAATAATGTCCTGTAATGATTTATTTGGGTTGTAATACATACGTGAGTGTCACGTCGTCACTGTGCGGCCTAACTGGGATTTGTCCAAAATGTGATTAACAGACACATGAATAATGTAATCCATAAAATTGAGCTTTCGCTAGTTTTCCAATAAACATGTCACAAAAATTAATCTTTTGAGTTGTCTGGATCCGTTATGTCATAAGTCTGATTCACTGTTATGTACAATGTTTGTTTTCTTCAATCAAAACATTCTTATTGTTAGCGGACTCCTTAGTCCTGCGAACAGGCAATTTTACTTGCAGCTACCTTACAGCCTCGGGGAGCAATGTGACGGAGGGCGACGTCAAGCACTTCCGTACGGAAATAAAGCAGCTCGTATTCACACTCCAGCAGTAATAAAAATCCAAGATGCCACACTTACCTTTGTTCTTGGCAGCGGTCAAAAGCAACTGGAGCGCTGCAAAAAACAAAATCACGTGAATTTCAATCGCCTGCACGAGGCCAACACGACAGTCGTCATAACTAGTTTTTTTTCGGTCACAGACCGAATTTTTTTTTTTAACGACCGAAAAAAAATTAAGTCAATTCGGCCAAAATGTCCGAAAATATGAACTAGTAAATACTGTTACGCCGAGTTTTTATGAGACAAATGATCGAAATGTCTCAGCGGAAAAAAACAGCGTTACAAAGAGCAAAGCCAAGACTCCAGCAACAACCAAACTAAACCAGCCGCTTGTCTGACAAAATGTCGCACACCGCAGAGGGGACAACTGACAAATCGGTCAAATTGATGTGCAAGAAGTAGCAGCCTACCGTTTTCAAGGTTGCCTTTGGCATCGGAGGAATTATTGGACGTAGACGCCGCTTGCGTCAGGACACTAGACAAGGTGCGAACGAACACAGACGCCGCTGACTCGCCACTGCGGCACGAGCTGTTCGAATGTTCGTCTGTTGCTGCAACTAACAAACATGGGTTCAATGCAGTCGCTGAAGTCATTGGGCGCGATGGAATGATTGGAAGTGAATCACATGTGTCAATTTCGTTGGCAAGCAAGCAGGTCAGGTTATAGGGGTGATGTATCGGAATTCTGTCACGACCGGAAATCGGATTTATTTCCGGTTCTAGCTGGAAATGAGTTTATTCTGACAGACTTCAAAATTGTGTTTTTACTTCACTACTTTTAAAGTTTCATCCTCATATCAAATCACAATGTAGCGCAATGCAAACAAGATTTACTTAAAACTGATAAACTCTACTTTTTAAAGTCTAAAGCTCAAACTTCACAGGCCGTAACCGCTGGCTAAATCTCCGCTGGCTGCTGTGACCTGAGACAGCACGCAAACACTCTCAGAATAACAACCCAATGTGGTACATTTGCGCGAGGACCCAGTCCAACGTCACCGCAATCAATCGCAGGATAGGATCCTCGGTCAGCGACTTAACCGCGTGGCAGAAAGCCAACTGTACAGCACACTTGCGCGAATGTCGTGTTTGACAAATTTTTACCGCACCAGTTTACTGCTAAATTACCTGTGCAGAAGCAAGAATAACGGAAGTTATTCCTGGTAACAACAACTTATCTGCGGCTACAACTAATAACAAAGAGAGCGAACCAACACAAGCCAAAGCCGGGACGCTTACAGCTGAGTACACTACCACTTTTATTAGACTGTCACTTCAAGTTAACAACACAGTGGCAAACCGAACTCCAACACGCCGAACACGGAAACTAAACATGGCATTGCGAACAAGGAAACAACGCGACGATACGCCGCTCCCGGTGTTCGAGGAAATACGCTTTATCAACTGGTTAGTAAATAGTTCGAACGTTGACATTACTCACACACAGAAATCAAAACACCTTCAACAAAATGTCTTGCGCTGCAAATATTATACTTGAAAGTCGAATTTCTATAGAGTGAGTGTTTCAGTGCAGATGCAATAGAATAGCAGTTACAAAACAAGGTATTACAATACTTCGGGTTCCGACCGGAAACAAATCCTAACTCACCCCTAACTGACTTTGTTGGTTTAGGAAACGCCCCAGTAAGCATTTAATTCCTTATCTATCAACGAAGTTTTTTAATTTGTTCGATAGATGGATTGGTGCAGAATGAAAGTTAGATTTAACATCTACAGAGCAATTTGGACAAAACCGTGGCAGAGCGTTGCGCGTCAAGTCTGACGAAAGACAAAAATCAGTAGCGCTTTGAGCGCGTTCTCTGCACCTATTAGCGACAGGTTCACCGCATGAAGGCTGCAACAGCAAAGATCCGCATCCGCGGTACGAAACGAAGCGTGTCCGACTCCCGTAAACACAAACCTCGGCATTTAAAGTGAAACAAATCGTTCAATTCTCAGCATCTCGCTCAGATCAAGAAGTGCAAAAGTGACGACGCAAGCAAGAAACAAAGAAAAACACAGACGCACCTTTTTCCGTTTCGGTCGAGTTTTGGTGATTTTCCGAAGTCGACATTGGAGTGCCGTTCCTGAATTCGACCAGCGGCGGAGGATTGGTTCCGTCCCAATTCGAATAATCGTAGAACTCACCAGTGAGCGGCATGTAGCTTTCCGGCTTGCTTTGGCCGAGCAGCACTTGACCGTTGCTGCCAACGCTCGTCGCCGCGTGATTCGCGGCGGTCGTTCGCGACGCCGGCGCCGCCGAGGAGGAGGAAAACGAGCGGTAG
>JGI24021J15306_10006984_pt1 | contig 13693 bp, 4 predicted proteins | sample Ectturendosymbi1_FD_15306 | JGI IMG/M metagenome (IMG submission 15306) | reverse complement strand
CAAATTACGTTCTTCTGAAACCAAGGGGTGTACACTCCAACCTTAAAAAAACATCAGGTGGTACGCGATCTCAAAAAGTTTGAGAACCACTGCTCTAAAGCCTATAGAAAACGTAGAGCTTTTAATTATTATTGCGAACAATCACATTACAAAGTCACGAAAACGGGGTGGTTGAATGGATGCGTCTTCCATATAAATTCATGGGAGAGTTCTCCGCTGAAATAGGTGACAGCAACTGTTTGCTGTTTGGTGATGACGTTTCTACGTCTTCCTCATCGCCAAAGATCCGGTTATATTCTGTAGATGTTTTGCGGTTACTTTTGCAGGTGTTGCCAATTGCGGCGAAGGTGCCGTGTTCAGTTTGTATCCAATATGACCGAGGTTCTGGGCACCATCGAAGGACGGTTGCTTTCTTTCGCTGATTACGTTCTTTGTGCCATACTCCAACCCCTTTCTTTGAGAGGCAGCAGAGGCTTGGTGCCGCAGTCGTAGAACTGTTTTTGGCGTTGTTGTCTGCTGAGTGAAGACGGATGAGCACCACAACCGATGGCACAAGAGCAGAGGGGCTGTTGGGACCTTGCTGCGAAGGCGTCTACTCATGAGCATCTGTGCTGGAGAGTAAGAAGATCTGATATGGGGGAGTTGCGGTAGTCCGAAGGAGCCAGATAAGGATCTCGTCGGTCAGCTTGCGCTTTGATGAGCATGCGCTTCAAAGTTTGCACAAACCGTTCGGCTTGGCCATTGCTTCAACCAACAGTGGGACTGGAGGCTTTTATGACCCATACTTGAGTGAAGTAGAGAAATCCTCGTGTGTATACGACAGAAGAGGAAGATGAATTAGTAAATGATGAATAAAAAGTTTGTTCGATATAAATAGCATGCATCTATCTTGTACAATCAGTACAGGCATATTCAAATCAACACAGTTTCTTCGTACATTGGCGCAATTCCCTCAAAAAACATCCTAAGAGTTAACTTCCCACCTCCTGCACAACTGATACTGTGCGATAAAATTTACATTCAACGAACAAAACATATGAAATTTTAACTCACATAAAGCTTGCCCAAAGATGTTGTTCTGATCACATCTAATGTTAAACTGGTCAACCGATCTTGTCGTCAATGTCCGCAGTTATTGTGCCCTTTAGGGGTTAACAGTTGACAACAGGTGAGACAAAACGAAAACGAAATCAGCTTCTCAGTTCGTACGTTTCAGCTTTGATTGTACCGTAGTATCTAAAAGTGTTTTTTTTTGTTTTTTTGCATGATTGACAAATTCAACATACCACCAACGAAAGAACTTTTTCTTTACATAAAAGAAAAATGCGTATCATGACAGAACATTCATAGCCTCATCCATACACTCATTGGAATGTTTTCAATAGAATTGTCACACAACATCCAGCGACACTGGAGGAAATTTGAAAGAAGCAATACAAAATGTTTTGCGTGTTGCACACATTCAAACGGCAACGCAGTATGTCTAAAAAAGCGGTTTATATTTCATATAAAGGGTAAAAATCAACCTGGTGCAAAATCAATCAAAGCGGAATTTTTAATTTTCCAAGAATCCGCTCGAGATGAACCACTTATTGACTTAAATTATCGTAGAATGCAAGACACACTGTTGCCTTAAACTACAGCCGACAAATCGTGTCGATGCGAATCCACGCATATCAAGTTACACTTTTCACAGTCAGGATGGGAAAGCACAAGTTGCGTGCACCAGGTTCAGACTCTTCACAAACCTGACACAAATATGGGGAACCAATACATTTTACCTCCAACGATGAATTAGTTCCACATGTGTAGTATAAATTGTCGCTGTCCAGTACTCTGAATGCAACGTACTCATAAGTCTTGGAATAAGCCCAAGTCAAAGAGAAGCAACTGTTGTTCTCTATACGTTTTACTTACACATTCCTTGAAATCCTCAACGGTGTTGCAGATTGAATTGAAGAAGACATGATGATCAATGTAAAGGTTTGTAATTTATTTTGATGTGAGTAATTTAAAATCCAATGCTTTATAGGTCTCCTCCTAAAACTGATAGATATAGAAATAAGGTTCTCCTAGTTGGATATGAAAAATCCTGATGGCCTATAGACCGCGTGGATTTACGCAGCTAACTTCAGTCAACGTTCAAAACAAATATGCAAAACGGTTTGAAGCACTTTGCAGAAGTTCCTTAAAAAAGAATAACATTCCATCGCACTCAACAATATGTCCACTACAGGTTCTGGAACTCTTGTTTCTTTCATTGGCTGTTGCGTCATGTTACAGTCCAACTGAACTGATGAAATTCAATGAAGTCACACAAGATGTTCGGAATAACACACTGAGGTACGTTTTGCAGTAAAAAAATATTAAGTGATTGCTTTTCTTAACGATTCGCACTGGCAATATCTGATCAAGCGTTGTTCTCATCTCTGAAATCACATTGGCGTTGTGCCAACGTTAAACCTTTGGTTCGTTTGTTGTGTGGATTTCGTTGTTAATAAAAACTTAAACAGAAACATATCAAGTTAGAAACTTTTATGTTAACTTCAAAGTACATACGCCTTCACATATTTTTCATTTGCTTCAGTATCCTGAGATCACACGGTTGCAAAGTTATCGATGATTNAGCAAGTGACNCTCACAGTTGCAGTCTCTCACGTTGGAAGACATACACACTGAAATGTCGAAACCTCGAACCGTCACTTGTGTCTCTTGCAGTTTGTGACAAATGCTGGTTTGCTGGAAGAAGGATGCATTTCGTTTACAACGTTCCTGTGTTTCGCCAGTTTTTGTACAAAGAACGTAACAGTAACTCACCACATAATTTAGAACTGCCAATCGCCTGTACATGTGTTATGCGCAATTCAAAGTACTGCATGGCTTGATATTGAAAATGTGTCGTCACATGCACTGCTAAATTCACACTTTATTTTCTGTTTATTGATTTATATTTAATTGATTTTATAGTTTATCTTTAAAGAACTTAAAACATTAACCTTTTTCCATATTTTTTTGTTTTGTCATGCTCCTGATAGCCTGTGTTTAATGATAAGACTTCCCATGGCTGCATGGGGATGTTGTTTGTTTCACGATATGTTCTTATTGATCACTGCGATGTCATTGTTATCGTTGTTTTTTCGACTAGGCTTTTGATTTTGTTCAACTCTGTGATGTATTTTTATATTTTGCTCTTGTTATAAGATTGAAACCGAGTCAATTTCTTGTACTACCAGACAGCGGTCAATTTAATATTATTACATACTTTTTCTTATAAAACGCGCATCATAATTGGTGATTTGTAGAAGAAAACTGTAGTTCGTTCCTTGGTTACAATTGAAGCTCATAAGAGTTCTGCTTGAACATGAACTAAAACGAGAACAATCTCCTATCTTCTAAATACAGTCAATTGGTCGGTGCGTTTCATTAACCACGTTTTGTTATGAGATGTTTCCCATTGCATGTTATTTTGTTGTTGGTTAATTATTGTAAACACCTGATGTCAAAGGTTGAAAGCCATCATATCCAACACAGAGTGCATTGCCTACGTCAGATATTTTTCTTAAAACAGAATATTTAAAACAATGAAGTCACAACACTTTAAATACGAATGGATACTCAAATCGTTGCTCTCAACAGTGATGTGTTTCATCAGCTTGTACGTCACAATCTTATAAGATTATAGTTCATGTTTAGGTGTGCAGATGGTTTTTAAATCAACCTTTTAAACATTTGTACCATCGCACGAAAGCATAAATGCGAAGCCTGCACTGCATCATGTCCGTTGCGACGAACAACGAACAAATTAGCCTAAGATAAATCACAATTTGACACCAAAATTCTGTTCATTATGAAAACCATCACGTCCTCGTCTAACCTATGCGACAGAGCGCGTTGGTTTACTCCCGCTTTCTCATCTGCGGCCGATATCTGGACCAAACCGTACAAACCAAAGCGAAGCACAGCCGAGAAGATGCTGCTTGTTGCAGCATCACAGGAGGCGACACAGTAAAAACAACGCAGAATCCTTGCACTGCAGCTATATAGGACACTCCTGTTTGCCTTAAAAAGCAACAAGTTAGCCTCAACACTTCGTGATGTAAAACAGCATAAACTACAGTACGTGTCAAGGTATAGAAACTACGCAGTTGCCTCCTAGTGATGACTTTCTAGGAAGCATTAAAATGACGTTAACAGCAGAAAGCACAGTTTCGAAACATATACTGTCATATTTCATATCTGAACTATCGACCTCTAGGCAACATAGAAATCTGAGCAGTTTCGTTGAGAAGGGGATTCGAACACATGAGACGCAATTACTGGTCCTATGCTGCAACAATCAGTTGAAAGTTCGCATTGCTTAATACCTAATGAAATCACATTATACATCGAGAAGTTACGTTCTATGCGATGGGATAAAGTAGTACGTGAGCGAAACTGCACCTTCCCAAAAAGTGTCATGAGCTATTGATTCAAGGAAAACCTGAAGAAAATGACACTTGATCGTGAACTGATTGTTAACAAATAAATGGAAAATTTTAAATTTCATTTGAAACTGTTGGTTCTTTCGTATAAAAAAATTCCTGTTATTTTCTCATGCTTTCTAATTTTAATTGCAACCACTGATATTCCAACACACCTTTATGAAAATCTTACAATTATATAACTTTGGCGCCTTTTCACTGCTAATGTCGAAGTTAGAAAACAAAAGAAATGTTCTGGTTCAGTTTGTTCCATTTGTTGTGGTTGTTTAATTTTCACTTTCAGCAAAATGTTAAACTACCATTCAAAGAAGTTGCGGTTTTCTTCATTTCTTCTGCAAAAGCATTCTCGTTATTCCGAACTGTTGACCGTTATTTCCGTTGTAATTTTACTTGCGTTTTCCTTTTTCGACGCAACAACGAAATAAAACGCTTTGAAGGTCGCAGGCGTTTGGGGATGGTGCTGCTCAGAACAAACAAAACGTTTCTAAAGCGTTTCATTGGACTACCAAAAATATCAAATAAAACATTAAAAAGGGACATTCTCTAGACACACGGTTGGTGATGAAAGAAATCGCAAAAATTGCTTCTTGTCGCTTTTCATTCGTATTCAGCCATAAAATTATTCACTGCTCTATCCAACACGGGCTAAGCAATTCACTCAGTAACGAGTAGTTAGTTAGCCTTTGTTTGACCTCTGCATCGACAAAACAGCATGCAAAACAACAGCCGCAAGTCATGAAAAGAATCGTTAAAGGTTATGTAGACGCTTTGATCATAACTTATGCTATGACACTCGCCACGTTCTTAATTCAACAGACCAAGTCAACAAGCGACAGCTGTGCATCAGTTTTTGATATCCTACAGTTTTATTTCGACTTACCCCGCTTAGTACTTGTTGAATCAATTTGTTACCAACCCTGTGCTACCTGAGCACGTTATTTTCGCCTAAGCCACCATACAAACCACTTTTGGTTAATTCATGGATTTATTTGACACATATCTCACTGCAGTGCTGAATTGTAATGCAGTGATGCACTTCAAATCTTCACGGTGAGTCACGTGGGCCTACATACAGGGCCGCAACCAGCTGATATTTTTTGGGGGGAAGAATGATTGTAACTTGTTTTTTTGCTATTTTTGGAAGAGGGCCGCAACGATTTTAAGTTGTTGTTGTACCTAACAACTAAACATGCCTTTGAAACTTTGGGGTGGGTAATTGCCCAGTTACCCCCTTGATTGCGGATCTGTCTCCAGGTGTGCGGTGAGACTTTTCGACAAACACTGAAACATATGTCCTTGTCTACTTGTTATGTAGAAACGTGAGAAAGAACAGGAAAGATAGCGGCAAGATGCCACCGATATATTTTGCGTAGAAACCTTCAACTTGTTGCAATGAAGTGAAGCACCGTTCACGAATTTAAAAACAGCACCTTTATGGTTCTTGTCATTTGTTGCTTGCTACAACTCAGTGCAATCCAAAAGAAATACCTCGCTGTATCCATTAGTCACCACTTGCATAGGCCGACCTCTGCTAACATTTTGGAGCTATCCTGAAAACTGTTGGCCATTTGTCCAATAATTGCTACCTAAATATGACATTGAACTGTTTTGCAGTTATTATTGCATTAATTAAATTGCAAGTGATAGTAAGTTATGCGTAATGTATGTTTTGGTATAGTTTGCTTTTATGTTTGTGTTAATGGCTTAGTTTAGCGCATCTCGGAGCGTATGTTTACATCAAAGTTCGTAAAACAGGTGATCAGTTGCTGACCTTGAAGATTTCGAATCAGTCTTTTGCAAAGATTGAAAATTAAAGCTCAATTTCAATAACTGTCAGATATCTGACAAATGATTGCAAGTTCAAACTATAGTGTTACGACAGTTAAATTTTATAACTGCATATAAAAGCGATAGTACATAAAGATGCATATTTGATAAGAGTTACTTGGAAGATTTCAGAATGTTAACATGAGTCTGAGTTGATGTTTTCAGCTTTTCAGGAGCAGGAGTCTTTAAAGAAAAAACAGGAGCGGAGTTGGAGTTTAAAAAATGTGACTGCGCTCATCTCTGCTCCAGAGCTGTGAAAGTCACATCGTTTCCCACGTAACGAGTTTGGATCTTTGTTTCAAGTCGGAAGAGTAGGGTGCTGCGCAGTTCCAGTTCGCGATTGACTGTCGCAAATGCAATCGGAACTGTAGATGCGTGTGTACTTTATTGAAAATACCGTAGCTTAGCCACTCTTGCATAATTTAGACGCGCTTGTAATATTTGCTGGTTTCTTTTCTGCCACAGCCCACAACGTATACGAATTTTGAAAAATTTATTGCATACACTTTCCTTAATGGCTGATTAGATATTACGACGGAACCTAGCATCAAGATCGTCACATTAGCTTACTGTGCAATGTGGTGTGCATGGCAGACATAAGTGGACCGTCATATTTCACAATCCTGTGGAATCGTCTCTACCGTCTCTTCTTGCTTTAGCTTTTCAGCTTCTCACACGTAAGCATTGCTTGAAGATTTCAGGATTGAAGATGCTTAGTGTAACGTGAAATCGACTTCCTATTTAAACGTTTTTGCTGAATGAATCTGCTGACTTTCCACAAGGCAAATAAACAAAGAATCAATAATAAAAAATAATTCCTTTTTCATCTCCTTTGTAGAGATTAGTTACTTGAATACAGACATGTGTAAGTTTGAATCATCGCAAAACGATGAAAGCAGAGCCCAATCCACTGAATCCTAAAAAGCTTACAGCAAAACTACAGCTTTAAATTAAAACTTCGTCGCTTTTGTGGAGATTGATTACTTGAAAACATAAATGTGCAAGTCAGAATCACCGTAAAGCAGTGGTTATCAAACTGCGGTATCTTCACGGTGGTCCGCGAATGGGTCTAGTTTTTATTTTTCTTCACAAAAAATATATTCACAGCTATAGCTTTTAGTTGTCGGGTTCTGTTAATAAATTCCTGAATATTTGTGTAGCCTCCTTACCTTGTTGGTTTCTAAAAATGGCAATTAAAATTTCCTCACAGCCATTTTGTTCATGCTACATTTGTTTCAATTTTGATTTACCGATCGAATGATATTAGGCAGATTGAGTTTTCCTGGAACAAGACGGTACGTGGTGGCAACACGGGACCCACAAATGATACGAGATCACAACAAGTTTAAGAACCACTGCCGTTATGTGACAAGGTGGCGTACAGTCGGCTGTCTCAAATAGCCTGCTGCAAAGCTAGAGAGTTTAATGTTTGTGGATTGTTTCTACATAAATTGTCATGTGTCAAAAGTGTCGGACAGCGACAGTGGTGAACAGGGTGGGATTCGAACCCACGAACAATCTTTTCCAGAGATTTCCACCAATGCGTGAAGTAACCACTCGACTACGCCGACATGAGTGTACAAAGGCATGATACGGGCTATTTATATTTCTGAAAAGACGACGTCATCTATTGAATGATCGATTGAAACAGCGTTGTCTCAGTAGTCACGGTTGATAGCAAGGAATGAATACAGCTGCTTACACAACTATAAGCGACTCTTTCTTTCCATTTGCGAGTACCACTTATACGACAAAGCCCTTTTGCTTGATCATTGCAGACCTTGACAAATGTTTTCGGCTTTGACCCAGGCGAGGATTACGTTTGCGCGATAATGGTGCACGCAAGTTGCCAGGCTACAAAATGAATTCGATAAATTTTGCAAGCTTAGACTGTCTGTGCGTGATTGTCGACATGTTTCAAAATCACCTTTGCGAAGAAAAGCTGTTTTCAAGTACATTTGAAATACGTCAACGGGATCGGAGGTTCCTTTCATAACAGCATCATGGGTAACTTCATAGTTTACCAAGATCGACCTGAGACAAATTCATTGCAGCTGTTCGCGCAACCACAAAATGAAAAATGGTGTTCTGCAATTTCTGTTAATTTATTTGAGGTCAACATTGTTGATGGACAGAAACAAACATAATCGGTAACGATTTTTTTTTTTATACATTTTCATTGCCCTCAAATCTTTTACTGCCTCCCCCTTGCCTTATCGTTATTCCGGTGTCCTTGTTTCCTTGTCTGGTTTATTCTATTTTCATTGCCTTCCACTTCTGCTTTCACAGGCGCTGTAAGCACTCAGTGGATTCAAGTAATGTGGAACAATTCGAAAGATAAGCTGCAGGCGAGGGATTTTAGTTCTATCCATATACATATGGATAGAGCAGCAAATGACCCTGGCGAAATAGATCTAACTCTGACTGAGAAGCTGTTCTTCAAACACAGCTTGATGTACTCCGTCCATACTTATTCTCGAAAAATTGGTGCCGAATGCGAGGAAAACCAAGACAAGATCTTTCGACAAAACGACAATATTCTGAGCACCCTTAATATGTGTAAATTATTCCGAATTCGCTCTTGAGGGCAACGAACATGCCTGGAGAGTATAACGTCTTTGTTCATTTAATTAAACCAAATAATCATAGCTGGCTTTTCAACCATTCACTTCGAACATAGTTTTCACAGTTGTCACTATAACCACAGTATAAACGCTTAATGTTGTCTTTGCATTAACATGTATGATGTTCAACATAAAGAAAGTTCTCTCTGACATTCAACATACAAGTGTTTTCATTTTCTGGCTTATTCTGTTCTGCTTGCTTTCTATTTGTGCTTTTTCAGGCAAGGCAACCGATCTGTGAATAAAGTAATGTAGAAAAGTTCGAAATATTTTCTGTAGGTCAAGGATTCAGTTCAAGATCAAAACGAGTCTTTTCACATCAGGCAAACTCGGTTTTAAGTCATGATGAAAACCGGAAATATTTTCCCCCGTTTAGAAAAAACATTTGAAGATTAGTAAAGAAGCATTTATGAGTAAATCGAACTTTGCGCTGTTCTGTGATCGTGTAAGCAAATGATGACGTTATCAGTTCAAGGTAGACTTGCAAAAAGTATTTCGCTATCATGTGACGCTACAAGTACACATAGCGCCAATCTCTCACAAAAGTAAATGAAACAAGAGTTGCTTGAATTTATTTAAGCAATAATTGCACTTCACAGAGAACGTTCGGTTTGAGACGTGACGCAAGGGAATTGACAGGTACCTTTTCCAATATTCTCTTCAACCAGGATCACCTTTAGCAAAAGTACAGCAGAAAAATCTTGCTTGGTGAATGGTCTTTTTAAAACGTGTCTGTGACATAAGTTAAAAGTCGTCCCATGATCTCATTAAAACGGTGAACGCACCAATACAAGATAGACTTTTGTGATTTTGTGAACAGACCTTTGCAGAACCAGCTTCTCTCTTTTTCAGGGGACTGCCAGTGTATGCTGTAGATTGCGCGATTCGGCTCGAAAGAAAGGGTATTTGATTTTGTTTAATCAACAGTAGGTATTCAAAGTAATGTCCAATTATGGCGTCGACTAAACAGTGCCTAGAAAGAAGCTTTGTTATTTCTCTTTATACTGATTAACCTTGCGCCTTAGCTAGGCGAACCGTGCCGGGTAAATGGGACACTCCTTAAAGAACTAAGTACCTTACCACATAAGTTATATGGGAACGTCCCTGCTGAAGCTCTGCGTCAGTCAATTTTCTTGACATGTGTGGCTTATATGGAGATTGTCATCATTCAAATGCTTTTGAAACAACGTTTTTGTAACACGAAGCTCTTACTGACGTAAAATTGAATACGTTTCTTGAGAATTCGTTTCAATTAATTTGCAACGCACAATTAGTTGACAAAATTATTCGTAAAAATCATAAGAATTTTTCATATAAAGGATNCAACCCGCACCTGNAAACGACCCACAAATTGTCCAACTCGCACGTGCTCTGCCTTTCAAAGAGNTAAATTCTCATCCACTAATCACACAGAAGATGGGGNGCAGTCCAGGCGCGTAGCCAGGTTTTAAGGTTTGTGGGAGCAAAATACATCTTCAGGGGGTCAAGCAGTNTGTTTTTGGATGTTTAANACAAATTTTTCTGAGCACAACAAAATTTGGAGGGGCATAAAGAAAACTTGGGGGCCGTTGCCACTGAATGCCTCCGTGGCTACGGGCCTGCGCAGGTCCACTGGCGTCCGGGAATTTCTCTCTAAGAACCAAAGATTTCTAGAAATCCTGAAGTCAGCAGCTCAATTCCGATTGATTGACTTAATTCTTGAAGTGACCATTTTTTTGCCGATATGACACCCTGCACAATACCCAGGTTCACTGTTATGGTGTCATCCAATGATAAGTTTGCAGTTCACTCATATCCGGGTGTGTAGTGCTAAACAAAGAGGTGTGGAAACGCCGTTCCCACACGAAATAAAAAGGAAGACTGTACCAAATAGTTCCAATAAAGTGAGCATTCGCCTACAAGAATTTCCACACTGGATCTTCCTTTTTCACTGTAGACTTTTGACCAGCATTGCGAATCTGCGTGTCGCTGGCACATCTGTGAAATTGCAGCCATGTTTTAATGTAATCGTTTCGATCCCACATCCTCAAGTAACGTTACTAGTGCAAAAAGGTGTGGGAACGCCGTTCCCACGCGTTCCCACCCCACTACACCCCTGCTCATATCCGCTCACTTGCCTGCAGAGGCAGTTTGCAAAACGTCCAAATGGATTGCTCTAATTTTGGTCTCTATTGCGTAACAATAACATGGTAACATCTTGAAAGGTTCGCTTCAAGTTACAGTAACACATGGGCGTTTTGCCAGTGGCATTTGTGACTGGTGGCAGGGGTGCGAACCGTCCCCCCTGGCAAGCTAAATGCAAAAACCGGGCCCCACTTAGCTTATATTTCGGCAATTTTTATTTTTTGGCGGTAGGACGTTGCTTTCTGCGATTTTCGGAGTGTTTTCCGCTGATTTTGGGAGTTGGTATTTTTGTTGCGACTCCTAATGGGAGATGCTAACTCACAACGGAAGGCACGCCAAGGCTTCAAGTGCAATGGGCAAGTAACAATAGAGATACCCCGCTCGATCAAGTTCACTCTATTGCTGCTTGTGCGTAGCTGCATTTTTGACGTACAATACTTCCCGATTGCGCGCTCAAGGCATGTCACACACTGCGCCGTCACAGTATAAACATCCACATCCGGATTCACTTTCAGTTCCCAACTTATTTCTGAGTGTTGGTTAGTAGGCCCCCTTCAGCTAAGTTTACCCATCCTGCCTCAAAACTCTACTTACGCAAGTGCGTTTTGCCGTAAGCAATTATTGAACATCTTTGACAGGACATTTTTGACAAGCAATGCAGCTAGACAGTGACTCCTGTTAGCGGTAAGCCAGCACGTAGTTTATACTGTTTGAAAAGAAGCATGAGTGAAAACGAAGCGAAGCATTGCTGCTATGATGCGTAATTTCTGTGGCTGTTGTAACATAGGGCATTTTCTTTGAGGTGTAGAGACGGTCAAGCGTATTGTGAATGTCCATTTGCATAACATCGTCAGCAACCTGATAAAGACAAGACACGTGTTGAGGTTTCCCCCATGCAGGTCCTGCAATCTCATTGCTGGCATACACGGCACTAAGTACGCTGAAGGATGAACTTTTGTCACGAATCAAAGTGTAGCAATGGACAAGGATAACCTATGTCGTTGCAGCCTCTACAACATATTTCGTTGCAACCTCTCACAAGTTTATATGTTCACTAGCACTTTTCAAAAAACGTTTGAGTGCATGTATGTTGTTGGAAACCTCAAATAAAATTCGCTGTAATGTAAAATATGACTGACCTGTTTAAAATTCGATTTTGAGGATTATAAATGTGCAGGGTTTTACATGAAAAAATCTAAGCATAATCAGCAAAAAATTAATTAAAAGCGTTTTCAACCATCAAACCTTTTTGTAATTTATGTGAAACTGTGCTGCGCGGTTAACTGCGACGGAAAAACTCACATATAAAGATTTTTGCATTCACACATTAGTAAAAAATTCTAACATCAGCCAGGTTTGACCAAAACAGCTTCTGCAAATAGACTTTGAACAATTCAGAACATGCATCCCTGCACCCCATTAATTTTCAAAGTCAGATTAGTTTTCTAGAGATCGGAGGGTGAAAAGTCTATTCCTATCATTTTATTGTCATTTGATTATATGTCTCACAAAACATATGTTTAGCTGAACTTGAAGACGTACACGTAGAAAGACACAGGAATTAAATCACTACGGTTAAACCAGTGATTACTACAAAGTAATTTTGAAAACACAGTAGCGATAGCGTTAAGCACAGTAGCGATAGCGTTCACAACATAGCGATTGTGGCGTTTTTTTATTGTAGCTAAGTCGGCTGCAATTCATAATGGATAAAATTTGAAGTAATCTTATTTCCTTTATATCGTTGCATGTCAATGCATCTCGCAGCGGCACCGTCGCAAGTGGGGGTAGATCTGTGGTGCCAGCCTTACGATATTCAATTTCTGCCTCCTCGGCTAAAATTGCTTGATTACTTTATATTTAATCTTTCACTGATAGTAGTTCCTTACTTAAAACAAATCCTGACAACGCGCTTACTTCGCAGAAAGTGAAGGATTGGTAATTTTCTTTTCAGTTACTAACCTAATTTGGAAAACTCCGAAATCCGACAAAGATTTGTCTGCTCTTTTCAGGGTTCATCGAAATAGTTTGAGATTTCAGAAACTTTCTTGAAGCAATATTTCACGAATGCAATCTAGGGCAGCCTTAAAATCGATGAATCCATGCTCCGCAAGGTTTGATAAACCTGCAATAGCTGAGCAAAGGAGCAAATTCAGTCCCTCTAGCAGTAAAAAATGAAACAAGTTTTTATTGATTGTGCAGGCAACGCCGTCACTTCGTTTTCTATCAAATGCGGCCGAAACAACATTGTCTCATTCGATCAATTCGTAGTTGGTGGATGCAGCGTTCTTTCTGCAAAAATAGCACCCATCTGTCAAATTCAGTGTAGGCCTAGTGAAGTGGTAGCCTGGTGCATTGGCACAATTCCTCAAAAACAACATACTGCAGGTTCAATTCCCACCTCCTGTACAACTGCTGCTATCCCACACATTCGCCGTTCAAGGAGAAAAACGTAAGATTTTGAACTGTCACTAGGTCTGCGCAAAATGTTGCTCTGGTGAAATCTAGCGTTACACAGGTCCATCGACCTTGCAGCAAAGGCGGCAGTTGTTTTGCACTTTAGGAAGTAAACAGCAAACAACAACTGAGATAAAATGAAAAATCCGTTTCTCAATTTGTACGTGTCGGTTATCATGG
>JGI24021J15306_10006983_pt1 | contig 13694 bp, 4 predicted proteins | sample Ectturendosymbi1_FD_15306 | JGI IMG/M metagenome (IMG submission 15306) | reverse complement strand
TGTCCACAAGAGATCGGGAAATCTTGTCGAGCTTTTCAAAGATGGTTTTGATATCACCCTTGGTTGCTGGTGCAGCCATACTTCTCAACAGCATCAAATTTCAGATCAGCAGCAGATACGAACAGATACAGTTAGTCACACTAAAGTTATTAATATCAGCTAGCCTAACACCTTATTCAAATAGAATGACTAGTAGGCCAGAAGTAACGTAGCGAGTCTAGTGAGACGTAGCAAGAAAATTAGGTCCTCTTCTTAAAACGGGTTGACACTTCGGCAACAGAATAGCGAGACGTTACGAGGAAAGGTGTTCGTTTCATTTATGTATACTCAGAATGAACTTATGAATGTCAGTGCTGGAGTAGGCTATGTACATAATTAGTACAGTAATTTATATACAGTAAATTAACTTTCTTTCAGAGTGTTAAGGTACTTATTCCGAGTCGAAAGTACCTTACCACAACACTGATAACTAGCATGTCAACCGTGATCCACCAGATACTTATAAAAAAAAATCAACGCAACCTGTGAGGTTTTGTTAACCATTGACTATTGGTTCAAAAGACAAATGCCCAAGTATATTGGTGTTATTGTTCATTTCATCTAAAATTGAAAGCTGCACATTAGTATGTTTGCTTGCAGACGATCGTAACCCACAGTTAGAAGGAATAGTCAGCAATTTTGAAATTTCTAACAAGCGAATTTTCAGCATTGCTGGACAAGTGTTCAAGCCTGATAGATGTCGTTTGCCTGATAAAAGATTTGAAACATTGATGTTTATCAACTGTAACAAAGATTTACATCGATTATTTTTGTTTAACCAATATTTTGAAGTGTTTGTTGCAGTGGAGTAATTGACGGGAAGGAAGAGGGGCGATTTGACCCCACTGTCCAGCTAATTGTAAAACCCACCCCCCACTCAGCTTACCGCATTTGTTCAGGTATAACGCGCACCCTTAATTTTTTGATTGAAAATTTGTATACGTTTTTTTTTCATGTTACAACATTTTGTATTATTACACCACAGAGCCTAAGTAGCGTTGAAACTGCAAACAGGGAAGTTTATCTACACCGCATTGTATCCACAGATACCACGCGGTAAAACGCTAACACGCCGGTTTTAGCAAGCGCTGTCCCATTTGATAGCAGTTCTGGTGTACGAAAAGAACTAGGGCCGCATTCTACATCCAGGTCATGCATCGTCCAACGACGCATCGAATTCTAGAAAAAGCGCAGCCGCTTGCCCAAGCTACCCAACGTCGTGCAACACAGATACAGCGGGAGTGAAAATTAGGCACGCTGCCATTTTGTAACGAAGGCTTAAAGTTCATTTTTTTTCAAATTTTTAGCCGCGCAGTGCGAGTGCACGACCGGGTTTTTGCACCCCTGCGCTATACTGAAACAGGCTATACGAAATATACCGTACTTGCGTGTTCTCTTGCGTATGACTTGTTTATTATGCGCACCTGAACTCCTGTACCCTCTGGCGTAAAGACATAAAAATGTAAGACCTCGTTTATAACGCACACCGAACATTGCGTTGATGTTTTTGGTATACAATTTTGCGCGTTATACTCGAATAAATACGGTATATTTTGGTTCTAGTATCCTTTACATAGGTTTTTAGTACGGTGTCTTCTTTTTGCGTTTTTCAGAGTATTTTTCGTTGATTTGGAGTTTTTTGTATAGCCATCCACACCCGGAGTCACTATCACTTCTCAAGTTTTTTTCTAAGTGTTGACTAGTAGGTCCCCTACAGAGGCCAGTGGGCCGCTTTCAGCTAAGTTTCTCCTCCAGCTCAAACCTCTAGTTTCGCCACTGGTTTGTTGACTGCACGAAAATCTCAGTGAACAATCAATCTGTTTTTTCTTTTTTCCGGCGCTTGATCCTCACACTTGATTCATATCGTATGTTGTCTGAAAATATACTTACATGAAACTATGCAAATGGGTATTGTTTTCATTCTGAGGATGTTTCAAGACAAATGTAATTGTGATTGTAATCGTGATTACTTACAATGTAATCGTAATCGATTGCATTTGTGCTGAAATCGCCCCATGTCTGCTTAGCTCAGTCTTTTCACAATCAAAATTTTTAGGTTTAAGGTCAAATTTTAATAGACGAAATTAATGTCAAAAGTTTCATTACAAGAGTTGTACTTGCATGAAGACACGAAAATATTTTAAGGTTAAACCGAAATCCAAGTGCACAACGGTGAATTGGCAAAACAGTACCAAGTTTCACTTGCATCAACACGAAAAGAATGTCCATCAAAACTAGGTATTACGTACCGGTGAAGCAAATGTTTTGTACTTGGATGAAAATATTGCTGCATTGTGGGTTTGGTTCAACTCAGGTAAATCAGATGACTTACGAACCAATATAATTCAGTACAGGATCAAAATATAAGAACAAGTGCTTGTTGGATCAGTTGGTCTTTGGTCACCATTGTCGCGACATTACAAGAAATATTGCTAAATGCATAGGCTTTCTTTAATTTCTAGGGAAATCTCTGAGTTTTGAGCTAAAGGTCAAAATATAGCTTAGTCAATACTTCCAAAATATATTGACTGAAATTCTCTTAACTAATGGTTGAAGACAGTCTTTGGTAAAACGGCCCAGCCTAAACCAAAGTCTCCACGAAAGTGCTGCTTTTGGTCTTCGATAAACACTTTGCAGATTTTTGCTTGAAAAAGTAACTTGTTAACATTATAAACTTATATCTTTAAAAGTTAGACTGTCTGTTTCTGAATACGTGACAACCAACTTTGCAGCAAAGCCAATTACATTTCTGTATGAAACAAATCATGACTGTACTGTGGCAGGTTTGCCAACCTGTCTTCACCAAAAGAAGCCAGACCTATTCCCAAAAAGTCAGATAGCAACAACAACAACAATTTTATTTTTTGACCTTGACGCAAGTACACTTGTCAATACAGACACAGTAAGGCCGGGAGGCGGCGAAAAGACACTCCGGTCATCACGTCTGCCACCACCCAAGAGCAGTCATAAAGCATACACATATAAAACATAAAAGTCATCAACCATGCACATATGAAACATGGATTTGGCCTACGAAACACAAAATAGATATTAAAACTCGGCAGAAACATCGATGAACAACAATTCGATACTTCGGAAGCATTTTCTATCCCCGTGATTACAATGGCTCACGTTAGTTTTTATTAAATACTAAATACATCGAGAATTTTGAAGTCAACAGTGAAATCTTTGCAATATTCTTTGCAACCTGGATGGTCACAGACTCTCGTCAGAAGATATTTGTAATAAATATGCAGCTCAGACAATGCTTAGTCAGTGTCAAGTCTTTCGGACAGAAAAAAGGCAGAATAATCCAGATTTGTCTGTCTATTTTTGATTTTCAAAAAACGCCAAGTGCGTTAAAGAAAGCCAGAATTTCAAAAACTGGCTTCAAAAAAGCCAAATTGGCAACCCGCACTGTCTATCACACGTGCAGTTGTCAAGCCCTCATTCTTTCAATGCAATGCTCTTTCTTAAAATGGCCTATACCACGCAGGGCAAAATGTCGGTCAGAAGCAATTAACAATCTTTCGCGGCTTGTAGAAACTTGCTAAAAGCTAAAAATCACTTCAGCGAAGCTAAAATTCATAAAAATATCAGAATCAGTGATGCCACGCCCATCTCTGTTTCAACATCAACTTGGCTTCGTGTAATAAGTTAAACGAACATGAAAAACTCTTTACGCGACATGTGACAAACTTCACTTTCGTTTTTGAAAACTCTCTAAATACATAAACGTGATGGGGCATGGCATATTATTTCTCCATCGTCGGAAAAAAATGGGTTACACATCCCCCGTGTCCCCCACCTAATTGCCCCCATGCAGAGAGCTGCTAGTTAATAAAACACATTGCCTGTTGCTGTGAAATCTTTTACTAGTTTTTCGTCTTGCGTCTTTAAACTTTTCACTGTGGCCGGATGCAAACTAGTTGGCATCGTCATGACAGTATTCTAAAAGTTCACCAAGGCAAACGCTGAGCCTGCAGTGTCCTAAATTTAAGTAAGCGCATTTATCGTACATGTTCAGGTGGTGCCACTGAACAGGCGGGTAGCCAGAAATTTTGATAGGGGGGTTAAATAAAAACCAAGTCTAAATGTTTAAATATTTAATACCCTTTGTTTATGAAGCATCATCCAAAAAACGTGCATATGTCTGGCATTTTATTCCTGAACAATCGTGTTCAGATTTCAGCCGGAAAATAAAAAATCTATTTTCATTGAATTGACAAGTTTAAAGTTTGTTTTTAGTGGAGTTCCAAACTTTTATTTTGCATGAAATCCGCCATTTGCTCGTTAAACGTTCCCGCATAAACGCTTGTTGAAAATCTCGTTGCTGTAAGTGCAAGATCTGCTGTATGTTTTTTTCAGCCAATCTTGCATTTGAGCAAGAAATCGTAGTGGTCGCCATTACAATTGCGATTTTTATATTTACACGCTTCTGATATACACCAACACATGTTCAATCGAAGTCGAGTAGCGACTTTGCGCTATGACAGCCACTTCTGAAGCATGCCTTCTACAAAATGTACGCGCGTATTGGACGTGGACCCTGTTGTTGACCAACTCTTGAGCGACTACTTGACGTATGAAGCTGATAAACGTAAACCATAGTCTCTCCACCCGTTTGAAAAATGTTTAGATTTTGTCATCAAACGCTATGAAATACGACTGCGGCAGCATGTTTGTACACTACTTACCCTACACTACAAGCTTGCTTCCCTAAAACAATTAGGTATTCAGCTAGTTATTTAGAGTTAAAGAAATCAATTCACAAACATGGTAAAGACAATCTTGTAAATCGGGGAAAGTTACACATTTTTTGATTTTGTTAAGGGTAAGTGAGACAAAAAATGTTAAGAACCACCAGTTTAAGGCAAGCCATGTAAATTTGGTTTATTTTCTCTGCGCGCTGTTCAACAGAGGACGATATTTTATTTCGTTCTGTTTCATATTCCTCAGCAGCAATCACGGAAAAAGTGCAATATTTCTTATCACAGCATCCATTCGGCTCAAAGTGTTTGTTAGTTTGCAGGGTTTAAGCCACACATGGCAAAGCATTTGTGCTTAGTTTTTAGCAGGATTGCAGGTCGATTAAGAGCAAATCTTTTGCTTGCTTACTTCGTTGTAGTCTGGTGAGTGATTGCAATTCTGGTTATTTTCCGGCCGTTTACAAGACATCACCATATCGTTCATTAGAGCTTGTTCATTCATCTGAGTTTTGGTTATATATCAACCTCCGCATTTGTTTATCAGTTTGTTGCATAGCTTAGGTTAAGATTGTCTTCTTTATTGTAGACATGACAGGTGGAACGCAGTTGAACGTCTGGCACTACAAAATTCGCTGGTCATTACATAAGTGCACATGCTGAAAAAGCTGCAGTTGATCCATTCTCGTCATTTCTTTGTTCATCCAAACCAAGTATTGTACATTTCTATGAAATAGAAAAAACAAACGCATAAACGTTTGTTACAAAAACACGTTTTCGCTGAAGTAGTTTCCAAATTAAATAGTTGTCGATGAAGAAACGATATGCGAAATATTTACCGAAAATCGGATTGCTTTACACAATCTGTTTTTATCCAAAATAAGATTACCAAACCGTATCTTAAAAGCCACCTTGATTCATTTGTTACAACACTGAGTTTTCTGCTGCTTTAACCCTATGAAATTTGCCTGCATTGCATTTTGCTTCCGTTAATCGTATGAACGCATTGCGCATATGAAACCTTAAATTCTGAGAAAAAGATTTTCTCATTTCTATTTTGCACCTGCTACTTACAAATTGAAGGTAACCTTTTCGTCGTGACGTTTGCTACCAAACTGACCTTCGCAGTCTCCTACTACCCCTTGTACTCCATGCCACTACCCCTTGTACTCCATGAATGAGTCTAATTTAATTTATCTTAAGACTATGCAGCATTGCGAAGCAACATGCCAATAGTTCTACCGTCATCTATGCATGTGCTCTTTGCCAACGTCGACATGCATACCAATGGTCTTTGAAAGTGACCGTGCCTTAGCGGCATATATGCGTATGTTTTTTTGGTACTGCCACATATCCCTGCTCATGTTCTTCGACGTATCTGTGTGCCACTTGCTAGCGCTAGGTGTGCGCAAGTTGTTGACAACTTCCCTTATAACAACACTCAATTTGGAACTAGTTTTTTTACTAAAGAATTATACCGTAGCCATACGCCCTTAGCGCCACTGTGAACACCGAGCACGAACATACAGTAAGTTAGATCGACCCTTTTGCGACCAGGTGCTTGACGTCACGCAGTCAACGCGTCTGAGCAACTCGCGAATTTAACGAATTCCTTCAAAATCATTAAAGTTGCTATCTGTTGTATTTGAAAACGTCAAACAATAAACATATCGTAGCACATTTTGATATTGTTCATTTGTTGCAGAAGCTAATCAAGTTGGAAAATCAAACCCTATGAGGATCCTCNTTGGCATAAAATTTGAAAGTACACACATATACATCAAAACCTCAAACAGGCAAATTTTAGATTTAAAATTATAAGTTCAAAATGNTTCAGTTTTCACCGGTTTTATCCACGGAGCTTTGTTCCTCATTTGTTTTACTCCTTCCGGCGATATGCCGCATCTCCTTACGCTCAAATACTTTATTTTATGCAAGGATTGTATAATGGCTTTGGCTCCTCTGTCTTCAATGTTGTTGTAGCCAATCATCAAAGAATCTATCTGTTAACGAGGCATTGCAAAAATGTGACCACAAAAAAGTAAATGTGAAAGGGCTGTGATTTATGTGATTGTTTCTATTTTATGTTAGTGTAGTTTTGATATCCTACTTCTACGCAAAACTACTGTGCATTAAACAACTTTGAGCAAAACACATCTGTTGCACAAACAGTATCGAAACATATAATTTTTCCTAGTTTTCTCTCAGTTTGAATTGTAGTAATTGAAACTAGCAGGAGGAAAAAGATTTGCTTTTTTCGGTTCGACTTGGTGAATAATCACAGAAACCTTTTATGGGTGGTTGGATGAATTTTTGGCAAGAGACCGTCGTGAAAACAGGTTAGTTTTGCCCTACTGTTGAAGTGTTGTTGCGACAATGATTCTGCTCAGTACGAGAGGAACCGCAGACTCAGACATGTGGTTCATGTGCTTGGCTGATAAGCCAATGGTGCGAAGCAACCATCTAAAGCATTATGACTGAACGCCTCTAAGTCAGAATCCTGCCTGGAAGGCGACGATGCACTCGTGCCCCGCCGGCGGCGGGCACAGTTAGACGTCCATAAGGCTGTTGCTAGAGCCGATATCCGACTTTATGCTAGTGCGGAAAGGGCCGCGCCCAAGTTGATCCATCCTCCTGTTAGAGAGGAGGGCTGCTGAATCATTCGCAAAGGACCTAGTTGAAGATCGAGGTGCCTTAATCACTGGAGCAGTCTTTTCACTGCGATTTGGTAAGAGTTAGCCTCACAATCTATCGTTTTGTCCGCCTGGAGCGCGGGCGCAAAATAGGATGACTTTGTGCAAAAATATTTTTGATGCTGCATCGTTTAAGTTCACAGCTTCCTAATAGTTTTTCACTCCGTTGATTTAGTTCATTTTTTGTCATATTTTTGCCATTTCCTTTTTCTAACGGTAATTATCCTGAAAACGGTTCTGTCTCTCTGATTCAAATAGGCACGCATGTACCGGACATGATTCAAACTTTGTACATGTGCATCATCGGAAATTATACAACACTGTGGATTTTAGTTTAGCATCTGTGACACTAGACTAAATGTTTACAAAATATATGTATGCAAAATATTAGAATGTTATGGATCAAGTTCCTTCAAAGTTATTGAGATTTCATTCGTTTCAGAAGAGAGAAAAACTTTGATTGTTTTCATAACGCTTAAAAACCGAAGGAACAATATATAAAGAAACGATACTCAGTATGACTTGATTTTGTCGATCTAGCAAGGAATGAATGCATTTATGGTTAGTTGGTATTTGTTCTACTTTCTTTGAATCGCTCCATTTCCACGTACAAATCATGTTTCGTGCTTTTATATCTTGCAAGCTGTATGAATATGCGCCACTTTCACGTAATTTGTGCATCAGCCACTTTTTTGACACAATCAGCGGTAATGAATAAACAAGAATTTTATCGCTTCAATTTCACCTTCGGTTTTGGGATCAAACAAATTCAGTTTTTGATTTGGTGTTATGTCAAAGAATTTACACATTTGTTGCTTTCAGGCAAAAACGTTTCAGTTTTGTTACAACTTTGAAAAAATGAAAAGCGTATGTAATTATGTCTAAGGCTGATGAATTGATAAAAGACTGATCGGTCGGGATGCTTCAATTACAATGAACGAAGAGCGTTGGAAAACCTTGTCTGAGTTAAATTCAAGAATTTGATTTTGGCATTACAAAAACTGTTCTTCTTGAGTATACACGCATGACTTACCGGTTTCTCCCTGTCATTGATGGCGCAAGCCATCGATTCAACATCAACTCCTGACAATTGGCATTGGTCCATTCCTAAATGATTTTGAACGTGTTTGCAAAAAATACTTGCTTCCCTGCCACCGACGCTATTGCGATTGATTACAAGGCATTTCTGTAAAGTAATCAAATTTTTTCGAATGTCAGTGACTTTGGTTGCTTCACATACTTTGAAATAATCACATACTTTGAAAATAAATGCAGCGATGATATAGTTTTTAATTTTATTATTTTTTTTACTTTTTGCGTACCAACGCAACGCAAGCATCTTACATAAGAGTGCTATGTTTCTATCAGGACTGTGGAGTTAGAATTCAATTTTCAAGTTCCGGCTCCAGTCATAGTCATCTAAATGTTTTGACTCCGGCTCCAACATCAAGAAATTTTTGGCTCCGGATCCAGAACGATTAAGTCCACTTAAAACTTAAAACCACTGTATTATTTGCAGAACTGGCTTGTCCAGCAAAAGGTGTTTGTGGAACCGGAACGCAAATTTCCGGCTCCACCATGTGAAAAAGTTTTGATCCGGCTGCAACCATCCCAAAATGCTTGGGATCCTGCTGTGCAGTCCTGGTTCCTCCCCACAAATGCTTAAATTTTGCCGCAGTGTTTTATATTTTTTGCACTAAAGCAACGATTCCCAACCGGGGGTTCTCGGATCCCTGGGAGTCCGAAGCAAGATTTTGGGAATCCGAAATACGACTTTCGAGGGTGAGAGTTTGTACTGTATGTTCTTGGATGTGCTTTTTTTCAAAATAGCTGAGACTTATGAAAGCGTGGAAGTGCTATTACTTAAACGAACATTGTACAGCTTAATGTTTCCAGCTAACGTCACTAAATTAAGAATTCAAATTGCTAAATGTGCGCACTGCTATATCTGCTTCACGTTGCGGCAATGCGGTTACCACGTAGATAGCCAGTGATGCGATTGTATAAGCATTTTGACGTTTCAATTTTTATGGCGCAATTCTGGCGAGATTGTTGTTTCATGCAACAGAGCTAGAAAGTTTCTCGTGTTCAACCATGCAAAGTTACCAGAAACTGAGTACAAAAACACTAACGATTCTAGTGCCCTTTGCAATAACATATTTGTGCAAATCTGAATTTTCCTCTCTACTTCACTTGCAAAACAAGTATCGGAACTGTTTGAAACCCTCGAACGATTTGCGCGTCGCTATGTATAATATTGTGCTGGGGTATGAGCGGATAGTTTCAAAGAAGCAATAACGAAAAAGTCACTAGGTTTGTTTCTGCTGAGCAGTAAGGCATGAGAGTCAAAGAGTACCACTGAGTGTTTTCTTTTATGTTGTCAGTACGCCTACGTATCACCTGTAGTAATTTAAAAAAGAAGATCGTACACAATTTTTTGTGAATTTTATCTTTTTTTAAACGAGGGGTGCCAACGCCACTTCATTTTATGTGAGGGGTGTCAGCTTGAATAAAGGTTGGGAACCTATGTAATGAAGCAACATGCGGCACATTGTGTTATGTGTGCAAATATAACATTTTTGCACAGAGATGATACAGCGTGTGAAAAAACATTTGGTATCACATTTGTGATTCGTCAACGTTTAGGCTAGTTGGTTTATAAACATCTTTTGCCTTGTTTGCAACAACAGCGCCACTATTGCCTAAGAGGCAACTGTAGATAGTTCACCAACACCTGAATGCTTCTCAAAGTATTCTTTTCACCAAAATAGTTATGTTTAAATGTAAACGTTTGGGATAGTCCGGCAACACACACATTTTTTCTGTTACGAAACATTTTCTTTTTTTCTGCAAAAAAGGAGGAAAAAAAAGGTACATTTTGAAATCTAATGACGTGTGAAGCAAAAAAGTCACTCCACCTTTTACTGAATTCATTATCATAAAACCATCATAAAATGGATGGTAACAGTTCCTTTTTCATGAATTTGGCAAAAAATTACTTGCAATTGCCACAAACATTTTCGTCTTCATTTTTAGAAGCTAACAATTTCAAATTGAAAGGGTCCTATCTAATTTCACGTGTTTTTTTTTTAAAAAAACGGATAAATCCTTTGCCCCCAAAAATATCAGACCATTATACTCACAAGTTGCTTCAAGCACTTCACTTCGTTTGCTAATATTTCCATGTCTTTCTGAGTAAACCTGCAGTTGTCTAACACCAAACTTTGAAGATTTTTGACGCACTGGCTGATCAGAGTCATTCCGGTAAATCCAATGGGATTTCTACTAAGCACCAAATGATTCATCTGCACAAAGTAAAAACAAATTGACGTTGCAATAGTTCTAATTATGCTATATTTCAATGTTCTTTATAATGTTTGGAAAATGACGGTAGCCTCTTAAATTTTATTGAAGTTCTTGTTGCATAAAGAACTAGTTCTTGCACCCGAATTTCCTTAAAGCAATGGTCTCAACTCGCGGCCCGCTGGCCACATGTGGCCTGCGAGAGCAGTTTGTGCGATCCGCGATGCTTTTGGGTATTTTTGAATTAATTAAAATATAAGTAAGTTGTTTAGTTTATTCACCGGTGTTGAAAGCGCTCGGTCAGCTAGTGAATTAGTTCCTTTTTAATGAGCATCCGTACAAACGGCTATTGACCCATAACTCACGCTACCTTACGCAGGAAATAAGATGTAAAGCTGTTTCTAGTAATGTTGAGGTACCGCCATTGTTGCGTTAGAGCAGTGTTTCCCAAACTTTTTAGGTTTGCGGTACCCTACAGAAGGAAAATATAATTTGCGGCACCCAGTGGAGAGCCCATAGAAATTTGCTTTAGGTACGATGACATTTGAAAATAGTATTTTTAGTGATATATTGAAAAACGCATTAGCTCGCGGCACCTCGGAGTATTGTCAAAGGCACCCTAGGGTGCCGTAGCAGGGTTAGGGAAACACTGCTTTAGTGTCATAATACGCCCCTGGGGTTACTTTTTATAAGTTCCCATTTGGCCCTCAGACAAATTTGAGTTTAAGACCCAAACTTAAAGTGTCATCATCAGTGTTGTGGTAATACGCGAAGATAAGCTATGGAAATTTCAATTGAACAAAGCCAAAAAATATTTGAAATGACTGCAAGCATCGAAAGAACAGGCTCTAAGTTAAGTGTAAGGCGAGTTCTGAGAAACGCTTTTCTCCTGTAGGCTCATATATATGGGTGAAGTAATGTTATTCCTTAAATTGTGTAGTTTTTAATAAACTAGGATTTTTTGGCCAAACCGATCAAAAGTTTGTCTTCTTCCACTCTGGAAAACGTATAAGTGCACACGCAATCTATATTTGCTAGGTACTGTATAATAATTGCTACAAGTTATCTAAATCACGTGTATGTGGCAATAGTCTCTCCAGGTATCTTCTGTGTCCAAACATTGCGCCACATCGGTTTGGAACGTTGAAAACTGGAAAATCGAAAGAAAGTGCAAACGTGTGGAGGAAATCAAGGTATTTAACCTATATATACATTCTTGATGTCTTCGAGTGCACGCATTAGGTTTCTGACGCTGTGGATCTAGGCGAAGGTGATGCAAATTCTACTCCTGGTGCAGATCCAGCAAGGGCTGCTCGGACTGTGCAATGGATACATAAACAGCTTGCAATATCTTGGGTGCATGCACCTCACCGCTTGAGAAGTGGAGCATGTTGAAATAAACCTTGAGACAGACAGACAATGACAAGACAATGCTTGTTTATTTTGCATGGCCAACGAAAAGACCCGGAGGTCATCAAAGACATCTGACCATGGGTCAGTCATTATATGCTTACTCAGCTGTAACTGCAACGATACGCAAAGGACAGACGCAACTTTAGAGAATTAGCCACGGCAAAAGATAAAAATATTCATTGATAGCAAACTGATGCTTCAAGAAAAAAGGAAACAACAACAAAGACCAAATAGATACAGAACATCCAATACACATAACATTTACAAGGCACGTACCTTATATCAAGACCATAAGGATTAAGTTTGTTGATCAATATCAAGAAGGTATTTTTTGACCTGTGTTCGAAAACTAGTGGAACCCAGTAGCTTGATATTCAATTTAAGAGGCTGCCACACTTCTACTCCTCTATACTGAATTGATTTCTTTCCGATATTTGTATTTACTGATGGTTTAAAGAAATTTTAATTAGAGCGAATTCGAGTATTGTGACTATGCGATGTTTTCAGATATTTAAATAGGTTGTCAAAAATTTTCGGCAATGTTTTATGATGGAACGAGTGAGCGATTGTATTTAAGGTTAGTTTTATCATATTATCTAATGCTAAAATTTGGAGGGATTTGTATAAGCCTGATGCTGGAGTCCGCTGATCACTGTACGTCATCAGTCGAACGATTTTATTCTGAAGGATTATAATCTTTATGTTTGATTTTTTAGTGGCATTACTCCAGCAAGCCAGTCCATATGAAAGATGTGGATGAACTAGAGGATAGTAGACAGTTTTAAGAGTGGAGATGGGTGAAAAGGCCCGCAACTTAAGGAGAGCGTACGAAGCACATGCAAGCTTTTTACACACATGATCTAATTGCTGTTGCCACTTCAATTTGTTATCAATAAGGACTCCAAGGTATTTAACTTGGTTCGCTTCTTCAGCTGCTCCAGCGGCAACATTAATCTTAATTTTCTGAAGTTCGTGACTCCTGGTTAGAACCATAAATTTTGTTTTACTGCAATTTAAGGTAAGTTTATTGGATATCAACCAGTCATCGACATTTCACTATTTACAGCAGCTTGTAGTGTACTCATGCAGTTAGATTCAGCAGCTTGTAGTTTACTCATGCAGTTAGCTTGTGGTAGGTCATTTATATAGAGTAAGAATAGCAGAGGGCCAAGAATTGGTCCTTGCGGGACACCACATGTTATATTAATGCGTGATGACTCTGTTTCTCCAAATTTTGTAAATTGACACCTATTTGAAATATAGCTATGGAAAAAGTCGCTAGTCACGCCACGAACTCCATACTTTTGCAATTTGCACAGTAAGATCTTATGATTAACAGTGTCGAAAGCTTTGCTTAAATCGAGGAAAACTGCAACTGCATTCTCTTTATTATCTAACGCCTGAACGAATTTTTCATGCAAATAATTAATCGCATGCTGAGTAGAATGAGCTGGTCGAAAACCTAGCTGAAAGTTTGATAGGATGTTATTTTTTTCTAGAAAGGATGAAAGCCTAACATGCACCAATCTTTCAAAGACTT
>JGI24021J15306_10006982_pt1 | contig 13696 bp, 9 predicted proteins | sample Ectturendosymbi1_FD_15306 | JGI IMG/M metagenome (IMG submission 15306) | reverse complement strand
CCAGATGCCGTCATCAAAAGAGCCACGTCTGGCTCGCGAGCCATAGGTTCCCGACCCTGATCTAACATAAAACGTTACAAATGTCACTTTTATTTTTGCAACCTCTCCAAATACAAAACCTGAAGAAAATATGTGGGGGGACATAGCATATTATGTCCCCCCCGTCTGAAAAAGTGAGGGGGACAGTGGACACGCAGGGCCGGATTTACCAATAGGCTATATAGGCTTAAGCCTAGGGCCTCAAGGTCCAAGGGGGCCTCCAACAAACTGTGGAACGCATAGAGTCAATTGCCGGTATATGATCATTTAGATTAAACTTTGTCAAAAATTTATGTCTTAATTATTATTCACGAAATTTGGTTTTATTCAACTTTCGTGGTGATAACGCCAGAGTCTTCCAACGAGTTTCCATGAATCTCAATGTGACGGTTGGTCAAGCCGCATGCCAACTACTGTGTTGATACACTCAAAGCACGCTGGCTGCGTCCTGCGTTTGCTGAATCGTACCGATTTTTACGTGTGACTCTATCAAAAGAACTTGTGGTTGTTCATGTTTGAAATGCACCTGATCAGTGGCTCAACTGACGGGTGGTAGGGGTGCGAACCGCCCCCTGCCAAGCTAAATGTAAAAACCGGGCCCCTACCTAACTTGAATTTTGGTATTAACTATTCTTTTGGTTTCAGTAGATTGTTGTTTTTTTGCGTTTTTCGGAGTGTTTTCCGGTGATTTCGGGTTTTTGTATAGCCGTTCACCACCGGATTTGCTATTGTTTCTTAACTATTTTCTGAGTGTTAGCCAGTGGGCTCTCTTCAGCTAAGTTTCCCCATGATGCCTTAGATTAGTGGTTCTTAGTTTATGTAACCATGTAACCACGCGAAGCCTTATTTCTTAGCTTGATGGTCGCTAACTGCTCAGGCGTATGGTCCTTTTCAATATTCAAAAGAATTAAAAAAGAAATCAACCAGTCCAGTCGCCACGGTGGGCATTGGTGAACTCAGCCCTTCAAAATTTAAATATGAACACTATAAATCAGTAGAGATCTTATCAAAGTTTCAGAATGTCAAGTCCCCTTGCGCAAATTGAAATCCCCTATTCAAGACTTTCTGCATGGCGACGGTTCTAGTTTTTAAAGTTCACACCTTTTCACGCGACAGTTTAGTTGCGTTCGATTCTTACCAATCTGAAAAAGTAAGAAAAACGCGAATCGTGAACTAACAGTTACAACCATTTGGCTGCGTTTTACGTGACGTGTTTTGGTCATGTGTGTAAGATTTTTACAGCCGTGGTAAGCGAGTTGCAGCGTGGTCCTCACGTTGTGCTTTAAAATCTTTAGGGCCGCCACACATACTTTAAAGGTGCAGTGTGGTATTTTTTTTTTTGAACACAGATAAAAAAAAAAACAGATGTGGTTCTTATAAAAAACGTAACCCAAGTGTTTTGTCAAATATTTCAATAGTGACGATTTCGGTTGGTTTGCCTGTGGCAGTTAATAAACCTGTTCCCGCCAGCCAAGTGGGATTTCAACAATTCCGTGAAAATTAACGCTTTTGCGTCGAAGGCAGCAACAAACGCAGTGATCGTGGACAATCCAGCAATGATTTATAATTTTTTACTGACCGTACTTTCAGAACATCATTTTCGGATTTTCGCAAATTGATTAACGCTTTCCATTTTTTTCTCGCAACAACGGGAGAGGGGGCCTCACAAGTAGATTAGCCTAGGGCCTCGGCATCAGTTAAATCCGGCCCTGGGGACACGTCCCCCGTGTCCCCCACCAAATTGCACCCATGATCTTAACCAAGGCAGCACACTGAATGACATACTAATGAAGGCCGGACATTGAATGACTTACTTTGATCTTAGCACACTAAATTTAGTTTAAGCTGATGTACTGAAAGCGACTAACTGCAATGGTAACGATTGTTTGTCACATTAAAGCACTAAGCACCCTGTAAGTGTGATTTCATAGCCAAGTTTAGAGCCAATGGAACAAGGGTGGAAATCAGACAACTAGTAAAAAGTTTTGCACCAAGATGACAGTGGATATATGGAAATCTCGCAGAACGCAGTACAGACACGATAAAGCGACACTGAGGACCACCTGCATCAAAAATGTGTGACTTAAGATCATCAAAAACAGGAGAAGTTGTCAGTAAGCACGTTACTCATACTACATTGAAAACCTAAACTAGACCGCACAAAATCTTCGACGGGGGGCATGTGACTCGCGGGCCGCGGGTTGGACATAGTTGGTTTAGGTTTAGGGCTTAGGTTTAGGACTTAAGTTTAAGGCTTATGTTCAGGGCTTAGGTTTAGGGGAAGCAAACATCCTTTGCAGTCTATCCTTTGAAGTATTTCAAAAAACACACTTTTTTCGCATGCAACATTTGCGACCACCATCGCCGAAACGTCCTGTTGCCGAACTATCCTAAACCGTTCTTAATGTCGAAAGCTATGAAGCATGCACTTAAAGTTTGTCTATAGGCTGCTCTGAATGCTGTTGTTTGTTGTCAATGCAATCATGCTCGAAGTGTTGAAAACTTGCTTCTGTCAAAACACAATTTAAAATTGTAGCATAAGGTGACCAAAACTTGTCCTCTGGTTCCAAAGAGTACATGTTACAAAGTTTGTGCATCAAACCATCAACGTAAAGGACGATCAACTATGGCGTCATAAACAAAAATTTGTTCCTCCAAACCAAGTTCGCAAAGTTTCAAAACTTTTGTTTGCAAGTTATATTACCGAAAATTTGTGAAGCGTAAACACAAAATTACTTGGGTTTGCACTCAAACATCTCCACTTTTTTAAATTGCTGTGCTGCCAGAATTTTTTGTATTTAGAACAACTGATTTGATTTACTACACAAATTTGCGCAGGTAAGACTACCATTCTATATCAGATGAAAGTTGGTCAAATCGTGAAAACAATTCCAACCATAGGATTTAACGTTGAAACTATAAAACCTTGCAAAGGAATCACTTTGACTGTCTGGGATGTCGGAGGCCAAACCAAATTAAGAACTTTATGGAAACATTATTATCAAGGCGCTGGAGGTAAGTTGTTTGCTGCAGGAAAACTATGGCTTGTTCCTTGTTCCTGACGTTGCCACCGGCATAGGTGTAGCCGGGGAGTCTAGGGGGCTATCCCCCCAAATTTTCGGAACATATGGTCATTTTGTGTTTTAAGAGGCGGTATCCGAAACAAAATAGTGTTCTTTGCCTAAAATCAAGCATTTTGGCCCCCAAATTTTATTGGCCCCTCCCAAATTTTTGGGCTGGTTACGCTATTGCCCACCAGTGGTTTGTAAAATGTTCTGAAGGTATTTATTCATTTTCAGACTTTCAAGTTAAAAAAAGAAAAAACAACTGTGTTTGTCTTTTCATCATTCTGCAAATGGTTTGTTTTTTGTGATGTTGTATTTTCGAAAAGACGTTTAACAACTTTCAACTTCTTTTTAAGCTAAAAAAGACATTAATAAGTCCAGCTTCAAAATATGTCTTCAACTTACATCGTAGAAATACTGTTTCTCTTCTTAGGACTCATTTTCGTCGTTGATAGTGCTGATCCATCTAGATTTAAAGAAGCTAAGGATGAACTCTTTGGGATTTTGGCCAGTACCGAGATGTCACGAGTTCCAGTGCTTATACTTGCTAACAAGCAAGACATCGAATGTGCCCAGGCGCTTGAAACCGTGTCCAACGAGCTTCAGCTCTTTTCCATACCAGAACAACACAAATGGAAGGTCCAACCATGCTCGGCTACAAAGAACGAAGGCATTGTAGAAGGACTGCAAGCATTTTCCCGAATGGTGAAAGATCACAAAAAAGAAAAGAAGCCGTGAACTTTCCACCAGACCGTATTTGTCTTTGTCGACGTGCGAAAGTTTTTCTTCTGTTTCATCGTTTAACGTGCGTGTGAAAACGAGGTCACACAGTATTTATTAAAGCAATATAAATTACAGCTATTTACGTAGATGATAGGTTGCCGAAGACTGCAAACTTTCTTACAGCAGTAATGTGGATTTAATAATCGTCTATAATAGGCATATTTAAAGCAGATTGCCCTCAGCGGCTTCTTTGCATATGCACAATTGGCTTAGTAGTGTAGTAATGGGGAAAAGAATTCATCTGAATTGAGTTTTATACAAGTACCGCAAGTGATATCTAGAGGACAAACGCAAAAGCTTAAGTTGTATATTTCTGCTTTTGCGACTGATGCATGCATGTCAAATGCTCTTCTTCACCAGTTTTAAGATCATTTCTCTGTTTGTGCCATTTGAAGGCCAAAATGTACGGTCGCTCAATTTGAAAATATCTGTTTGAAACTAATACAAATAAACCTCAGACCAATAAGTTAAAAGTGAAAGTGCTATTCTCATTCTTGTCATTTCTCTTCGCTGTCCGACTTGCCTGTTGTTGCTAGTTACGACGTTCTGCTGCAAAACAACTCTCCAGGTTGTGCAGCTCATGCAGTGCTTTCACAAATAATTTTAGATTTATTGTTTTTTTTCTACGAGCCATACTGGCTGAAACTGAAGTCTAAAATAAGTTTGTTTTTAATTCAACGGTTTTGTCGAGTAGTTTTATTTCCTAAAGTTGCATGCACCCAAGTAAGAGCAGATTTAGGCACTGATCAAAAGGAACACCGATCTGCATTAACAATCAGCCGCCCGTATGGACAAAACATATTTTTCAAACGAACCTATTACACTGGACCTCATGTGTACCTCAAATTTGTGTCTGTGTTGTTTCCAGCACAAGTTCTTCTTCATGTGTTGCAGTTGAGCCGCACTGGATGTAACCAAACAATTTTAATTTTGCAAACTTATCTTTTTTAGCCATTTTTGAAGTTACTTTTAAAACAATTTTTTTGACATGTGGTAACAGATATTTGTAATCTTTTGCCGCTTAAAACCCGAATAACAAGAATTTGCCGTTCTCATGCGTTGAACTTTAAAAAGCAAGTCCTGCGAATGTTGTCTCTACAACGTATCGCGCGTCTGAAAAAGTTTACTATTAACAAAATGCTCTGCAATGCACTGTAAGGGTTCTCTGCGTATCAGTCGCACGTTGCGATTTGAAACACGCGCTTACTCACCACAACCACAGCAAGTAGAAATAACTCGCTTTTTAATGTCTAAACAGATACGAAGTGGTGGTTTGTTAGTCACGGAACACGACACAGCAAACCTGAACCAGTGAAATGAGTGTACACTCTCAGCGCTGGATGACTTGCGTTTCCGGGTTTAGAGCTTCAGCTTGCCAAACTGCATAACCTGCTCCGTACGTTTAGCCGAATGAATGGATTACGCTGTCAGCAATAGACTGTTAGTTTAAATGCAAAAACATGAGCTTAAAGATGAGGTGATCAGCTTCGCAGTAGATCTAGTGCTTGAAGAAGTAAGGAGGTTTGCAGCTGTAAAAGAGCGAAAGCTACCTGCATCATTAAGGCAACGCTTCTTCGAGTTCACTGACATTGTGAGTCCAAGATGAGAACTGCTGTAACAAGTTGAATACTGCAGCTTCATGCTTACGCTTTAGATTGTGTGGCTGATTTTTAGCTGTTTATGAAAAAAGGCGAGACTTGCCTTCTTTCAACCCGCAGGCAAAACTTAGCGCTTTTTTTGATGATTTAATCATTTTGTTCTGATGCTACAATTGCTTTGACTACGATTTTTGCACCAGCACCAAAAACTTCGCCTCAGGTGTCATTACATTGTTTCAATTGTTACATGGTTGGCGGGTGAGTACCTCATACCCTGATAAGACACATGGGTGCAATCAATGTAAGTGTTAACACCTGCATGCAGAATTGAACAAAAATAAGGCAAAGGCATGTAGGCATAAACAGCAGTGTGTGCACGCTGCCTCAACTTTAAACCCACGTTTTTCACAAGGTTGTGTACCTTCTTATAAAATTAAACAAAGATTTAACCCCACAATTTTCACACGCCCTTCAACAAGATTTCTGCAGTGTAGCAACAAGATCCGCTATTTGCAAAATTCATTCTGCCTGTGGTTCTTTCTACTTTCGTTTTTGTTTTGAGCGATTTAAGAGCGAAATCTGTGGTTAATCGTTTTATTTTGTGAACTCCAACTTCTGTTCACCCCAATTGGTTTCTGTTCTTGATACAAAGTGACATAAAGTGAGATTTGGAACTAGTGAGGCATTGGCCAACAACGAGACGAAGCGAACTAAGGACTGAACAAAAAAGATTGCTTGAAGGGGCAACTCACGGAAATAAGGCCAAACGTGCGCTTGCCTTACTTCTAATCTAAAAGCTATATGCCTCACTTCCAGATCGATGTAGCAATATCGCTTTGCTATGATAACTAGTCTTCCAATCGTACGTTAGCATGACGGTAGTGCATATAAATTCGCATGCAGCCATACATCATAATTTCAAAGTGATGATTAGGGCTAGTTTAGAATACAGAGAAGCGATAAGCGATCAAACTTGGAAGACCAGATTTATGTGCATTCTACATTACCTGTTGCAGTAAAAACCACCTACGCCAATATAAGTCCACAAGCAGCACACTAATGCCCAAAGAGCTGCGGTTTGGCCATATCTGTTTTAGACCTGTCAGGTGGTCACAGATGGCTAAAATTTGTTCCAACAGCAAGCTTATGCAGAAAAATTATAAAATATGACATGATTACAGCTTTAACGCTAAAAATTGTTGCGTCAGCATACGTTTAAAAATCGTGAACAATTTTTCTTTTGTGAAAAGATAGAAGTGTTTCTTCCTAGTCCATTCTAAATCATTGTCGACTTGATCTGTGATTTATCTGGAAGCTCTCGTTGTTTTCAAAAGTTGCCAGAAACCATTTTGTTCGTAACCGCTGAAAAGCGCAGGTCGCTGAATATGTCGGATGAAAATGACTTAGCACTCGCGCCAGTTTCACGGCATCAACTGTAGTCTAACTCTAACGCACTTACAACAAAAACCAGTTGAATGGTTACTGCGAAGTCACTGTTTGAAAGCATGACATGTTATCGAATTTGAGTGACTGCGGTACTGTACTAGATGTGAACTTTTTAACTAATCATTTGGAGGCATTTGTGCATCAAACTTATCCCTGGGATAACATAAATGTGGCAGGTGCTGCTTGCAATAATATGAAGCAACTCAACCCAAGGCGAAGATCATCAAATGGCTGAGACCTTGCCAAAAANCTCGAATAAAAATCTAAGATGCGAAGGCACCGGCGGGCATAGGCGTAGGCCAGGGGGGGGGCATTCTCCCAAATATTCTAGCTAGCATATCTTGTTTTTTGTGCTTTGAGAAGCAGTGTCCAAAAAAATGCTGTTGCTCACTCAAAGTCATAGTATTTGGGCGCAAACAATTTTTAGGCTGGGTACGCTACTGCCTGCTGGTGTCCATCCTCTCTGAGACTTATCTTTCAGCCTACCTACCTAGTCGACATTTGTTTGCCTAAAATCATGCCTTTCTCAAATATGAAGGCATAGAGAAAAATACGGGATATGTCAACCAAGGATGGAAAGATTGTCAGCGTATTGCGCTAACAACCGATTAGTTTGACACACTGCTCTTTTGCTCTCTAGCTGTTACAAAAACTCATGAAGTGTCATTTTAGTAAACAAAAGTTGAACGTATTAGCAACACAACGGAGGACCAGTAGCGCCACGAACGCGCCAGGCACTCAATGACAAGGATGAATTTGGCGTCTCCCAAATGACGCACTTGGGACATGTCACTCTAGGTGAATCCTCTGCTAAAGGCGTTATAAATTGTGGAAATGATANAAGGATCAGTTAAGCAAGTTTTCCTCGTAGCATCCTGAACTGCTGTAAAAACGTTTGTGCATTTTCTCAAANTCAAATATGGTCTTGCGTAGATTTTACATNCCGAAACCCCCTAGGACACTTCCCTTGAGGAAGGTGTTTCCTTCTTGTAACGGAAATGAACTGGACGAGTGCCTTTGTATGAGACAGAGACGAAAAGTTGTTTCTTATACGAGTGGCCAGAGCAACTTGTGGAAGAGCATGCTGTCTCCTTAGCAAGCGAGCACATTATACAACTAAGCCCATGCAATTGCAACAACCAACAGACTTTAAGACGTCGTCTTTCAAAACGGGCATGCTGCGATGAAGATGAGAATATTTTTACTAAGATTTTGTTACCAGGTTTTATGCAGTGTTTTATCTTTACTGGAGTTTTAATGTATTCATCATCTACATAACCCTCAAACTATGGGGTCACTACTCAGCAAAATATTCTTGAAACGCAACGGAGAACCTCTACGAGTGTGCATGCTAGGCCTGGATGCTGCAGGTAACGATGCTATCAATCACGCTACATGTATCGCAGATATACGTATGTTAACACGAATTCTGTCCGGAACATATTTACACAGGACGCCGGAACAGCGGTTGTTTTTGCTCAGCAACAATATTGACCCCAAATAATAGCAGAAATTACAGAAAACCATTCTGAATTTTATGGGTGCTCGAATAGCTGCAATAAATTTGTTTGAAGTCGATCTTGATAAACCAAAAAATTACCTATGATTTTTTATGAAAGGTACCTCCGCCCAGGGAGCAATACCCGTCATTTCATCGCTCTCTGGCGTCCCTGAAATTACCCATGATGCTTTCCTCGTTTGCCCCCGTTTCCCCCCCTTTCAAAAGTCAGGGGGCAGTGCCCCCGTCATGCACCCCCATTCCGGCGTCCCTGTATTTGCAACAGGAATAAAGTGTGTATATGCAATATCTTAAAATATCAGCTATGATTTTTGTCACAAAACTTTTCAATCTTCCATCCTTTAACTTGACATGCGGTTTCCAGTTGCCAGCACCAGGTAACATCAATGTATAGTACCCTTTTTACAATCCGACCTCAATCATCTATCTTAATACTTGACACCAATTATCGCCTACACCAATGCTTTAACTAAAGGTGCAAGATCGTTTTTTCATTGATCGTATGCAATGCGTCGGATTTGTCTAACGATATTTGGCGACAGGCCGAAGCCTGAATGATGCTTTTTGTCAAGATCGGTTCTCAAGGGGGAGCGGATTTTGTATGGTTGACTCATTGAGGAAGTCTAAAGTCTGGGATAGTGTTCGGGCATTAGATGTAAATCTTATCATGTCAGTTGTTTAAATGTAGGCTATACACAAAGAGAAAATGAGCGCAAATAGTTGGCCTGATGTTGTATTTTTTAACGAATACATTCGATTTAGCAGTCCCGGTACTCAGCCTGCATACGGATTTTTGTCACCATAGAAACATTTACTGCAAGCTACTTATCTAGTTGCACACCACGTTGTTGAAAAAAAACTACACACTGGTGTCAACGTACTGACCAAATCATGTGCCACTGAAATTGTAAGTATTATCCTTGGTAAGGAAGCTGCGAAGGAATTGCAACAAGTGCCTTTATCAAATGATGTCACCATGGTCGAGTCATGGAGTGTAGGTCTGTTGTAAGCTAGTGGTGGCAGTCAGACAAGTAAAGACAAGGAAGGAAAAGAAAGTTTGTTGTTCTGCCACCCACTAAAGATAACGCAAGTCATAAGCGTATGATAAAAGCATTTTCTTGCAAGACACTAACTTCAACTTGTAGGATTGGCTCGAGATGTCCTCAGGGGCGGATCCAAAGGGGGGCGACTGGGGCGATCGCACCCCCTAAGAGCTACGAAAGTAACTTTATTCACCATAATTTTGTACAATTCCGAAAACAACTTTCGCGATAGTATAAGGCTTGACGAGCAAATATAACTGAAATCGCCCCCATAACCTTACTGGCTGGATCTGCCCCTGGATGTATTGTTGGTGCATCAGCAATGTTTGGCATTCAGGATTTGCTGCAACGTAAAGGAAAGAAATTCCTGACCTGAAGGTTGTTTTACTTTACGGGTACGCTTATGTAGCGAGAGCACTAACCTGAAGGAAACAGCGAGATAAGTGTGAGGGTTGTAAGCATGATTTGTGACCCTGCTCTGAATCATCGACTGTTTCAATCGTTTTGTGAGGAAGTGGGTCATGAACACCATGTGTTTATGTATCATAAGGAAGTGAAATGGCTATCGCGTAGCCGTGTGCTCTATCTCTTCTGTTTAAATGAGAGAAGAAATACAGCAGTTTATCCGCGGGCAGAGACAACTGGCTGGATAGTTCGATGGTCTTGAGTTTGCTCAACGCTTTCCTATTTACCTGATGTGTTCACGCAGCACTAAATGTAACTTTTATCTTTAATGCCGGGACAGCCGGTCTTTAAATTCGTCTGATATCTAAAAAAATCGTGAGATATGACAAAAATTCATTGTTTATCCTTGGCGAAATTGTAAATTTCTGCTTTTCTTCGTTTAGTTACACAGCCATGACTTTATACGGCGCTTTCAACCCAGTCTCCTTTTGGGCCAAACAAATGACTCACGGGGACATGGGGAAAGGACTCCAAAAATCAGGGCTGTCCCAGTCAAACCAGGGCGTAAAACTGGTTCCCCAATGTATTGCCCTTGGCCTCTATTTGAGGAAAGACAGCAGTTTTGCAAGTGAGAAGCTGGCTGCATTCAAAGAAAAACATATTTTATGTCGTAGACGAGTAAGAAAAAAGAACTTGGTAAGTGTGCACCTATTCAAATATACAAAAATTTGCTAAAGACTCGTTTCTTCACTAAGTGTTGAATAAGTTTTTTTTTCTAGCCTTTTCTTGTTTTTTTCTTGCACTGAGAGATTATATTTATAACATTATGCGTGCTGGGCTCCCGCTTTGTCTATGGACCATCACACAAGTTTCCCACTGACTCTATGGTGCGGAATGATTGGATGAAGCAATCGAATAATTACTGTCAGCCTTGACCTTAAAACTGATGAGATGATCTGAGATGGACCTCAGCTTATGCATCTGCTTATCAGAAAGTGCACCTCAGCATCTATTTTTGAAATTATTTTTAAATGTTTAGTTTATAAAGTGTTATGCAAATTTGAGAATACGCGAGTAGAAATATCAAGATTGATTTTCAGCCACGCCAAGGTTGCCTGTTGCCTGTTACCTGTTATCAAGCACTTAAAATGCAGCTAGCACAGGATGTGACAAGCATACTGCATGCAAATTGCGAGATTTTTTCCATTGTTTCTACGGCAAAACTGTGTTATCACACGGGATTGGACCATTACGGAGTCGCGTTGCCTATGCTCTCTACTGCAGCATTTGCCAGCTGGTGTTCTTTTCACCGCAGAGTCTGGACGATAAAATAAGGATATAAAAACTTTGACGTTAGCTGTTAGATTGTATTTGCATCTTTTTCCAGATGACGGCTTGCTGATCAAAAGATGTCCGTTTCATCATAAGGTAAAAAACTGACCGTTGAGTTGCAGCAAACCGAAAACACGTAGACAAGAGGCTCAACACTTTATTCAAGATTTCAAACGCCTAAAATTCAAAATAGGCAGACGAATTTGTCCAGTGGGTTGAGCGCTCGCCACTACGCTGGTTAAGCAAGGTTCCATAACCTCTCGTCATACTGAACACTTAAAAAACAACGGGCTACTGTTGCCTGTCGAGTGCTTAGCTTCATCTGCGGCGTTAGTGAGTGGATGCAAGAAAAAGATTCACTCTCGTTGCTACCAAAGAATTTGCCTGGTCCCTGTCGAAAAGCAAGCGCGGACTAGCGCCCACAGACACTCGTGACACTCTTAAGGAAGTGCAGACTGCAGACCGACTGTAATGAATATTTTTCTCTTAAGCAAAATACAACACAAATATCAATCTGATTGGCATAGTATTTTTTTCAGCTTAACAGCATTTTTTATGCTACAGGTAAAACAACAGTTTTGCAAAGACTGAAACTGAGCAACACTACCAGAACTTTGCCGACAATTGGTTTCAACGTTGAAACAGTAACGCCCTGCAAGGGCTTAACACTGACTGTATGGGATATTGGAGGGCAGCACAAGCTTCGCCAGCTTTGGAAGCACTATTACGCAACAACAGAAGGTAATGAATCCTATGCTATTTTTGTTTCAACCTGTCACAGTAGCTTGACTTTACTGAGTGATAAGCCCATATTACCCAACTAAATAACCCCTATCTCCCGTGCAAGCCCCAACCTAAAAGAATCCCAGTCCGAAACTGAATCTTGTGCAGTTTGTTATCATGCAGGAAAACAACAGTCTTTTGTTTTATTTCTAAGATAGTGATCGCTCTGACGAAGGCGTGGCCAATTTGTTTTCGAGTTAAGGTGCAATAACAGATCTTCATTAGCAATAGCACACGATTATATTAAATTATTGGAGCAATGCTTCATATCAGCAAAGGAACTCTAACTAAGACGGCGTCTTCCTACTCAACTAAGTCTTCCTACAATGAAACATAGCATCTAATAAAGTAGTTTCGCTTGCAGAGTTTCGTCAGGTAAGGTAAAAATATTTACTGCCGTACGTGTGCTGCGAAATTTGAAAGCTTAAAAAAATTATTTTCCCACTTTTAAAGTTCAAATGTTTGGCAGCCGTGATTTTTGCGGGAGAGCTTGGAGAAACATGGATCAGCTGTAACAAGACAATAGCAAATAGCGTGAAATAAGCGTTCTACAAACGATTGAAATGGTTGTACACCTGAAGCAAAGCTTAACTCGAACAAGTTGTCAGAATACTTGTCGCAGTCAAATACTAAGGTGATTTGTAACTGTTTCCAAGGTAGCAGCATAACTGAGCAAGAGGAGTTCATTTGACAACGTCAGGGAGAAGTGTGCAGCCAGATCCCATGAACATGCAATCGACATCGCACAAACAGTAAACAAATACATATGAAGTTCTGGATCAACACCTGTTACCCTTTGGTAACCACGATTGCACTTCACATAGAATCGCATCGCTAAAGCTTTTCGTTTTTTGAAAGATACCAAAGATAGGAAATATACCAAAGCAACTTTCTGTCAGAACTTTTTCTAATTAGCAACCATGGTACGAGAAGTATCAGTGGGTGCACTACGCTCAGAAAGATTTCCCAACACTTTGCTTTAACTGCAACAGGTCGTAATGTTTCCCAGAATATTTGCAGTGATTGGAAAGGGACATTTGTTCGGCCTGGAATAGCTTTTCCAATCGAAAAAAGTCAAGGAAGACGCTTGACTACTACCAATTCTTCAACAAATGCAGGGTAGCCATACAAGCTTCTTTATTCAATGCTTGGTGATAGCAGACAAACATTACTAAATAAGCTTCAAGGTGAACTGGATATACTGTAGTTACGAAGCCTACACACATATCCAAGAGTACATCGGCAAATGTAGAGAAATTTTTTTCCAAACGAAAGTATATTTTCCAAATTCTGACAACCTGTTTGACCAGACTGCTGTTGAAACCAATTCTGCTTTTGAAACCAGTGGCATTGGTTAAGTGCCAAATTTCATTCATTCCGCACTCTACAATGCTGGAGCGCTTGGCTGTGGCGAAGCATGTCACAAGAACAGCTTGGCTTTTACGCACGTCCGCAGAAAGAAAACCAGGTTTAATTTCATTGACAAAACGAATGTCGTTTAAGAGTTTATGGTAAAACGGACAGCCGTCTGCTGCTATTAGGAAGCTGTTAAGAGTGATTTGTTTTTACGTTTGCAGCTTCTATACTGAGTGTCCATTTCACGTTATGTCCTTCGACAAACTACATCAGATAGATAGATAGATGGATAGATAGATAGATAGATAGATAGATAGATAGATAGAT
>JGI24021J15306_10006980_pt1 | contig 13696 bp, 10 predicted proteins | sample Ectturendosymbi1_FD_15306 | JGI IMG/M metagenome (IMG submission 15306) | reverse complement strand
AGAATGGGTCATACCTCATTACAAAAATGAGGTATGGCCTTTTATGTGGCTTGTGAATTTGGCGCAGAGAAACGGACCATTGACCATGTTGTTCTTCAATTCCCAATTAATCCATCGATTTCCTCATGGACTACATGGCCTGACGATTCTGGATGACGGGACAATCGAATGGCTGCTCGACCTGCTCCAAGATGTAGTGTATCCTAGCGGTGGATTGAAAGAACTGGCTTCAGATGATGGAAAAAAGTTGTACCAAGCGTTTGAACAAATCGAAACGTTTTCGATCCTCACTTCAACAACCTCTTTGCATGTTCCTCATGCAAAATTTTCGAGCATGACGACCTCTTAATGGCTGCAGATGGGTTTGCGCTCAAGGAAAGAAATTTGGAGTAGCGTTGATCAAAAATAGCGATCTTCACAATGCCATTTCAGTAGTCATGTTTGTCACTGAGTTCGATATTTTGAAAACTTTCTTGCGTGTTCATTGTGACTTGCTCAACAAACTACCACACGACAACAAGTTATGTTTTACGAAGTAAAACTGGGCAAGCTAACAAATACTCCATATCTCGGCAATCACCAACAAGCTTGTCACACGGATGAAAGCGACGATCGAACAAATCGACTTGGCGCTTCCTCAAAATCGGAGGCGTTTTTTCGTTATACTGCCAGCACTGAACATTCACCGACCAACATGTCTTCACAATGAACCCACTTCGTAGTGCAAATGCATTTTGACATGTTTATATTGTTACGCTTTTCAATTTGTTTCAATAGCTTTCAAATTTTTACGCACTTCGCTTTACAGTTTTCACAGAAAAACTTGCACCTTTTGATATTTGTCCTGCAACATTGTTCCCGAAACGTTACTCAACAAAATCTTTTTTTAACCCCGCTCTTTCTTCATGTCAAATTTTTGAAACAAAGTCATTAGCATATTGAAACGATTAACGCCAATCTCATGCTTAGTTTGAAATGTGTCAAAATGAATCTGGTGCGACTTGCAAATGCAGAATACGCCTAAACGCTTTGCGCAATGAGATTGATTGGGAGAAAATACGTGGAAGGCAGGCAAGTGGCAATTTAGGCAAAATTGTGAGCGCCGACTTTCGCTTTTACTACCCAAGTGTGTTTTCTTTCATGGGGCTGCAAAACCACTGGCGAGCATGGAACTGATTTAGACATCTCGACTATACGAGTAAGTCCATGTTACACGGAAAAGCTTCAAATTATTCGAACTAGAATTGTTGAAACGCGTTTTCGACAAGTTTTTCGGTGAAAGTTTCTTTTGTGTCAAAGTGAATCTGGTCCGATTAACGGACGTTGTATAACCCTGATCGTTTTGTGCAGTCAGACAGGTTGAAAAAGGATTGCATTTGCAAACTGTAATTTATGCAATATTTTTGAGTGCTGTGTCAAATGAATTTTGAAAAACATGTGAGAGAGATTATTTCGGAAAGTGCTTCAGAGCAAAAATAAATCAGCGCTATATTTAAAACTTTTTTCCGTGGTACGAAAACATTGCACTGATTTTTATCAACGTGTTAGAATTTTTCAGAGAGCGGGTGAAAAAAATTACGCTGTTTGTTAGATATACGGCTTACGTCATACCACAGAATTGAAACGACAACAATCAAGTTGATGCGCATTTTCAAACATTTCAAAAATATTCTGGTCAGAATTGCAAAAGCAGAATAACGCTGAACGTTTTGCATATTCGGATTATTAGGAATAAAACTTTCATGGACAACTTGCAAGTGGTCACTTTCGCAATTGTTTTGAACGTGTTTTTTGCTTTTACCAAATGATTTAGACAAAAAGAAGGAAAATCACGTTGTACCTTGTAACAGTAGGAATTGAACGCGGAATAAAGTTTGAAAGCGTGGATGTGTTTGAAGACAAAGTGACGCAAAAGAATCGACTGCTAAACTTTTACAGCGCCTTTTTTCAGAAAGAATTGTGTAAAGGCTGGATAGCGGCGATATGAAATTTCTCAACGTAATGTTTCTTACTTCAAAAAAAGCTGCACAGACCGGTGACGTCACGGATTGTTTATTTTCAACAATCGCCAGACCAGTGTTGTCACATTCCGTTTGGCAACAAGAGATGGGTGCACTAGTGGTTGTTAATCTTTTGTTTGCTTTTCTCGGCAGTCGCAAATTTCAGAGAAGGTGAGTTTTTAATCATTTCAAACCGAGCAGGCCAGAATCGTTACATTGTCTAAAATTTTGCAGCGAATGAAATGATACGCATAGCATTGCCATGCAGAGGTCCGGTAGATGTTTTCAATATTTTAGTTTTCATTTGTTGAAGAACAGCAACGGCAACCTTGGTCAAGTTCTATAACAAGAGGAAAGCGACTAACAAAATTAAGCTGCTGCTGAGATATAAGTTTCAAAAATTTGCACTTGAAAATGTCTGCTACTTTCTAATAACATAAATCGTAGTAAAACAAAATGTTGACGATGACATAAAAGAAACAGGAAACTTTTTGTGGTTAATATGCTATTCTGCAAAAATAACACGGTTATATTTACTTTATTACAGAATACGGTATGACATGTTAGTTTCACTGCAGATGGAATGCACTAAGTGCTTTGTACAGTGTTTCGTGCTTTAGAGTATAGCAATCGTAATGCGTAAGTTATTTTGCTTTTGTTAAAACCGGACAGAGGTTTAGAATAGTCTGCTGCGCAAAATAACAGAATATATTAGCAGGTGGTCGTTTGTGAATAAACTGCGTTTTGAAACCAGCGCCCAGACCGTTGTAGTTCACGGTTTGTTAAAGATATTTCAAATTTGATATAAAAAGGATGGCGCAACAACTTGCTGTGGTGAAATTGCAGGTGCCAATGACGAAAATGCAGCCGACGCCAGTCAGTCAGCGTCAATGACATGAGAATTTGTTAATCAGAGTGAAACCTGGTACACTGAGTAAAACATGGTTTAATAAAATCTAGGCGAATATTAGCATTTTAAAGCCCTTGCTTGACTTTGTAACGTTTGTGGTTACCAAGTTATGGCCTAAAAACAACACATTATATGATTAATCCTTTAGGGAATAATTGGTTATGTAATTGTTTGTTCCATGTTTTTTAGTTCATCACTTGCTATCCACAAACCCTAGAAAGCGAATCACGGGCTCTAAAGATGCGGATTGTCGCCTAGTTGTTTTTTTAAAGAAGCAAAAAGGTCCCTCTTGCGGTTGTGGTTCAGGGCCAGATGAAGTGGATCACAATATTTGAACCACCCTATTACGTCGTAACCCACAAAAGGGGTCCCAAAATATTTAAACATGTGAAACTGAAAATACTATTTTGTTAACTTGACCTGGTCTTTGAAGCAAAAGAGGTTTTTGATCCTTGCCTCAATCCAACTTGGCGAGCAAGAAATTGCATTTTTGTTTTGGCCTTCATAAGTGATCAACCCAATGTGAAATTATCAGACGTATTACGCACTAAGTGCAGTGTTGAGGTTTCTCAAATGCATTCAGTTAATACCATGCAAATCAGAGCACAAGAGAGAAACTTCCACGCAAAAATTGGAGGGTTTCGAGGCATCGAAAAATTTGAGCGAAAGGTTTACTGACTTATCGATGTTGCTTTGATTCGAGAAAAAAACACAAACATTTAAAAAATAAGTGACAACTAATTCCAATCCAGTTTTAATAACGCTTACAGAAAATGTTGAATGTTTGTTGGAGTGTGTAACCGAACGCTAAATCTTTCAGTGTTTACATTTTTTTGCAATTTACACAAAGCTGGTTGAAAGCGATTCAATTTGTAGACAATCCGTTAAAACTGTGGTAAGAATGTAACATTTTTAAACGTTAACATTATTTTCATTTTGTATTTCAGGAAGTCCTTGATGTTAGTCGAAGATTCACTTCTGTTTCCACCATGTTTGCTGTCCTGAATATTGACAACAGCACACGTGACGCGATTTTTGGAGCAATTTGCCTCCAACCTGACAATGCAATCTTGGGACAGATTGAAAACCTAACGCATTTGGTCAGTCAGTTGGACTTGACCAACCCGATATGCGATGTTTCAGCACTGACAAATCTCATCAGTCAAGGAATCCAAGCCACCCAACAACTCATCAATGCTACAGATCATGCAACCTTCTGCAGGTTTGTATTCCGGAGCTCTTTTCTTTCTCAGCGCCATAAATGAGATGATGAAATGTTTCAATCCACAAATGCAGTTATTTTCGTTACGTTTCTTTAGGGAATACAACAGATAATACAACAACTTTAAAAGTATGAATGATGACGATGGGAAAATGTGAAGCACGATTGCTAATAAAATCACGGAGGTTTCAGGAAGCTAATGAGCATGGCATTCAAAACGCTCAAAAGGGAGGAATAGGAAGAACATGCAATGTTTTCTTTTACTTTGACAGACTGAACAAAAAATGCAAAACAATTTTTTGAGACTGAAGTTTAGGAAAGCATTCTGACAAAATTTCATTGATCAAATACTAATCTTTGTTTTCAGTGCAAATTTTAACTACATTCCCAGACTACAGAAATTATTGTATTACTTTCTGAATTCTTTTCTTCGGAATAAAAAATAAGGAAACATTCACTTTTGCATGTGCAATCGTTGTCGACTGGATTTGCAGAAATTATAAAGTTTTTCTCACGATTCTTGCGTATTATAAGAATTTTTGATTACGGAAAAGTCGCACATCCACAAGCAAGAATTATAATTTTATACTCATAAATGTATGCGCAAGAATCTTACTCTAATATTTAGGATCCAGTCTAATGATTGTTCACCTCAGGTTACTTTTGCAAAATTCTTTTTCTATTTAGCATTTTGGTCAGCTTCAACGCCGAAATCGGGAAGGTTTGGAGAAACAGCTGCGATAAGGCCGCTGTTATATTACTCCTGAAACCTTTGATTCCAGCTCCTTATGCGAGCCTTTATCCTGATATTCAACAAGCTGTCAACATTTTGGAGGATTTCATTCTGTCTGGTTCTGTTCCTGGCTGCAATGGTGAGAAATTGTTTTCGAATTAAAAAAAAAAAATTTGTCACAAACATCAATATTGTTCCAAAAACCTCTGCATGTTTTTTGGAATCTATTGCATTAAAATCTGTCTTGCATCAACATTTTATTCAGGGTTTCTCATGAGCTTGTTTCTATTACAATGAACAACACGTTGGAAACTTGGTATTTGTTTAGCTTTCTAAAGTCGCCATCCGCATTTTGCAATAGCAATAAAATTATGGATGTGTAATGCTAATGCATCACGTGAAAGTTCTAGGCATCAAAACTGTTATCATATGACCCAATAAAACTTAGGCCTTCTCAATATCTAGCGTTTTTAAAACGGAAATTGCCATCAACAAGACTCTTCACAAAACACTCCACATCAGCAGATCTTTATTGCATTAGAGTGGATCACTAAAAATGACATGTTGTGTTTTGAATAAAAATCGATCAGTTTCAATTTTCAGTGTTGACACAACGGTGGGTGTGGTGCAGAAGGAAAAAAATATCACCTACCTCTGACCGCTGAAGGTAGCTGACAGCTCAATACATAGCATTTCATTTGCTGTTGTGGTGATTGCTGGAGACCTCTTCATTCATTGCAGTGAGAATCCTTTATGTAACAGCGCGCCTGGCGCGGCTGTTACATGTGAGTGCGAAAAGTGAGAGCGCGTTTGCTCCTGAACGCGCCAGATGAGAGATATATATAAAAGGAAATGCTTGACAGTTTCCATACTGGTATACGTATGCATGGAGTATTTCTAATCCCGTACCAACAATTGCCTCCTGGAGTACGAACTCTTGTTTTTACAGCAGGGTATTAGAGATTGCCTCCGGCGAACGCGAACTTGCGTGTGGCGGAGCGGGAAGCCAAAGGTTGCTCAAAGGCAAACTCCAAACCACATAACATTCACCGTTGGTATTCACAGGCAAAGTGGCCAATGAACGAAACTGTTGCCAAAATGATCAAAACTTTCACCGTTGGCAGACTTTGATAAAAAATGCCAATAAAAATCAAAACTTTAACCGTTGGTAGACTTGCACAAAAATGCCAATATAAACCAAAACTTTCTGTGTTGGTAGACTTGGACAGAAAAGGCCATGAAAAAATGTCTGACGTTCACAGAAAAGCTTACATGGCATTTAATTGTTTCAACGTACATGTCCTCAATAAAACGGTTCGACCTTTCACAACAAGAAGAAAACATTTTTGGTTAACATAAATTTCTAGAAACTTCCATTACAAAAAGAGAAGTAGTGCACAACGTTCGTCATGTTGTCAATAAAGTGCTTTGGCTCTTTACCACAAGTGCACGCAGGACGTGCAGGCCCTAGCCCTATCTGGCTAGCCAAAAGCAGTTTCTTTCCTCTGACGGAGAAGGCGTCATACATTTTCTTGCCTGTTTCTCAACCAAAACCACGAGTTGTGCAGGAGCAATTAGTGCCAAATTGATCTGCGTGGTCACTGCTTGCACTCGTGTGATCTGCTCCCACTGGTGCCACGCCTAATGATTTTTCACTAGATATTGTGTTTTGTAGATTAATCTAGTGATTTTTCACTACAATCTAGTGATATTTTGCAAATTATGTATTTGAAGGAGATCGGTTGAGTTTTTCAACACATTTCAACTTTTAAGACCTTTTTCAAAGATTTTCAGCTTTTTTTCATCCGTAAACATTTGATTATGTGAATTGTTGTTTGAACATTTGCACCAACAGAACGATCAAGTCTTTCTAATTTGAGTTTCTCATTGTTTTCACTTCCGTGTTGTTTATAGCTGCATTTGCCATGATTAATTTTCATTTTTTTGCGGGAACACTGCAGTGGAAATGATAAATTAAATGTTAAGTTGATTGCTCGAAAATAATTCATGAGTGGTGTCGTTTTCAGCTCTTGAGAAAAGCATGCAGATTGATGGAAAAGATTTCCCACGCTTCAGAACAACCTATTTATGCAAACGTGAAAATGATGCAAAGGTTTTTGGGCAATGAAGTGAATAACTAAATCATTTCAAGTAAAACTGCAAATTTCGACGCAAAAGTTTTACGTCTAGTGATTTTTTTCGGATCTAGTAAATTTTTTTGTGAATCCAGTGATTTTCGCTGAGAAGCCTGTGGCAGCACAGTCTATACTCCCGTGCTGGCTTCGGTGAAAGGTTGACTTACCAGCTCACCTGCATGCACAAACCCTTTTTGCCCAAATTGGTCAAGGTTACCTCAGGGAGTTTTGTGAAGGAATTTTGTTACACCTCAGGTAACCATGGGTCAATTTGGGCGAATTATCGTTGCCCATCGCAAACTACAAAACTTCTGTGTATTTCGGTAAGACTGCCTGAAAGAGCGTTTAAAAATGCAGCTACTGAAATAGCAAGCTTTCTACGTGAATGCTAACTAATTTTAAACTTAAGTTGAAGAACCGTTTGCCCAAACTGGGCAGAGGTTACCTGAGCGGGGTTTAAGGACTGTTTTGAGGATTTAAGGAGAAGAACCTGTTCGAATATATTTGCGGCAGTATCCCCTGGTATGGCACCAGCCTTATTTTACGAGCTGTGGGGTCTAGCAATCACAGGTTTTCACCTGTTCTGACATCTTTCAATTTCCGTGCATCAACAGAACTGCAGCCTCATATTGCAATGCAAATTGCTTGCGAAAATAGGAGATGCTAGCGCAAACACTTGTTATCACAAATTGAGCAAACTTCCAGAGCAACAGATTGTCCAATACAGTTTCTCAAAAAACAACAACAATGCCATGAATTCTACAAGCGCAGCTAGATTGAACAAACAAATTCCACTATCCTTTAGCGGAGAGCGGGCAAAGCAAAAATAATAATCCAAGCACACAATAGCAATTATTTACAGCAGGCTACGCACGCAGAAAGACACTTGCAACCTGCTTTGAAGGGATCACCAAGCTGATTCAACGTAGCCACTGATTCGCATTTACAGTAGCCTATGCACGATTATTCACATGAGGCTAATCACGTAATAAAAAGGTCTAATTGCAGAACAATCAGGCCTATCCGTTACGAACCGAAACATGTTGTTCCGACGCTCTGACGTTCTGGTCTTTTCGTTTAATCAGAAGACTCGCTCTTTTCAATAGCAGAGTTTGAGCTACACATACAAGAGATGCAAATGTACCTAACGGGTAATAGAAAGATCGGAAATTTTGGAGCGTGTTTTGCACGAGGAGAAACGAAAAAGCAATACGTAGATTCGTTACTGTCGCAAAATCTAGCTGTGATCGGAAAAGGTCCCATGGAGAAGGGTGTGAACTGACAGACAGGTCGCTATGCTTCATTAAGTTATACGCCCTAAATCTCAAATGCAATCTACTCTGAGTTCGCGGAGGAAGCTGGTGATGATCAACGAGAGGTTAAAACCAACCAATTCACCATCTTCGTGAAACACGTTGTTGTAAACCAATGCTTATAATGATGAACTATAGCTTTAATGAACAGATTACGAACAACTCTGAATAACTAAAGAATATTGAGAAGTTACGCAATACACCAACAAACGGAACGGTGCGCTGGCAAGCTACCAAATGAAACGCCTTATAACGAATCTTAAAACACAACATTCAATCATGTGAGCGGCACATTGGGAGCGGGCACAGTGCGCAAACTAATGATTACCTTACAACATCCTCCCCTCCAAGAAATTCAAGCAATTTAACCGAGACCATCTCACCCTATAGAGAATTTAGATATTCTAGGGTTCAGGTGTGCCTTTGGTGCGCGACGAGCCCCAATGAAGTGGCGTTTGCAGTTCAGTCCTTGGTGAGTTTATAGCAACTTACTCTTCTGAGCTTGGCTCTTGACAGGATCACTGGTCGGATGACTTGGCACATTTTGAGTGCTACTTCAACTGGTGGACTCCTATTCCCCCAAAGGTAGTTTAGAACGAGTTGGTACGAAGTCATTGCATATTTCTTGGTCTTGAGAGTCAACTCACGTCGGAGCCAAATCACGGGTAGACATAGTAGCTTCATGGTCATCGGGGTGTCTGACAACAGCGTAGTTGCGATGCGCTCTGACCAGCTTGACTTCAACCACTAGGAAGTCGTACTTGTTGCTTACTTGCCGTTTAGAAGAAAACAGTTAAGAGGTTCCTCAGTGACCCACGTCAGAACAGACAATCCAAATCACGATCGCTTCGGAAACTTCAAGAAATGCACGAGGGGTGTTTCATTGGCTGCGGTGTATACCAAAGACCTCAGAGAATGTAAAGCTTGGGGAATGACCCATTCCCATCGAGAAATTTTCATCCCGTTTGTGTGGAGTGCAAGTTTCATCGCATTCCAAATTGCACCGTTGTAACGTTCACACTGCAAATTCTTACGTGGATTATGCACGGAAGCAAATGTAGTCGATATGCCACGTTTACTAAAGAATTGTTTAATTTCTTTTCACACAAAGCATTTAGCATTGTCTCTATGCAGTAGCGTAGCTAGCCCAAACATTTGAGAGGGGCCAAAAAACTTTTGTCAAGGCCAAAATGCTCGATTTTAGGCAAATAATACTGTTTTGTTTCGGATACGGCCTCTTAAAGCACAAAATGACCATATGTTCCAGACATTTTGGGGAGGCATGATTCCCCTGGCTACGCCTATGTCTCTATAGACAACCGCGGGAAAACCGAACATGTTAAATAACGATTTTAAGCAGGAAATAGGTTTTCGAACTAGTATTGGCACAGGGATAGACAAAAAGAAAGCGAGAATACTTGTCAACAATCGTCAGAAAATATTGGTTCTGAGATGTCAACGGTAGAGGGCCTTTAAAATCAATGCCTATTCGTTCAAACGGTTGAATAGACTTCACAGTTCCCTGAAAATGCGGTGGTTTAAAAAAACGAGGTTTAATTTCACCGCAGATTCGACAATTGTCATTATTTTCACTTCGTTCCACGAGTTCTTACTTCGAATAAAATGGTACATTCTCGTTATGCCTGTGGGACACAAATCGGCATGAATTCCGTACAACGCATTTTCACTAGCACTTGCACAGTAAGCACGCGATAAGGCGTCAGGTGCTACATTGAGCTAGCCTTGACGGTAAGCAATGTCATACGAGTACTGGGCCAACTCAGTCCTTCAGGGCATAAGTTTATCATTTAACTTTCCCGTGTCTCTTATGATCGAACATAAAGGCGACCGAGTGTTGGTCTATAATCAGGTTAAATGCAGCCCCAGAAGGCAGTGTGACCACTTTCTGATTCCTTCAACCATGGCGGTGGCTTCCTTTTCAACACTATCATAGCCTATTTCATTTGAGTTTTCATTTGAGTACGTGAGAAGAAAGCGACTGGTTGAATGCCTTGATGCAGTATAGCAGGTATCGCAATATTTGAACCGTCCGTTTGTACTGTAAAAGACTGAGTTTCATCAATAACTTTTAGCGTATCTTCAGCCAGCATTTCCGTATTTCCTCGAAGCATGAAATATAGCTTGTTTACTGAGATGGAAATATTCCATGTCTACTATTTGCTTCACCCTTTCGGAATAATGCGATATCCAACGAGCGTAATATGCAAGTAGACAGGTCTATGTTTGTTTTCGGCATTGGCATTCCAGCAGATGTTTCACTCTGTCAGGATCAGAACTCAAATTACCTTCGCTAATACGGTATCCGAGCAAGCAAGTGCTCTGAGGAGAATACGTGCATTTTTGTTCTATGTTAGGTTGAACTTGGCGCCAACACCGAGAAAATATTTGAGATTCTCGTCATGTTCCCTTTTAGTTTTTCCGCACACGGTAATGTTATCCAGATATACAAACGTACCTTGGCACTCGTTGCTGTCAATTATATCGTCCATGATTCTTCGGAACCAAGGAACCGCATTTGTCAAGCCGAAAGAGAGCCGTTTGAATTGGTACAGTTTTCCATTTGCTTCAGAAGCTGTATATGGACGATCCTCAACAGGAATTTCAATTTTCAATTCGAGGATCCAAAGTGCAAAAATAACGATACTGAGCAATTTTTTTACCAACTCTTGCATATTGGGCAAAAGATATACATCCAAAAATGTGAACTTATTGATAATTTTGCTGTAATGGATGCACGTTCTTTTTTGATGACTTTCCCCTGACGTCCCGTCACCAAAACCTGAGCTCTCCAATCTGAGCTCCGCTGGGCTCAGTAACTCCATTACGTAGACCCTTTTGGATTATTTCTTCAATAAAGTTTCGATTTATTGCAAATTGACGTCTGGACTTGGTTACTACGCGTGTGCAATCTGTTGCTAAATGTGCTGAAAGTCTCAGAGTAATATTTGTTTTAAAACTTTTCAACACTCCACGAGACGGTGGAAATTTATTGCCTCCAAAGTTATTTTTTACCAGCTCATGGTGTTCGAGGACGTCTTGTCCCAGAATCACGTCAGCGAGCGAGTTTGAGAACGACAAGTTTCACATTACGATACTCTCGCTCTTCCAACTAAATGAGTGCAGAATCCCTTGCTGCAAGACATGTTGCCCTTTACAGCTATTCCTATCTCATTACGTTCAGGTATAATGAGCAATTTGTTTATTTCTGCAAAATTCCTGCTAACATGACTGAGACTGGAGCCAGCATCGATAAGAGCATTGGCGTTCACACCATTTACCGTTATTCAAATATTCAATCTCTGTTAGGTACAGGCATTCAAAGCGGGGTTGTTCAAAACAGATATTCCACCACTTGGTGCAGAATTATTAGTGGCTTTACTACGGGAACGGCACTCTTTGGCGTAATGCTCAAAGTAACCACACTTAAAACACTTACTTCTCTTGGCAGGGCATTTTGATGCTGGATGTTTCTCCCACGAGCAGCAGTGGTTACACCTCTTCGGAGGGTTGTTACCAGTCGAATTCTCATATTTGCAGCTCTGAGTCGCGGCAGTGCAATTTTCGTGGTTGAAGCACATATCGGCGTTTCGTGAATCTTTTGTCGCGCTTATAGACGAATTATCTTCAAATCCAGTGGCAGCATGTGACAGGTTTAAATTTTCCTAGTTCCTTTGCGCAATATCCAACGATCGAACTTGGTTGAAGATAGCATCAAGCTTCACAGACTCTTCGTTGGTATTTTCCAGACGTCTAAACAAATGGGAGTTGACGATATGCCAGAAATAAAGGCATCACGAATTACTTCGCTACGGTGTACCTCAGCTGTGACGGGTTTCAAAGCCGAAGTCTCTTGAAAGTTGTCTTAACTTAAGCAGAAGATCCTGCCAGGACTGCCCTGCCTGTTGTTTACAAGTCATTAGCAGGTGCAGAGTGAAAATGGTATTACACGCTTAGTGCATAGTCCTTCTAATGGTACTTATTGTATCGTTATACGAAGCTCACTCTCTTGAAACTGTACACATCTTTGTCGATATGTGCCCATGGGCGCAATTTCATGGGGGACACGGGGGACGTGTCCCTCCCANTTTTGCAGGTCGGGGGGATATAACATGCTATNTCCCCCTACTTTTTCTCTTCAGATTTTNTGTTTGGAGAAGTTCNAAAAATAAAAGTGACGTTTGCCACGTTTTGCCTGAAGTGCTTTTCATGTTAGATGTTACACATAGCCAAGTTGATGTTGAAACAGAGTTTGGTGTGGTATCACTGGACTCTGTTAGTTNATCAATTTTAGTTTCAATAAAATGATATTTAGCTTTTTTCAAGTTTCTGAAGACCGCGAAAGATGTTTTACTGCTTCTGTCCGACATTTTACCCTATGTAGTGCACTTAACAGTGATAGTTTTACAGCTGCATATGTGAAAGACCACAGTATAGCATGGGATTTGGTTCGCGTAGAAATGTATCTGGTTTTGCTGTAACGTTCGTTGTCACGTATTCAGAAACAGACAGCGTAACATTTAATGGTGCTAGTGTATATAGGCATACCATATTTTTGTGATTGAAAACCGGGACGTTTCAGAACAACGAGCCTTAGAAGGAAATGAAACAAGTTCTGGTACCAAATAAATCCTTTCAATAACCTACAATTACAAAACGAACACCACGTCCTACTAGCCAACTTTATTGAACTTGCCAATGCGCTAACAATCAATCCATTACTGGACCAGTTATCCGCTACAATGACGTATCAATTACCTTTACATCTAAAACAGCGAAACAAGATCACGCAGGATTCTTCAGCAAGTTGCTTAGGCAGACTAATCATAGCATGCTGATATTCGTGCAGGGCTATGCTGCCTGACTGAATGCCTAACCGGGAGATTTTGGTTGACCAATCGGGACGCCGTGACAAAGCCTTTAAACCGGGCCTGTCCCGATTAAAACAGGACGTCTGGTAAACCTAAGTGTGTATAATGTTAGAAACTTACATTTTCAGGCAAACATCTGTAAAGCTTTAGCCGAAGACAAAAGAAGCACTATTGTGGAGACTTAGTTTAAGGATAGGCAGTTTTGCAAAAGCCTGTCTTCAACCATTAGTAAAGAGGATTTCAATCAAAACGTTGGAGAACTATTTGCCTTGCTATATATATATATATTGACCTATAGCTCAAAACATAAGGACTTGACTAGGAATCAAAGATAAAATATACATTTATCCTCACGTCTTGTAAAGTCGCGACAATGGTGACCAACAAAACCAAAATATATTTTTTCGTAACACTTACGCTTTGTGCTTGTGCTGAATGCATTGGTTCGTAATTCATCTGATTTGCTTGAGTTTAACCAAAAACATAATGCAGCA
>JGI24021J15306_10006979_pt1 | contig 13697 bp, 9 predicted proteins | sample Ectturendosymbi1_FD_15306 | JGI IMG/M metagenome (IMG submission 15306) | reverse complement strand
CAGGTATGAGCACTGCGGCACCAGACAGGAGCGCAGTACTCTGCTGTTTAATGTACCAGGGCTAGGGTGCTGTTCGCAGAGTTGTTGCTCCAGCCAGAGGCGAGTTTTCATTTTCGGTGCCCTAGGCTATTTTCAATTGGGGGCCCTTCTGGAAGGCACAGGTGGCCGTAGCCACATTTTCAGACCCCGACACCGCTCCTGTTCCAAAATTTTTAATGCAGATCCTGGTCCGAAAAATTTTCAAATTTGAGAATCCGACTCCGGCTACCATCAATGCAACCGATACGCAGCAAATTTTTTACTGTGCATCTGCTTTGGCAGTGGCTTTCTTTCGCTTCCTAGAACCACTCTCATAAGTAGCCTACGCTTCAACATCCTCAAGTTAATACAAGTAAGCCTACTGTAGATCCGCTGTTATCCTGATTACAATAAAAGAAAGAAAGCAACTTACACGTGAAGCTCATTTTGCTAAGTTAATAAGTTCAAGCTACAAATTGGACTTACTAATACATCAAGACATGCGTCTAGTTCAACGGTAGTTAAAATCTTTTTCTATGCATTGAGGTGTAGAAAGGAACGGCCCAAGATTGCTACAAAACACTTGTCGTCAAAGAACATCCCAACTCAACGCACACGGTATCACAAACAGTTAACATTTGGTTCCACTGAATATCTGCAGTCTTTGCTACAGTGCAGGCTGGCCTTGTCTTTACCCCGTATCTACCCATAAAAAGCAACGAGATAGAGACCTGGGCTGAACGAAAGTACCACTGGCCTCATGTAGCCTAATCTAAAAAATGGATTCAGGCGTTTTGTTCCACGCATTGTACGTAATAATAAACCAAGTCTCAAGGCCATAAAAATAGAATGTTCATCGTCATTCACTTCAATCCTTCGTGCTCATTCTTCCATATAGATCTTTTGTTAGCGGCATGTAAAAAACGTGCGTTGAACAAAATGAAAATATAAATGCAATTACGTACAAAAATGCTGGAAATCTTCCCTACTTCAAAATTTTGCGGCCCCAAAAAATCAGGGACCCAAGGCTTAAGCCTTTTTAGCCTAATTAGAAATCCGCCCCTGGCTCCAGCACCCCAACCGGAGCCAGCAAGCCGCCTCAGAAGCACGACGCGTGATGTCATCTTTTTGCGAAGTGACTCAATAGTCTGTGCTGGTTGAGCAGAACTCACTTCTGAAATATTTTGTCCGAACTGTTTTCTCCACTTCGCCTAGGGTTGCCAGATCACTTGACATGTTTTCAATAACATTTTGTTTTTCAAGAGATACGGTGTACTACTTTCACGGGTGTCCGTAGAGGGGCCAAAACGGGTTTGGAAATTGGGACGAAGAACTAAAAAACGTTAGAAAATCTTAAGTCAGCATCTCGATTCCGATTAATCGATTTGATTCNTGCCATAACACTTTATTTACCGGTATGGCACTCACACTGCACAAAAGCCAGCTTCACTANTCTGGTGTGATGCAGTGATGAGCTTGCAGTTCACTCATGCCCACTCCTTCGCCTAGTCTCACGTTGCGAAACTTGCGAGCGCANTGTTCTACTGTTTCTCGCAGCTGCGTAACAACAACATTGCAGCGAATCTTCAAACGTTCACTTCCAGTTACGATAAAATTAATTTTTCACAAACGAAAGTTAAAACGCCTGTACTGTAGTGGTATACAATTCGTACCGCATTTATGGATGTGGTCGACATGTGAACTCTTCCTCCAAGCAAGCTTGTGTCAAACAAAATCAGGGATATCTAGAAAGGAGTTTCTATATATCCCTGAACAAAATGTACGCAAAGTGAGTTGTTGTTCGAAGCTGCGTTTAAAGCTCATATACCACTGCAGGAGAACCAGATATCGCAGTTGTGAGTCGGTGGATCGCACAGCTGTGACGTTACAAAATCTGCGCACATATCGAAATAAACCTTGCTTTAAAAACTACCAATAGTTACACTGCACGCTAATGATAGTTACATTTGTCCATAAGCAAATGTGCTCCGACTTGACCCTGACGAAACCATCGAAACTATTGCTGCAGTAAAAGCTTCCGATAACTATGTAAGTTTGTTTAGATTGAGAAAGAAAAGGCTTGTCTTTTCAGTAAGATGTTTTCACTTTCTCTGTTCAAACGTGTTTAATACTACTACTCAAAGGTATCTTTGAAGTGGAAGCGTGCCGAAAAATTATGTACAGCTGAAATAGCGCTTCGTTCTCCATAGGTTGATTACAGTTACATTTATATGTGCAACGTTGATCACTCACTGCCATTTTGCTCAAAACTCACTGCACTTTTGAACGAATGCCATTTTCCAACACAATTTCGAATGTGATTTCATGTTTCGAGATCGAAAAACACAGGTTACACAGGGGTCTCAAACTCAAATTGCTCTGAGGGCCAAATGAGGACTTATAAAGTAACCCGAGGGCCCCATTATGACGCTAACGCAACAATGGCGGTACCTGAATCTTACTAAAAACAGTTTTTACATCTTATTTCCTGCGGAAATTATCATGAGTTATAGGCAAATCATTTCTAGCCATCTCTTCGTTCGTTTAAAAGGAACTTGTTCACTTGCTAGCTGAGCACTTTTAAACATCTGTAAATAAACTAAATAACGTAAAATGTTAATTATTTGAAAATTCACCAAAAGCATCGCGCGCCGCACAAAATCCCCCCCCCGCGTGTTTGAGACCCCTGGGTTACAGTAATGATTTAATGAAATTCAACATCTTAAAACAGGTGCCAGCTGGCCTGGGTCTAATTACAATCGCCCACAAGTAGGAAAATTGCGTCTCAAAGTGACCAAATTGAAACCAGCACCGTTTCCTGCAGCAGGCGATATCCCCCCAGGATTGAATGAATACAGAACATCGTAGTCGATGGATGCAGAAAGACCGCAGAACACATATGACTGCCGTCATTTAGTAAGTTTCAAAATTTTCCAAGTGCAAGCAAAAATTGTGCGTGACGCTTGCCCTGTTTTGAAATCCCAACCAACATTGTGCACAGAAACACATTTAGCATTCGCAGCAAATTAACCCTGCCGACTATTGGGCAGTTTTACAAAACGTGGCAGGGCTCGCGCGTGGTCGAATATGAGCATGCAATTGGGTCTAAAACGTAGAATACGTATTGTTATAAATATGGTAACTTCAGTGTAAATTGTAAATATCCATTATTTTAGTTTAGAGACAAACCAGATTGTACTCAAGATTCTGTTCTAAAGTAACCAATTACGTTATACACCGAAGTGCCGCCACAACGGCCTTAAAATTTACTTTACAATGCAAATTTGTCAAAAGCTGTGAGCCATAATCCGTAAGAATTATTTAAATCTGAACGAAAAACCAGGCGCTGCCGTGAAACACGCACTGGGTTGCACAAGGATTCAGCACAAAAATGCTTGAACAGAAATCGCAGCATTGACACAGTGAAGTGAGCAGCGACATTCCTCCGACCCTAGACTCGCAGGTTTGTGTTGGCCTCCCACAAAAACAAATTTTGAGAAGAAAAGCAACAACACTCGTCAGGTGAACGACAAAACCAATAGAGGCCACGCGCTTACGCGTCACTCTCACTCACGATTCCGACAATAAGTCCACAGGTGCGAGATATTCGCCCAAGTTTGGAACTGGAATGTTTGTTTATCAACTTTGCTCGAATCAGCGATACCAGTGCATCCGAACTGGACAGCTTATTTTTCGCACAGGGCGGTTTTGCAACAGCGCACTCTGCCCAGTTCACCCGGATCTCGCAAATGACGAATTAGCAACGTGCGTGCAAATGCTAATCGTGTAATGCAACTTTGACAAAGTTCAGCGCTTGTCAAGCACGCACGAGCTCGCCGTGTTTTCAACAGGTCTCGAAGCGGAGGCGTCGACTCGAAACGTTTCGCTTTTTGTTTTTTCCACCAGTCGTCGCTGGTGGTTCGTTCTCGTCACGAAATGCCGTGCAGCGCTCACTGTGAAGATAGACCGGGGATCGGTCGCGCTCTGGACGCACACTGCAGCGATCAAACTCAGCCGAACGTTTCCAATCCGTAGCTGTTACTTGGTTCCTCGTCGACAAGGCCAGAAGTAACCGACGCGTCTGCCAGACATTGCGTCCGTGAGGAGTTGCAATCCATCTCGATCTTTGCAGGCGAGTCGGCGTCCGACACAAGCTGGTCCCGGGCCGCTGACGGACTGTTGTGCGGCGTTTCCCCGACGTCGTGCTGGCCAGCTGACCCCCGCTTCGCTTGCTTCGCCGCCATCCATTGCGCTTTTTCGCGCAAGGATTCGGCTTCGAAGATTTTCTGCGAAAATATGCCGAGCAACGCGTTACAAAACATACCAGGTGACAATAAAAGGCTTAATTCCAGGCCATGCACAAGAAGCATGAACCACAACAAAATTACCGCGCATTTCAAATTGCCACATTGCTTGTAATACAACTTGGTTTTGATTGCAAACTGCTTTTTTGCGCATCAGTTACAACATTCATCCCAAAATATTATGAACGTCATTAAATTTTGCTACCATCAACCCCAAGCCAATGCCCCGTGATCAATGACTAGATCACAACAGTGAAGAAAGGTACCACTGCCGTCCACAGATGGGGCCAATGCAACCTAAATTCGGTGGACTGCCACTGCAGTTAACCGACACACGATCAACTCTGTCAGCATTTCCAAGAATCTCCTTTCCAGGCTCGAAACTGTTTTTGCGAATTTTCTCCATTTAAAAGTACCGCTCAACACTGTTTATGATCACAAGTAGCTTCAAGCTTCGGGGATCCATTAGCCTCGAAAGAATAGTTGTACGCGTACATAAAACTGTTCCCAACTGTTCAATTGTTATTTCCATGCGCAGACCAGAGTTTGGTTTTTGAACACAGGGAATTCAGCGATGAAGCTCGATATGATAATGCATCTTTTCAGCACGTTTGTCAAACGATATCTCGCTTAGAATTGTTAACGGAACGGGTGGGTTTGTATTTGTGCGCTGGTTAAGGGTGGGTTTGATTTTATTGGATAAGGGATCAATTTTATTTTAAGGTTTTTGGATTGGAGTAGGGTTAGGTATAACATTTCAGCTTGCGTGCCTTTTTTAATGAAAACAGAACATAGCCCTGACTCTTGACAGTGTCTATTGGAAGTGCTTTCATCAAAATCACACTTGGCCGACCATGCACCTGTTGCTGATCACAGTACGCATATCTGTTAAGAAATTTTCGACTAGAAAACAATTTAAGGCAGATACCTCAAAACAATATTCATTCTTTTTCAAAGTTTGCTCATATCACAGTTATTTCCAACTGCAAACTGACAAGATAGTTATTTTTAGATTATTCGTTGTAAACACTGGGATTCCACAAGTAAATAAGTTGTTTCTGTGAAAAGTAGCTCGCTTCCATTTGATCAAAGGTAAAGTAGTGACTCTTCGATTAAACACTGCGCTACTTTTTCTAGGAAAACTACAGGACAAAGTGCACGTGAGACAAAGCAACACGGCAAATAGCTGAAAGAACAAAATCAAATCCTAAAAATTCCATTGAATTGCCAATAATTCGGCAGTCAGCCTAAACCGTGATAGAAAATTATGAAAACTGTCAATGGGTGCCCGACGAGACAACCTGTTCAACAATTTTTTTCCGGGGTATCAGCGCTTCAACTTTTATTTGCAATGAATTGTCTAATATTTGCGCCAATAAACTCAACTCAGAATAGGCAGGCATGCAGACATTCACTAACAAGAACAGGTTATTACATTTACTGATTCTTGATCGATATCTTCATCCTTCCTTAGTAGGTGCAAGAATGTTCCACCAGGAGTTCTTCGCCGATTTCCCTGTTTGTAAGCAGCACAGTGAGCTTAAGAAATCGTCATGATCAGAAAAGGTTTTTGATTATGTTAACTTGATTCTTAAAAGCAGAAAAACTTAAGTTTTCTAAGTCACACTTGACCTCACTTTGAATTAAGCGTGTTTCAATATTCTGCAGTTTTCGAAGTGGCGCCATTTCTGCAGTTGCACAAGTCAAGGCATTACGAAATACTGATTTCACGGGCTGCACTTACCTGCGGCATTATACGCGCAAGCAAATCCAACAATCCAACAGCAACCTTCCGCTTAGCCAGTCGCAAAGGCCAGGTGTGAGAAGTTTTAGAAAGGTAGGGAGCATTTGCGCAACCCATAATTGTCACATTTGGGAAAAAAGTAACTACTTTTGCAGTACTTGTGGGCTGGCACTTGTGTTGCGTGACTGAATTCTTGTAATTAACGAAGAAACATAAACAAAACACGCCTATGATTTTTTTAGAAAAGAAGCTACTATTTCGCTGAGAGAGGGTGTGTCTTGCACTGTCATTTTAAATGAGCTGTGCAGCAAAACTATAAGATAAATCAGCGCTAGTAAACGAAACGCTAGTAGTCTTCCAAAAACAGTCTCTGACAAATAGTACCTCTGACTGTTGTTTTAACGGCACGTGTTTAACACTGCAAATCTAGATATTGCTACTCCACAAAACTACAACCTAGAGATTTTTGTATTGTGACCTATGTTATAAGCATTACCGATGAACAACACAGGGTGAACACAGTGTACACACCTTCAACGTCATCAATCCACCACTTAACTCAAGTGCTTCCGTTTTCTCATAGAGAAACAAAGCTTTCGGAATGCCAATGGTTGTTACTACATGGCGAATCAAATCTTTTTTCTTTTCCCATAATCTGAAAGCAATAGACAAAATCTAAGGATTCGCTGATTAGCAACACGACAAGCGTAATATTGCTCATTAAAAAAAGAAAACACAGAACTTTCTTTAGTAGCCGCACTTTTTAACGACTGCAGCAATTCACAATTTGCTGAAATAACGACGTCACAAGGCAACCTTTTTCAGATATCGGTGCAAAAAAAACTAAAAATATTCGTCTCGGCTTGAAAACCTCGGCTTATAATTATAATTCAACTGTCAATCTATTTGTCAGTGTTTTGGATGTAGCAACCAACAACACGAGTGAGATGCGCCGAAGTGAACGTCAAGTTTTGCACTTAGCAGTCAGAAACTGATAAAAACAATGTAAACAGTGCCCGGGGTGTAGCGGCACCAACCAATGAAAAACCGCGCTGCGGGTGGTAAACACTAGATAACCTGAACGTCAGCTCTTCGGCAACTTTTTCTTCAGAATCGTCAGGTGAAAGTTCATGCTTTCTGTTTAGTTTCACTTTCTGTCCAGGTTTATATCTGGGAACATGACCCGTTTTTTTCTTCTTTTGAGGGCGCTTTCGCTTCAACGCATTCCTTGTTGCGCCATCGGGTACAACTGTTGGAGCGGCCGAGCCTCGCAAGTGGCGTTCAACTAAGTAATTTTCGATGTCCAGGTCAAATGGGGTCTCACTGCTGCCGTTCTGTAATTTAAAAAAAAGATTCAGATTCATTATACTCGCTTTTACACTCCCTTTGGTGTGTTATGAATGGTCTGTGGGCGCCCATCTCTGTTTGCTTGCCACAGGTCCCGTAGCTACTTGTAGTTAACGCTGTATTGATGGCTAGTTAATGACAGCACCGCGCGTGAATCATTTCTTTTCACCCAATCCTAACGTCGAACACGCGGTTGTACAGCCCGCAAGTGCTGTTTTTCTGGTCTTCGGTATGACCGGACTTAGAATTGAAGCCATTCTATCGACCAGCTTCAGTGGTACGTGAGTGGTCAATCCACTGTACCACTCAGCCGGAATTTACAAATTATAAATTTACCACACACTATTAGCAATAGATTATCGTAATGGAAGAGACAGAAGGAATCAAGTAAACGATATTTGAGCGCTCGCTTTCCTCCACATTGCGAGCGAAACAAATAAGTGCTAAAAGACCCTACCGTAACACCATGTCACTAATTGGCTGCAAGCACAACAGACTGATCAGCAACATACCCGTATAGCTTTCTCGCATCACATTATTAGAGATGTCACGTCTTAATCCGTATTTACTGCATTCTATAAATTTGCCAATGTGTAGCGCACGATAAGAGTTTAACTAATTCAAAACGAAATAACGCGGGGAGTTTCGAATATTCTGCATTAGACACCTTTGTCGCTGTAACTTAAAAGGTGGAAATTCACTGTAGCCTTTCTTATCTAATATGCGTATAAAAAACGCAAGGACCCTAAAAATGCATTTACTACGGAAAGGTAAGTAGCATTGCAGCTACTGCCGTCAAATTTCTAACTCCGACTACAATGCTTGCTTCATTTGCTTGCAACGGCATCTGCGTGTAGTCTAAGACGGGCAAATAGTTCTTTACAACTTATGGCCTACTACAGTTCTGCACCCGTTTCTGGGGAAGTGGAGTAACAACTGCAAATTATATTGGCTGTTGGATAGTATTGAATGTGGAGCTTACTTTAAGGTTACTTCGAAAATGATACTCGATCAATCTGGAAGTATTGGGCAAGGGTTTTTATGTGCAAGTCTTCCGCGAAGCTCCACTGGGCTTGAACAAATACAAGGATCAAACGGCGGTAGGTTGCGCCATCACTCCAAACACGAAAACTAAAAATGATGAATATGTTCCTTCAGCAATTTTCCATAACCAATAAGTAGCACAAATTAGCAACATAGACACACCACAAATGTTTCCAAACCTTCGGGATTTCATCTTCTGAGCTACTCGACTCTTCAAGACGTTGTCTATCACCTCCAGTGGCAAGCTCAAGCGAAAACGACTCCGGTCCCCTAGTGCATATATATTAAAATAAATTTTATGGCACTTTTTGCATCAAATACGGGAAATGTTTACATTTTACATGGAAGTAAAATGTTTTCGGGTGATGTGCAGTCTCAGAAACAGTACATTACTAAATCTAGTACGATCTTCTTTGAAATCTGCGCTCACTCCTAAACTCTTTGAAATCTGCGCTCACTCCTAAAAGTTCTTTGAAATCTGCGCTCACTCCTAAAAGTTTTCAGTTGCGCCACACTTTCACATTAAAGTTTTCCAAACCTTCACCAAAAGCGTCTCTTAAACGTGTAGATCATGCTGTCTTCTCCACAAACTACCTTCTTATCTGAAAAATGCAATCATCTACACTCTACAGAACCGTCTTCCACATGCTTAGATGCATATCTTCGTAAGTAAAGGCATTATGAAAATAATGATGGAGCTTCAAATACGCGTTAGATCGCATGCCAAGCGGGAGCCTATTCTAACTGCATTGATTTTAGGGTTTATGATACAAAACAGTCCAATACTTAACCATACAAATTAAAAGTATCATTTGAACAGCATTTCAAAGTATTATATTCGACTGGCTCATTTTCTAAAACACGGGTCTCAAACACGCGGCCCGCGAGGGCATTTTGTACGGCCCGTTGTTTTTCAGGAATTTTCAATTAACATTTGAGCTATTTAGTTTATTCCCCGATGTTTGAAGGTGATCGGCCAGAGAGTTAACAAGTTCCTTTCCAAAAAGAACGTAAAGAAGGCTAGAAATGATTTGCCCAAAACTCACGATACCTTCCGCAGGAAATAAGATGTAAAACCTGTTTCTAGTAAGGTTCAGGTACCGCCATTATTGCGTCAGCGTCGTAATGCAGCCCTCGGGTTACCTTATGAGCCCTCGTTTGGCCCTCGGAGCAATGAGACCCCTGATCTAAACCAACATCAAGTAACTAGTTCCCACGCATGATTGAATTCAACGTTGCATGGAAATCATGCCCACGGCCAAGTACTCACCAGTTCAAACCTTGGTTAGACGCCATAGAAATACACAGGCATATTCTTATCTAGACCAAGGGTATCCAACTCGATTGGAGACACGTGCTAACTTTTTCGTATAATCTAGTTCCGTCCCATACCATGTTCAAATAACTGCTGGCATTGCAACACAAACTTTCTTTACACACAACAGACGCATATTTACTAAAACGTAAATATGTAATTCCACGAAAAACTGTTGCTTCAAAATCGTTTTCGTTGAACCAACGACAAAAACTGGGAGTTAACGGAGAAAAAATCACCTTTCATTTTAACTTGATCGCTGGCGTGCCATTTTCGAACAGAATGGCGTGGAATGTTTGGGCACATATGCCCCGTGTTATGCATCCTCGTTTTAGACTTCGCAATACAACAACAGATTTTTCCATCAGCCTACACCTAGCTCAACTACAAATGCAATCCTGAACTTGACGCGCTCTGTAATAAGATTATCTAAACCCGGAGGTCTACTACAATATTACACCCATAAAGAAAAAACTGTTTATGGCTGTTTAGATGTAACCAGCTGCAAGCAACTTCAGGCTAACTGTTTCGCAATTACAAATGATAGGGCTGGTGTTTTTTTCGGACATTTTTTGGTTAAGACCGAACTGATTCTGAAATGACTGAAAAAAATAAGTCATTTCGGTCAGAATGTCTGAAACTATAGGCTAAAAACACCGTTACGGCAAGTTTTAATACAACTGTGAAACAAATGACCGAAATGTTTCAGTGACCAAAATGTCTCAGCGAAAAAAACAGGAATAGGGTATTTGTATTCGCTATCAATCAGGAACCAATCGCTTATCAAGAGCATTTTCTTTCAATCTGCGGTGTTTTAACAGCTGGCGGACGAACACTTTCCAGCATGGTTGAAAGTAAACCCAATTCAACATATTCAACCAGTTGATGAAAATCCGAAAGCTGCAAGTGTTACAGTTTGAGTAGTTTTTCTTTAGCTGCTTTGAGATTTCGTGACACTTAGAATTATACCATCACCGACCAGTTAAAATGGCAAAATGTTGTATGGGACAAGCGTCTGTTCCCTTTACTACATATTAAACGTATTACTACCACCCACTTTACGTCCAGAAACAACTATGCACATTTTTAAAATACAGCATGTGAACAGTGGTGTTCTGCCAAAGAGAGTGCAAGAATGCTCTGACAAAGATGGGTTTTCTACAGTTATCATAGTTGGAAGACTGTCTGTCAGTAATTTAAAACTACGAAGAAGTCGTCCTATCCTACATTAGCCTTTAGTGCAGGGGGAACCTTTCACTCTAACGGGCTGCATGAATTGCGGAATATCGCTATCGGGCCCCTGTCTTTGTCTTCCAAAGGAAAATAAGGAGTGAAAACTACGTCAGTGAATGAGAGTGGCTTGTCATGAATTACTGCACGTGTCTGGCTTGTCATAGAGTTTCATTTTGACACGATGTTGTGTTCTCACTTGCATAACAAAAATTCTGATGCAGGCTATAGTAAATGTTCACGTGGGCCGCAAGTTCCCCACCCCTGCTTCAGGGACACATGAAGTGGGTGAACATTGTTCATGAGCAAGTAAGGGAATTTTCTCCTCAACTGCACCACTGCATGCAGCACCAGCTGAAGGATCTGTTTCGCTTTCCAGCTGACAAATACTTTCGCTGCTTTTACGAACTACTTGCTTAGTCATGTAAGAAGCGATGAAAAATATCTGTAATATGAAGCAAGCCTACAATAAATAACCTAGTCAATGAGTTTCCGCTTTTTGCCTTGTCCTTATGTGTTTACAGAACACGCTCTATACTTCGTCCAACCCAAGCTACTCTCAATAAAACGCTCTTAAGGTTGCTGGAGCATGACAAGTATTGTGAACATTTGTGTTCGTATGAGCAGACAGAAGTTCACTAAGTAACTAGAAACCCAAATATGTGCTACTAGACAAAAGTTACACTTCAGCACACTAAAACTTACTCAAAAAAAGCCGAATGCTTTCTTCATTAACAACTTTCATGTACCTTGGGTAAGATCTAGTTTTATTGTTAACTATCTCCAACACAAACCTACCACTAATTCAGTCCACAGCTCCTGCGGTGAATCTATACAAATTTTCTACTGAACTGCAGCATAATTACTTAGAATTTGAGTTCCTACAAAAACAAAAGTCTACTGATGTGTGCATTCTGAAATGTGTTTTTCATACTGCACTGATAATCTTATTTTGGTTTCACAAATGATAAAATACACTGAAAAAAGATCAACCTTGCCAATATCCGTTTCAATCCTACAGTTCCCATTGAGCTTGAAATGTCATTGGAGGTCTGGTCAGCAAGCACTGATCCCCAAATGTTGTTTCTCTTTCGTTGTGAATGCTGCATAGGAACTTCAGAATGATGAAATACGTCAAGACCTTCACTTGTAGCATGATCGTCACCACTAATTTTCAGTCTCTTTCGGCAGATATCGTCACTATCAGAAATATCACTTGACAACTCGCCTTCTTCAGATGATGAATCACCAAATGTTTTAGGCTGGAGAGTACGGTAAGGCTTTGTAGAAGCCATGGAAAATCAACAAATTACTTACACGTGCATTTCTCTTTCTACATGAAAAACACTGAAAAAATACATCAATCAAGTTCTTCATATAAAGTAAAATCAAGCTCACAGATAACAACAAATCAACATGATGATTCACATGCAAATTTTACCTGCAATGTCTGAGAATAGCAGTTGCAAATTCATAAAATCTAACCAACAATTTTAAAGTTAATGGAAAACTAATTACACAGTTTTTTCACTACTTATTGTTGCTTCGCTGCAATAAGTGGATGAAAGTTCTGTGGAACAATCTCTGCCATATCTCTTTTTTTCAAAATGTTGTTAACAGCAGATTTCAATAAGCTTATAATTTTCAACATGCTGATTCTGTGAACCTGAGAAAATTGATGGCAAAGCACATGCCTAAAAATAATGTAATATTATTAACATAGAAACATAAACCTGCACTACCACAATGTTAATTTTGATGTAATGCAACAAAACAATAGTGACCACACCATTTGTGACCATAAATCAGCAAATTTGGTGTTCTACATGGCCTTTTACTATCAGATATCTTATAAGATAGCCTGAACAATGTCTGAAAGAAAAGACCTATAAATTGAACTGAAAATCATTAAGTCACACTTTTCAATATTGACTTCTTTAACCAACTTATATTTTCTGTTCATACACAGGGTGGTCCAAAAAGATTTATGCATTTTATTATTGCTTTCATTTCATATCAAATTAACACAGGGTTCTTTTGTCCAGGCAAATCGTAGTTAGAGCTCCAAAGTTTTATTTTCCAGCTTCAACGGATCAAGCAGCAAGATATCCCATGCAGGAGAGGATCAAGATTGTATTTTGCGATGTGGCTCATGCGGGTTTTAATACCTAGCATTACTGGTATCATACCATATAATAACCTTGCAAAATGAAAAGTGCATGTGAACAATAAATTCATGAAAGCTGGTTCTAAACTCAAGTTTCTTATCTTAACTCGTTGGCTGCCGGCCTACGCTATATTCGTACTTCGATTTCGGCGTAAAAAACAGCAGTTTTCGGTTGCCTTACCAATGCCCTAGCTCCTCCGCTGATTGCACTAAAGAGCTGTTCAAGGGCTCAAACGGATCGGCCAGTCTAGTAGATTGCACTCGAAAAATAATTTTTTGCCTGGGGGGTGCGGGTTTTTTGTGACTGACGTCATAAGTGAAGTAGTTTTAGGGTCATTTTGGCTCAAGTTGCCTGGCCTAGGGCCCAACCACTAGACCAAAGTGTTTCGCTGAAGTTTTCATTGGAAACTAGACTCTAGTCCAAGTCTTCAAGTATGTACTTTCCACGATTGGTGTAAGCAAGGAATCGATCAGCAAATTTTTAATAGGAAATCGATTTCACGTAAAATTACGCATCCTCAGTCCTGA
>JGI24021J15306_10006974_pt1 | contig 13703 bp, 6 predicted proteins | sample Ectturendosymbi1_FD_15306 | JGI IMG/M metagenome (IMG submission 15306) | reverse complement strand
AATGGTCCCATTGGGCCAAAAGGTCCCATTGGACCAGGGACAAAGGAACCCATTGGTCGAGGACCCATAGGTCTTGGGCTCATATCTTGAGGACCAGTCGGTCTTGCAAGTCCAGTAGTAGGCGGTCCTCCCATTGGTCCAGGGCCAGGTGGCCCCATTGGTCCAGGGCCTGGTGGCCCCATTGGTCCAGGACCTGGTGGCCCCATTGGTCCAGGACCTCGTGGCCCCATTGGTCCAGGACCTGGTGGTCCCATTGATCCAGGACCTGGTGGCCCCATTGATCCAGGACCTGGTGGCCCCATTGGTCCAGGACCTGGTGGCCCCATTGATCCAGGACCTTGTGGCCTCATTGATCCAGGGCCTGGTGGCCCCATTGATCCAGGACCTTGTGGCCCCATTGATCCAGGACCTTGCGGCCCCATTGATCCAGGACCTGGTGGCCTCATTGGACCAGGTCCTGATGGGCCCATTGAACCAGGTCCTGATGGGCCCATTGGCCTAAGACCTGGAGGACCCATTGGTCTTGGACCTGGAGAACCCATTGGCCCAGGTCCTGGTGGACCCATTGTTCCTGGACCAGGTGGCAGCACTGGTCTAGAGCCTGCTGAGCCCATTGGACCCATGCCCATTGGCCTTATCGGTGAACCCATTGGACCTGGTGGAGCCATACTTCCTGGACCCAAATTCATTTGGTTAAAAGGACCAGGTTGAAACTGGCTATCTGGTCCTGCTGACTGATGCAACATTGGGCCACTGCTGTTTGTTGGCGGAGCAGCCAAGGGTGTTGTATCCCCATGAGACGAACTTTCAGTTGAGCTTGGCTCCGCAGCGTCTTCATGTTGAGCTACATCTCTACCTTCCTGAGAAGCATCAACAAACTGATTTATTGTGGCATCTTGTCTCTGATCAGGTAGTCCATCATTGGCTGGCGCAGGCTTTTTCAATGATGTCTGTTGGAGGGCATGGGGAAGAAACATCGGAGGTGGAGGGAGGTCTTCAACATCATACCCGGAATCTGGTGATTGTTTCTCTGGCCCAGTTGCTATCTCCTCCTCAAACCGGGCCATCTCTGCTTCCATGTCAGCCATTTTTAGCTTTATTTCCCACAAAAACCTCTTAAAGAAATCAACAGTCCTTTGATCAAACCTCAGACAAACACACTATGCACCTAGACTTAAATATTTGTAGTTTCAGCCAATTATCTTTACTGAGAACAAAGCAGCATAATATTGGTTCACTGCATTGATGGCATAGTTGCATGTAATGACAGTAAAAACATAAAAATACTGGCCATGTAACGGTTCACAATGCCGGTATCATATTATTAAAATCTGAAGATTGATCACAAACTTATCACACAGAATATAATCATTAACATTTCATTGTGCTGCAAAATTTTCCAATGCTGAACTCACGTTTGTATAGAGCGGTTTAAAAGCGAATTCTTTCAAAGTATGACACAAGCAATGACTAGTTACTATTATAACATCACAGACACAAGCAGTGACTAATGAGCATGAGTCACTGTGACACTCACTGGAATTTTTGCCAGTTCAGTTGTGTTGCACAGCTGCTTATTCTTGATATCAGCTATTTTTTACATTTTCATGCAAGTTTCACATCACGTTGGTATTTAGAAAATTCCATGTTACGTGTTTATTAAGGCCACCTTGGGACCGGATGATTTTGGGCTTATTAAGCAGGTGGGCGTATTAACTGGGGGACAAATTTTCGCCACTCTTACGCACATAAATGAGTATGGCCAACTGTAGTATTGCTAAAAAGTGCTTAATCTATGAACACTGTACACAACAGTTACAGGTAATATGCAGTTTTCTTTGTCCATTCTCAAGTTTCTTAGACAAGGCTATGTCTGCACGCCTCTTCACCATTTTGAAAATAAATTTTACAGAGCACCAGTTCTCTTCCCTATTGATCACCACACTAATAACCGATCTGTGATGAAACAGTTGAATTAACACTTTTTAACATTTTGAGACCCAGGACAGCAACATAACGAAGTGTGAGTTGCAATGCTTTTCACCCAATTTTACGCATATGTGTTCGAAACCTGGGCTTATTAAGCAGGGTTTTGGGTTTATAAAACGGATTTTAAAAATAACAGATATAAATGGAGTAATTCCAGTCTGGACAAGTTTGGCTTATTAAGTGGGTGGGCTTAATAAATTGGTACTACCATATTTAATTGTGAAGAGACACTAAATATTACAAAGAAAAGCACAATGTTTCCTGTAGTTGATACTTTACCTTTCAGCAGAATCTTTTTAGTTTTATCACCATGACACTTTGCTTTTCCTTTAGACTAGTGGTTTTCAACCTGTGGGTAATGAACCATTGCTTTAGACTTAAGCCTTTTGCAAACAAACTGTGTCTAGGGCAGTGTTTTTCAATCTTTCCTGGTCCATGGTCCACACATTTACTTGAAACGGTATGTTGTAAAGCTTTGTCAAAATTAACAAAACTATAAGACCTAATTCAAAATTTTAAACTTAAAAAATTATTTGACAAAATGGCTGCATTGCATTAGACCAGTGGTTTTTAACCTGCTCAGAAGTGTCTGTATAGCAACCATCACTGTGGAAGTTGGACTCTATCTTCATGGCTGATATTAATTGGTTAGACAGTTACTGCCAAATCAACAAGCATGTCAGCTGTTGGCAGACTGCAAGATGAACCATTTGCTTTTTGTGGATGATATGGTAGTTCTTGCATCATCCAAAAAGGGTCTTCAACATGAACTTGATCAGCTTTCTGGTGCATGCCACCAACTGATAATGAAAATCAGCACTAAAAAATACTTAAGTATTGCCATTCCTGAAACTCAAGTCAGTATATGCTGCAAGTATGGTAAGCGGCAATTCATTGCAGGACAAGAAAGTTCAATTACCTTGGTGTGGTATTCATGAATGATGGAAGGCAGAGCTACAAGATTGATACATGAATTGGTAATGCGAACACAGTTCCTCACAAGTTATATTGCTCTGTGGTCACAAAATGGGAGCTTTCATGCATTTCAATCCTGTCACTTTTCAAATTGGTCTTTGTACAGATCTTTATCTCATGAATCTTGGGTAATGACTAAGGGTGATATATGAAGTACAAGTGGCAGAGATGGGATTTTTGCAGAGTTCACAGTGTGACACTTTGCGGCAAAGTGCACAGCTGTGAAATCAAAAAAAGCTTAAATGTTGAGATCACTTCTCCTTTGAATTGAAAGATCCCAGCTACATTGGTTTGGCCATGTGTCCAGAATGCCCCACAAAAGATTGGTGAGGTGAGTCTTGCTGGCTACACCCACAGGAAAGTGGCCTAGAGGTCAACAAGGACCAGGTGGCAGGATTGTATCATTAATATTGCTTGGTCCTGCTATAGTGTGGAGCCAGAAGTGGAAAACCATAAGCTACTTTGAGTCTCCCTAGAGCTCCTGCAACCTTTCCCAGTAAAAAAGTGGGTATGAAAATGAATGAATACTTTTTGATGACATTACAATTAACACTTCTGTGCTTTCAGTCATTGTTAATTTGCTTTCCTACTAGTTGATAAGGCTAACACCACTTCAACAAAAACACACAGCTTAACATAAACACCCTGCAGAAAGAATGAGCTAGTGGAACCTTCTTCAACTTCATAAGAAGTAACAACGCATGTAAATGGTTGGACACAATAGATTGCTTTATGTATACTTTGCAGTTACTTATTGCAGTAGATAAAAAACTTTTCAATAAATTTATGCAATGTTCCTACAATTTTATACCTCATTTCTCAGGTGATATTTTGCTGCAGAACATTGAAATTGTTTCAAAACATGTTAAACTTACTGCATAATACAGAACCTCAACAATTTAAATCAATGACATGCTCTAGAAAAAGCTTACTAATAACAAGAGAATCAAACACGCATTGAAATGTAAATGATGCCTGATAGGACCCAAGCTGCATTTCCCTAGTGGTAATATACACAACCAATATTTCTACGAAATTGTATGGAGAAATCTCATCTAAATAAACTCACATGACAAACTCCATTTCTTTTCGTGTATAAGCTGCAAGCACTAACACGTATTTTGTGTTATGATGCCATGCAAAAGTACTTTACTTAGTTTAGTGACAATGCGAAAAACTACTTTATCTCCCTATAAAAATCCATTACAGTATGGAAACCTTACAGGACTTTGCTTTGACAATGACCAGTGCTGTAAAGTATGAGCAGGGTTTTGCAAGGTGTTTTAAGGACCCGGGGCCCCTAGAATTGGAAATCGGTTCCTTAGAATCCAAGAAAATTATCATCAGGTCCCTAGAATCAGGGAAATCGGGTAACCACAGGTCCAAACTGGGTACCTAACATTTTCCTTTAAAAAAACTGGTATAAGGACAGCCACTTGTGATGACCAGATCACTTCACCATCTTCAGTGCTGGGTTGTTTTAATCTTCAAGAACTGCACAAGCCACTTTTTTATCATCACTTTGCAACTTTATAACTTGTCCACCGATTACGCTAGAGATCTGTTCCAATCCTCAAGATGCAGCAAGTCTGCTAGTTTGCAATGAAAAAAATTTGCAAGTCTTGAATTTCGCTTTTTTTGTGGGTGACGTCATAGGTGGAGTAGATTTTCAAGCCATTTTGGCTCAGGTTACCTGACCCTGGGCACCAACCGCTGGAGTGAATATTTTGACACAAGTTTTTATTTGAAACTGAGCTATAACCTGAGTCTTTTGAGCCTTGGATTGGCTTTCTAGGGTTTTTGGTTCTACAGTTATGGCCAAAAAACGACTAAATTTTTAATATTCCCCTAAATGGTTCCATGACTATTGAGACCAATTTATTTGAGACCTATTCACTCCAGACCACTTCATTTGAGACATTGTTCTTTTGAGACCTGTTCATTTGAGACAGCTGTTCATTTGAGACTCTTTCATGTGAGACCACATTCATTTTACACCATGTTAAAGTGAAGCTGTTTTGATTTACTGTGTATCACATTTTTATGATCTGCCGTTCGTTCCTTTGCAGGAGACCTGAAGTTTTGCAAGGTGACTATTCATTTGAGTTTTTGCAAGGTTACGCCCTTCAGTGTCCAGGGGTGGCTCACGCTGGGCTGTAAATGCACCCGCACTTAAAAACACTCAAGAGGCCAGAAAACTCTTCATACCTGGGATTTGGAAAGGAGCGTTGCATCTCTACAAAGTCATTTAGACTAAGTCAAAGAACTATGTTTTGCATTCCTGTTCATTTTTTTATCAAGTCACCACAAAAGTTTCAGTTTAACTGAAAAATGAAAGACAAGAAAAAAAATATCTTTTTGTGTAGGTTGAAAAAATGACAATAAGAAAATGTCGTGGCTTTTGAGAAGAGAAATGCAACTGCATATAAGCAAAACGTTTGACAAGTGATCTCCACAAATGTGACTGTTTTAGCAGATGACATTGAATCCGAAGAAAATCTCACAATGTCTGAAATACCACATTATGCTATTGGGCCAAATAATGAGAAAATGTTTCTTGCCCGAATTTTTTCAAAAAAATTAAGGTGTGGGGACTTCTTCATTTTTACTAAATATGTTTCAAGATGATCGTTATTCGAAAATCTTCTGCAAATTCTGCTATTCTTTGGAATTAATGATCACGTGTCAGAGGTTTTGCTCATACGCAGTTGCATTTCTCTTCTCAAAAGCCACAAAATTTGGTTTTCTCCTGTGATTGCTTTGATTAATACAAAAATACATATTTCTCTCGTCTTTCATTTTTCATAAACAATCTGACTGCATCAAAGCACTTAGCCATATGTTGTTGGACTTTCTGCATCGTTCAAGGAACAAGTGTTCGTATTAATGATTCGAATGTAGGAATATTACATTGAACCTGATGGCTACTAACACTCGCTCTCCAGGGCAAGTTGTATAGAGCTCTGCATCCAAAATTGTGGGCCACATGCATGCATGACTTCATGAAGTTATACCATAATTGTGATGCATACATGCGTGTAAAAAAGGAACGAAAAAGTACATTTTTAACTGCATTTGAACACTGGGAAAAAGCTCGCAGTTTGTTTGTTGCACAATATTGATATTGCAGTTGTCTCTGAATGTCTTTGTCATCTGAGAGCTCAGTATCCAATACAATCAGCAGATATTTGTATTGGTTGACATATTTTACATTTTGACCACCCAATGTCAACAATATTGGAGTGACTGCGCTTTTTTTACTCTTAGCCTCAAACATCATACAAACAGTTTTGTTGCAGTTGAAAATAATCCCATGCGATTCTGCATACGCCTGGCACACATCTAGTACTATTTGCAACAACAGACATTTGGACAAAACACACAAATACCATCAGCAAACATCAAGTGATTTAATAAGACGTCACCGATATAACACCCTGCTTTAATGTTGTTTATTTCATTGGATAAATCATCTAAATAAACAGCAAACAAGTATGGACTCAGGACCTCCCCTTGTCTAGCCCCATTAGACACATAAAATGGTTGAGAAAAATCTTTGGCCCATTTTATTTCCATTGTTTGTTCCTTGTACCAGTGTTTCAGTAGGCGCACAAAACACATCGGCATCTTTCCTTGAATCAGTTTTTCAAATAATTTCATGTGTAGTACTTGATCAAATGCTTTGAAGGCATCTGAAAACACAGCATGCACAGATGAACCATGGGTTACAAAGTATGAAGAAGTTTGCTTCAAGAAAAACGTACATTGATCAGTACTATGACCAGACGTAAAACCAAACTGATTGTCTGCAGTTCCCAGGAAAGGAGAGATGTTAGATAAAATGAAGTGTTCAAGTATCTTTGACACCACTGTGGCCAGTAATTTGATGCGTCAGACATATCCCCATTCTTGTTTTTGCTATACAGTCAATTATCGATTTTCTGTTGCTTTCACTTTTCAGACCATGACATTTAAACTAGAAATGTGAGAGAGCCGATCGAAGGCTTAAAAGACTCAGATTATAACCTAGTTTGCACTAAAAACTTGAATCAAATAATTCCATCTAACGGTTGGGAAAAGAAACTGGCCTAAAACCTACACATGCCAAACTACTATATATGATAGCAGCAAGTACAGCACTGAAATGAGCCTTGGCCAGTCCAGGTTTTTAGGAACAATTAGGAATTGGGGTAAATCATAGGCAGCTAATTTACAGGGAACTACTTATAAAATTATTCAATGATATGTTGAATAAAGGGGTGTTCATAAAATGAAAAAATACGGGATTAATACAAATGCAACATACGCCAACGATGGCCTTCTAGGCCAAAAGGGTGGTTCTGGAATATTAATTAAATATAGTCCTCGATGGCTGAAATTGATTAGTGAAACTGCGAAATGCCATCTTAGAAGAAAAAAACTGATTGTGAAAGGACTGGTTAAGGCAATGGCCACATTGGCCCTAAAAAATCGAATGAAAACTTTGGCAAGACACTTGTAAATTTGTCCAAAATTTGGCAAAAACCTATATGTAGTCAATCAACCCTAAATGCACTTGTGTGTATGAAAGCTGACATTCCATTAAAAATGCATGTCCTGGGAATGTCTTGAATGGCTCATGAATGCATTAAGATGACCAACCACCCATTCATTCATTTTATTTATGAAAGATACACACAAAGAAACTCACAAAAATAAACAAGATGAGATTAACAAGCAAACGCACAGAATAGAAATACAATCAAAATCATATTGGCATCTCCCTGGGGTACCAAATATAACCAGGTGGTTTTCTGGTTAGGTCCCCTCACTAGTCTAATGGTGAGATAGTGTTAAATTAATGAGGTTTTTGTCATGACAAAGGGTTTTTATAATAAGGAATACTTAAAGTTGCATATATTTGAAAAGGGTTAATATCAGTTTATGAGGAATAATATCTGTTTCTTTTTAAAATCATGGAAAGGTTTTACTTTTAAATTTGGTTCCAAGATTCCCAAATCTTAAATCCTATTTAAGCAAGAGATTTTTGTCCAGTGGCCAATTTTTTCCTGGGAACTATATATACCTCATATATTCTTGAAGTTTTTTGCTTTGTATTTTAATATGCATATTGTCCAACTTTGTGAATAAATTATGAAAAACCGATGGTAAACACAAACAGCCATGCTTGAATGGATGCATCAATTTAGCTATTTGCAACTTACAAATATCTTTAAGATTTGAAATTTTCAGCTGTGCATACACTCTTTTATCATTTGATCTTATGAACTACATGTAACCAATCTTATAATTTTATTCTGCATTGCTTTTATTGGTTTAAGTAAGTATGGTGATGTTATTGCATACTAAAGATGAGAGTAGACTAGACTATAATAAACCGTTATTAAAGAATTAATGGGAAGGTAATGTTTAAGCCCATTAGTAATGTTCCACAGGTTTTAGATATTTGTTTTTTTACTTGAGCTATGTGTGACCTCTAGAGTCCTGCGTGGGAGGGTTAACCCACGCAGGTTGCGGGTATTTGCGGTGCGGGTGCAAGAAACCGCACTGCTATGCGTGCGGGTGCAGGGTGGGTTGAACTTGCTGTGGGTGCGGGATGAGAAGTTCTTTGTGCGGGTAGCTGACTGTTTAACTCATAAATAATCAGCACAAAAATTGCAAATCATGTAGAAGTACTAAAGTTGCTTGCCAGAATTGCACTTAGGACAGCAGGCCTACACCAATTGTTACATTATGATGTAATAACCCATCGTTGTGAAACATCAGCTCAGACTCTTGCCAATGTGGTGGCAAGCAAGTGACCATTTCTATTTTCTAATGCTACCGTCATACTTGGTGAATAATAATTCAGTCTAGCAGGCCTTCTAAATGGATAAAACAGTTCTTAACGCTGTTGTGATCGGAAATCCCGAACAGCATATACGCAAAGCTTTGCACTGTAGCAGCAAGTAATAATAGAGATCACTCTATTATTGCTTGTTCGCACCATGTATATATATTGTTGTTCTTTGCGCACATCCTGTTTGTGGTGAATCACACATTCAACACCACCGTAGAGGTTGCAACAACATCCCCTTATTTTCACAATGAACCGCACCAATCACACATTCTTTGTGAGATAGCTGAACCCGGCACTACCTTCACATCCTGGTCACAGCACCACTTTGTTGCGATCGGAAAGCCCGAGCGGTATATGCGCAAGGCTTCGCACTATGGCAGCAAGCAACAACAGCGATCACAAGCCGTGATCACTCTATTATTGCTTGTTGACGCCACTTATATATATTGTTGTTCTTCACGCACATCCCGTTCGTGTTGAATCACACATTCAACGCAATGCCACCAGAGAGGCTGCAACAACGCACAGCTGGTTACAATTCGACTGAAACATGGCTTTAATCACCTCAAATATATTGACTGTGAAGGATCAGATGTGTGAAAAAGTTTTGGTTGCCAATGGGAAGAATGAGCAGCTTGATTTTGCTGCTTGTTAGATGTGTCTTCAGATGTTAGGAGTTTTTAGTAGTTTTCAGACACACAATTTTCGATAGTTTTCAGACAGGTGCAGGTTGGGAAGACCAGCGGGGTGTGCGTGGGTTACAAGTGTGCAAGATTTCTCAAACTCCTGCGGGTGGGGGCGGGTTTGAATTTTGCAAGTACAGGAGCGGACAAAAAATTTCAAGATACACAAGACTCCAGTGAGCTCCAGGCAGGGGCGTATCCAGGAGGTCTGTTTGGCTGTCATAACAGACCCTCTTCACCACAGGTACTCAGCATTAGAGCCGATAAAATATCAAACGCTGTCACTGCAGGTCTTTAGTGCAGCTGTTTTAGAACAGGCAACAGCCCACATTTCCCTTCCACATTTCCCCCTACAGTAGAATTTGCCGAATTCGTCACCTCAAGGGGATAAGAAAAAAGTGACGAATTAGGTGAAGTGACGAATTTTGCAAAAAGGTGAAAACTCTATTATAAAAGCTAGTAGACTTTATCATAGTAACTAATATACATAGTGCTCTTATTTGCAGTAAAATACAAGTTTACAATGTTATGGTTGAATTCAACAATCAATTTCTTTACTCTGGGCTGCTCCATTTAATCTAGCATCTATAAAAAATTTTAACAAACTGCAAAGACTGCCCACGTTCTCTCAATGAGTCGCGTCCCGCTTCGCACCTCCTGTATAAATTCGATGAACAAATTGCGAGATGCAACAATTCTCAGATAAAGACCCTTAATTTGTTTGAATTCCCACACGTACTAGCTATTTAGACATCAAAACCGAAACTGCAAATGACGTATGAGCCGAACAAAACGCTTCTCAAAGACAGGAAGAGGTAACGAATTGAGCAAATTGATGAATTAGACGGACAGAAATGTACACAAAAAAATGGAAGTTCTGCCGGACTGACGAAAACGTGACGAATTAAGCGAATTGACGAATTAAACAATGAATTAGACGAGTTCTACTGTATTACAAGACAACAATGTTGTTACTGCCTTGTCTAAATAGCACCTGCACAGTGACATGAAACAATCCACGTTTTTGAACACTCAAAACTGATGTTGCGTCGAAGGCACATGTTTTTGGATTTTCTCCTCTGGAAGTGCCGGCTCTAATGCTGTCAGAATCTCATACACTGCCACGCACACACAGGAGCTGTTTTGTAATTTTTCGCTTCATGGTGAGAGAACAGTCTCTAATCACGACTGTTTCGTTTTGCAGTTTCAGGCTAATTTTATCTGCATTTACACCTACTAGGTTATGACAAAATTAAGTAAGTTGAGGCCTTCCTTAGCATCACGCCAAGAAACGTGGGTTCGTTTCCACTGGAACTATATTTTTATAAGCAAGTTCTCATAATGAAAGGTGCGACAGCTAGCTTCAATAACTGTGGCTGTGTTATCTGAACAAAATATCAGTCAAGCATCGTATTTCGAAAATAGCCTTTTTAGAATTAAGCAATTGACGATGTTGTTTGCTGCGCAAGAAGTTCTATATTGATTTTGAGTAATTCACTTTTACATTACGATGCAAAGTAATCAGAGCAATTGCAATTCAACCGTTCTTCTCCGCAGTGATTTTGCAAGTATATTTGTAACACTACCATCTTGATAGACAGCGTGTTCCACAGATGCAGTTGTGTAGCTGATTGTCAGCTTCGATTTTATAAGTGTAAGTACATTTTGATAAGCAGCTCTCATTGGTGTACAACTGACATATGCAGAATGTTGGACAAGTTAAGTATCTTTTCAGCACCATATTCGTAGAAACAAATAGCGATTGTGAAGTAATAAATGCGCTGGGCTTGAAAGCATTTACTTGCTTCTTTTGTTTTGAGAAATTTAACATTTCTTGAATTTTTCATGATTTTAAATTAAGTTTTTGGATTTTGATGCTTACTGGTACTTGTATGAAACTTTGTAGAGAATTTAGAAAAAACATGTTGTTGATTAAAACCGTAGGTTCTACTGCAATTTAAGTTTGGAAGTGGCTGCAGAACCGCCTGTGGATCTTCCTACTTCAAAACTTATTTGACCATACCGCCTCGCATGATGCAGTTCAAATAAAGCTGTTAGTTTGTCATTCTACCAGCATCGATCTAGTAGCCTAACGGGCAGGTTCCAAGTATGCTGTGCCAATGATTTATCGGTTTGCCTCTCACCTTGGCGACTTTAGTTTTGGTAGTGCTTGCAACTTTCAAATCATTACACCAGTTTTTCTTTCTTATATTCAAAACTTTTCAAACTCAGGTTTAGGGGCTTGATTTATGGGTTAGATTTATGGGTTAGGTTTAGGGGTTAGATTTATGGGTCAAGTTTAGGTGCTAGATTTACGGGTTAGGTTTAGGGGTTAAGTTTAGAGGTTGGATTTAGGGCCTGCATTTAGGGGTTAATTTTAGGGGATAGCATTAGGTCAGCATCAGAGTTGGGATAAGGGTTACGGTTAAAGTCATGGGCATTGGAAGAGGGAGCAACGACACCTTGGCCCCCTATGGGCATTTGAAAATTCAGCAAAAAAGTTTTTTTTTGTTTCCAAGGATAAAAATTTGTTTCACCACTTTTAGGCCCCTTATAAAAATTTTGGAAAAATGTCCTAGTGGCTAGCCCTGGAAATAATCCAACACCCATGGTTAGGGTTACCTTTTTGATTAATTAGGGTTGAACTTTAACGTTTAGTGTGTTTCTACCAACCCTACTGCATTGTCGTCAGGTGTTACTATCACATTACAGGAGATGGTCTAATAAGGTTTTAAATTTAAAGATCCATCGATGGATCTGTAGCCACTGCCTTCAAGTTATGATGTGGTAACCTTTGAAACACTAGTAATGTATTTCAAGCTGCAATAATTAACCAGATAGAGGACAATAATTTGAATTAAGTGTTAATTTTCGATTTTTACAAAAGGCTAGTTTCAAATCTCCAAGGTCAGGAGCTGATCAATCACGTGTTAACAAATATTGAATCGTAGGCTACCTTAACCGTGCTTAGACAAAACTCTGAAAACTGAGCCATTAAAATGAATGTGCAAGAAAATCCCACAAAAAATTAACAAGATGAACATCATGCATAACTTAGTCTACAATCCCTTTGAAACTTATCATTGATTATCAGTAGGCAATAGATCTGCAAAACAATATGGCAGTGGCTATAGATACGTCTGTGGATCTTGAAATTTGAAAACTTATCATACTTAGCCCAACATTCTCATCATTATGGCATGGATTCCTAAATTCCTGAACTGCATTGTCACTTACACACTCACACTGTATTTCGCACAGGCACTACCACTACCAGTGTTGCCACTCTCTGCTATCCAGAATTTACCTTGAAAAAAAAACAGAAAATAATAAAAAGACAGTGGCTATAGAACCGCCTGCAGATCTTTAAATTTTAAGTCTTATTCAACCGCCTTCTGTAACATGACAGTAACACATGACAATAGTGCAGTAGGCTTGGTAGAAACGAAGTAAATGTAAAAGATAAACCCAAAACCTAACCGTAACCTTAACTGTAGCCCTAACCCTAATCTGAAAGAAACACTAACGCTAACCTAACCCTGACCAAACCTAATCCTAAGCTAAGCTAAGGGCTTAAGCTAACCTAACCCTAACCTAACACTAACCTAACACTAACCCTAAGCTAAGCTACCTAACCCTAAGCTAAGCTAACCTAACCCTAAAGCCTAAGGAAAGTCGAAAGAAAAAAACAAAACCAAAGTCGTAAAGGTGAGATTCGAACTGAAAACATAAAGCATAGAAAGAAGGCGGGGCGCACCACACTATACGATCCACACGGTTTGAACGACAAAGTGACCCTTTTACAGTATTTGAATTGCATCAGGACAGGCAGACGAATAGTCACTTCCTAATAAAAAAACCCAAACATACAAAATGTTTAAAAAAAGTCCAAACCAAACTTGAAAAGAATGCTACCGGTACTTGCAAATAAAAATTAAGGTAATATCATATTAGTATTACCTTATGCATTATTTGCAACATATTTTCAACAAGTTAAAGTCTATTTTTAAACATACTGACAATCACAATTTACAAGTAGGCTAGCAGCAAATCAAATGTTTGAAGTAACATAAAAATTAAAAAGCCTGGTTAGATCTTTTCTAAAAAACGTCTAATGTTTTCTTTAACTTTCACTTAAAATGCACAAATTGAAACATGTACAGCAGTACATGATACATTCAAGGTCTTACAGTTTTCTTTTCACCCTAACCATTGCA
>JGI24021J15306_10006973_pt1 | contig 13707 bp, 5 predicted proteins | sample Ectturendosymbi1_FD_15306 | JGI IMG/M metagenome (IMG submission 15306) | reverse complement strand
GATAGAACCACAAGCTTGAAATGAGGTTCTGTTTAAACCTTAAACCGACCACCAATGACGTCTACTGGCGGAATTTTTGGATTTTTCTTTACTTTTTTGTTCGTTTGTTAAGAGCACTTCCCACATTTTTGTTTGGAAAATTGCTTTTGTTCTTCATCATACAAAAACTTTTCCAAAATCAACACGTTGTTTTTTCTGATCGGATGAGCTTGAGAAGACTTGCTAAGTTGTACAAAAACCCGCGCGCGCGTCTAAACCTGTCAGTTAGCCCAGTATAAGCGAATAAACAAAATCTGCCCATTTTGGGCAAGGACAACAAAAGTGTTTGTGTTTAGAGGTTACCTGAGCAAGGTAAACTAAACCACAATAATGTCTTTAATTTACCTAGCAAGACTTGCTAGCAGCACTTAGGAAAAAGAGCTGCAAACGTCTAAGATCTCGTTCAAAGCAATCAAAACACCCTTTCAATAAATCCTTGCTTGTCTTTACTGACTTTTTCATGGTGAACGCTCATCAACATAATCAGGACAAGCGTTCGGTCTCACATTAACAATGAATTTTGTAAACTTATTACGCTTCTTTTTAGACAGTAGGCTATAAAAGTACGTGGATATCCGCTATCAGAACTCACTGTCTTCCTGCATTACCTGCGTTCAACATTCGCATGCGACAAAACGCCTACTACCGTAACTTGAGGTGAACACGTGAAGATTCTTTGCCATGTTATTGTTACGCAATAAAGTCCAACAGTAGAACAATCTGGATGCAAGTTTCGCAATTTGCCTCTGCAGACAGGCAAAGCAGTGGACCTGAGTGAACTGCAAACTCATCACTGCGCAACACCAGAACAGTGAATATGGTTCTTGTGCACTGTGGATGCCATACTAGCAAAACAACTGTCAATGCAAGAATTAAATCATTTTAACCGGAATTAAGCTCTTGACTTCAGTTTTGCTAGAAAATTTAATTCTTTGTCCCAATTTCCAAAAAGGGGGGAGAATGACTGTTTTGCCCCCTTATTGGGGACACCCACGCCTTTTCAGTCGTAATCAAAGCCGGCGTTTTATTTAAAAGCCCAATTTCAAACTTGTGTTTTGTTCAGTTATCTGTAACATAGCAATGCTATGTTAATGTAATAAATCCTATAATGATAATATCAATGCCGTGCTAACATCAAACAATCTATGTTCTATATATTTGTTACAGTAGCCTACGTTTGATCACACGCAACCGGCGCAGCAAACGCGACCCACAACAAGTGTTGCGCGGCCCAATAAAAAGTGCTGAACGGCCCAAAATCGGGCCGAGGCCCCCTAGCCTACTGGGCACAGTGTTATTCGTTAAATAACTGGATTTCTCATTGGTGTAGGTTTTGAGTTTTCATTGGAAAATTCTGATGCAAGATACACTGGATATTACAGGCGCGGGCTACGAATGCGATTTCATATGATTTTATACGGGATACGCTATTCTTGTACATTGAAAGGATACAACACAGGTCAATACAACAGTGGTGTGACTGACGGGAGTTCAAGGGTGCGAACCTCCCACCTGACAAGATAAATGCAGAAACTGAGCCCCATTTTGCTTATATTTCGGTATTCAGTACTTTTTTGGTTTGCAGTAATTTGTTGTGATTTTGCGTTTTTCGGAAGTTATTGGACTGTTATTTTACGATAATTTCGGGTTTTACTATATAGAAATCCACATCTGGCTACATTTTAATTTCTAAACTTTTTTCTGAATGTTGGCAAGGGGCCCCCTACGGTGACCGGTGGGCCTCTTTGAGCTACGTTTCCCACCCTGGCTTAAAGCCAACCATTGCTAAATGCATTGTGAATAGCTTCGTTGTCAGCATATGCCTTGGTACGCTGGCTGTTGTGCAGGTAACGTTTGCTGAATCCACGTTGATTTTAAGCATTTTAGTATAGCATAGTAAAAATTACTCAGGAAAATTAAGTTGCAGACCAGTTGCGTAGCTAGATCTTTACGAAGTCATGGATCGCGTGAAAGTAAATTTCTTTGACATATTGGATAAATATGAATATTGAAAGGGGAAGTGTGTGAAATCAGTTGTTGGTGAGTTCAGTTCTGGTGTCTCTATATACCGTAACCAACATACTCGGTCAGATCTGGGGGCCCGCTTTTTGTCCGGCCCCCCCCTGGCCGGGGGGTATGGGGGACCCTTCCTCCGGCTCTGAGACTGTTCACGGTGTATTCTGCCAAACATTATGAATTTCTGCCAAAGTACAAATTTCAGGCTATATTACAAATAGTATATTGACAAAATTCTGCCAAATTCTGGGAAATTTTTGTTCTTTAAACGATTTACTTTAGCAATGGACCCGATACTAATTGTGTTACTTAAATTTTTAAGGCAAAAATCGCCATTCAAAAGTGGGGGGCAGGCCCCCCAGAAATAAAAGTGAGGAGCTAGGCCCATGCGACCCCCGGTTCCGCCACCTATGGTTCCCACATGTTAGCCTAACAATATGGCAAGTGATAGTAAAAATTCAAGGCAAATTTTCGCAAAAAAATTTGGTAATGTCAATGGTATTGGCAATAGTGATTTTTGATATTTCATGTAAGCCTATTTTACAATTCATGATTGTTTTTATGCTTCTCTATTTCTAAGGTTTTCGATCAAAAGTAGATTTGTTTCAATGGGAATCAGACGCTTACTCAGCAGGCAAGATTAATCCTCTGGTTACATCATAGTATCTGATTCTTAGCTATGAAATGATTTCTTTTGATTCGTAGACCTNGTAAAAAACTCGAAGTGATGTATTTCATTTCAATATTTTGTATGTACAGAATCATTGCTTAGAGCACACGCAAACCTAAGCATTGGTAGACCTGAAGCACAGTAACAGCAAACAGTGGTGTAGCCATCCCAAAATATTAGGGGGGTCAAAAAGTTGGGGGTTATACTTTTTTATTTTAGGCCAGCAACAATATTTTGTTTGGGATACTGACTCTCAAAGCACAAAATGACTAGATGTGCTAAAAATTTTGGGGAGCATGGTCCTTGCACTCCTGGCTACGCCTATGACAGCAAATCTATATCCGTTGTGAATGAACGATAACACGGCAATGATTAGCCTACAGCAATTCCTTAATAGGCTTAATCTTATAACATATTATCTGGTGCAATTGTTGGAAGTTTCATATTTTCAGGTGCACTTTCAGAAGATGCCGAACCAGATCCCTCGAACAAAATTGTACATTGAGCTGCCTGTTCCCTCTGAGAAAATTGTACACTGAGCAAATGTTTGTTTTGTTGCGGACTAGGCGCATGCAATTGTGCAACCATGCAGACACGCAATCAGCGAAGCGTTCCAATCGTTAAAAGGAGTATGCCATAAATATAGAGATTTAAATTTGGAATGTTGGAAGCGTGCGAGATTGAGATAGTGCTGCACAATTTGTCTGGTGGTACTGTGCATTTGCGTGTGCGCACCTCACAGGAAGCACTGCGTCGAACTATATTTTCTCTGTAAAGTTTGTGTATTCATTTAATAAATAATTCAAAACGGTTTGTTTTGCCAATGCTGCCAATTCGTATTTCAAAATGGCAAAATTTTGGCATTGAAAATATTGACAAAAAGTATGCAAATTATTTGTAAAACGGTGATTTTTGACAACATTTGCCAATCTCAGCACCGTCTGGCAACCCTGCACCTGATCTTGAAACACGAGCATACAACCACTAAGGGACACAGTCAAGTCACAACAAAAATTTTGCGCCAACATTTAAGCATGAGCCACTGTAGCCCGAAAAGCTCATTTTTCGTGTACTTTATGCAAACTAACTGGGTTTAGGAGGTTTTGCAAAAATGACTCCCAATCCTGTCTCGGGTCATTCACTGTGACTCCAGTTGATTCAGTCATTCGATGAAACGCGTGACTCGAGTCATCACAACATCGATTGTCAAATAGTAACTCGAATCACTGATAACAGAGTAGCAGCTTAGGCATCACTGGCTAAGGTGCTGAGATGTTGGTAAGTCTTATAATAAATATCACGGCCAAAGCAAACGATACAACTGCCATCTTGCAAACGTTTCGATAACTACTGTTATCGAAACGTTTGCAAGATGTCAGTTGTATCGTTTGCTTTGGCCGTGATATTTATTATAAGGCTATTCAGCACTTCCGTTTTTCGTGTACCAAAGTTGGGTAAGTCTTGTTTAGTACAGTTGTCTCAAAGATTATTTTAAATGTTTTGCGGATCGGTTGATTGATTTATTGGTTGTTTCATATGAATCAGCTAATGAACAGAAACAATACAAAAGCCACCTTGCAAAAAAGTAACCAATTTTATTTAATTTAATTTTAAAGTTTTGAAACAGACACGAAGTATATAGAGTGCAAACGCACACAATTTGCACAACGCAGACTGATAAAAACAGCCACAACAGAACGCTTTATAACGGCGTTTGGAGGTAGAACAGCAGGGCTACAGACACTTTCTTAAAACACTATTGTTCGCTAAGCCTTAAGACTTAATTGGTACAAGACTTACATCCAGAGTAAGACAATTGTGAGTGGAAACCAGAATAAAGAAAAACACAATGGCAAGAGAATTAGTCAAAGAAAGCTGTTGCAGTTGATTGCATCGCGTTGAACTACTGAGGCAAGCACAAAAGAAAGATGGCCATTCGGGGCATTAACCAACAGGAAAGCAACCAGTAGCAATAGAGCTCCCTCGACGAGTTCACTCTACTACTACTAGGTTGCACTATCATTATATAGGGATAAGAGAATTACGATAATTCGCTTGTGGTGGCTATCCCAGTGGCTTGTTACTCATGGGCACCATCTAGCGGTGACCGTTTATTTACATGTGGCGCCATCTTCTGGCCTCCACAAAGCCAAGATTGTCACTGTGTCACATAGCTTTGGTGAAAAATCTTGGCGGTCATTTAGTCAAACAACCCCGTTTATTACTTTTTGACAAGTGTTTGAAAACAACAATGAGGCACCTGCCTAGATAACCTATGTGTTTTTCTGCCCCGGCGTTTGTTGCGTTAGTGAGTTTATCTGACGCAGTTCACTCAGCACCGCCAAATCTATCTATCTGGCTGTTCGTCCGACTGTCTGTCCGCCCGTCTGTCCACCCGTCCGTCTGTCCGCCCGTCCGTCTGTCCGCCCGTCCATTTGTCTACTTGTTATAGGCCTATTCACGTCTTAACTCATGAAATAGCAGTCTACGGAAGGTTGATGTTTAGGTAGTAAACAGTCCTAACTAACAAAAATCTACTAAAGATAAATATTGGGAATCAAATGCAGTTGGCCGAAGATTCCCCTGGGTGAGTGATTTGAAGACTAGAGCTACAGAGTTCGAAAATTATCTCACCGCAGCGACAGAGAAGGTGGATAGGATAGTTCTATTCCCAACTTTGATCAACATATGTCATGCTTGCGACGTCAGCTTGCCTGCTAAATCGTTCTCGGACTTTGAATCACGTTTCAGTCTCAGAAGTTGCGATCTTCACCACTATATAATCCTCTATGTAATTCTTTCTTCAGCGTCAAAAGACACAGAGACAACGACTCGCCAAGTGCTCACCAGTCAGGCCTGGTCAGGCCAAGCTGCCTCAAAGTACTGGTTATAGTTGAGTAGTGTTTGCACTTGGGTTTATTTGCAGCTGTGATTACCGGAGCGTTTCAAAACACTAAAGTGGTAAACGTTCCTTTGGTGATCCTTCCAAACAGAAGGGCTACCTCAATTTTTTTCAGAAGTTGCGTAACGTTCGAGGATAAACGCAGAGCAGTGCGCTATCCAGTGCAATATGATGATGTGGCTGGAGCAAAAGCTGTTATAGTTTCAAAGGACTATTTCAGTTTATTCAGCTGGCATTGCTTCAAAAACGAAGTGCGACCTGTGCCAACACGCTGCAGAACATAAATACACTTTTGAACAGTTCTTTACAGCAAGAACGCATCAGCCATTTCCTCTTTTATCGAACGCATCCTTCTGCAATCAACTAAAAAAGTAGCCTGATGACCCAAAACTTACCTGGAACCTGTGGGTACCCAGTCATTGGAGAAAAGTCAGTTGAGTTCTACAGGTGAGGTACTGCAATGTACTGTATCTTTCCTAGTGAAGACTTAGGCCTACTCAGTGAGTAAAATGTCATACATAAGTTATTATTCAGTGTTATTGTGAGTGTCAGGTAACAATTTTGATACATCTTATCTTTGATTTATTTCCTTCTAATGCTGAATTCCAAGATTGATAAAAGTTGCTCCTGGTGATAATTTAATAATAATTGCTTGAAGTTAATGTTACAGTAGTGCTAATTAAATTAAATACTTTCTTTTAGAAAACAATCTTCATAGAGGCTTGATCCACAATGGTACATTTTCTTAGAACTTCATATAGGTCTCCCAAAGTCAATTGGTTGCTTTGTAAAAGACAGATATCTGTTGTAAGTACTACTAGTACTAGTAACTGATAGTAACTGAACAGGAGTTGCGAAAACCAATCTTTTACAGGTAAGCACTGACACCAGAGCAATAGTAAAAATAATGTTTCTTGTTAACCAAGGTCTAATTTCAGCCACTGCCACTCTCATGCCAAGGTTGTTCTCAGTATTGTAAAAATAATGTTTCTTGTTAACCAAGGCCTAATTTCAGCCACTGCCACTCTCATGCCAAGGTTGTTCTCAGTAATATAACTTCCCATGGGACCAAAAAATAGGTTTTAATAGTTGTGAAAACAAAAAATTTAAAACATAACAAATTCTTTGGATTACATTTAGGGGAAGCTGATACTGAATTGTAATTCAGAAGTAGTTTTTCATTGTATTTTTACCTTAGTTTATTATGTAACAAGGCATTTTCTACTCTGGTTGCATCATACATCTGTTAATCATGTCTGCACTGACAGTTTTCCGTTCTTTACATTGTACCATAAATTGTGATGGCCTTAAAAGATTTTTTAGAATTGCCTTCCATTTGTCAAAAATATCCAATTATCTAAGCCAAAAACAAATGTACATTTTGCCTTGAAAACTCACTGTTTTTTTGCCAAGTACACAGCCTAAATTGTTTCATTTTACCTTAACCATGTAGAATGCAATAAGAGCATAACAGTAGCATTGGCCTATAACGTCATTAACATTATCCATCCTTACACTAGGTAGGTCAGTTTACAATCTTGTATATTATTTGTAGTTGAGATTTTGATAAGACACCAATGTCAAGTATCTGAGAAAAACAATTGGGAAATGTTGTTCAAGCAAGTATGAACGCCATCAACCATATGCTTAATTTTTTGCTGGCCAAAACCAATCGTAAAATGTTTGTTAAAGAGTTTCATTCTAAACGATATTATGTATAGCTCAATATGACACTTGAAATTGTTTAAATTCAATTTGATTACAAGCATATGATGTGAATAGCTTAGAATTTTTTAGTGTTTTTGTTTTTATCAGTTGAAATAACAGTTCATGATAAATGCTAATAGCCCCAACCCAATTGTAACAATGCCAGTGTTTCTAAAACTGAAGTTACAGATTCAAAAGTTAATAAACAGTAATAGTCATTGATAATGAATTTGCTGTTAGGAAAAATTTTAATAAAATGGCAATGAAAGTTGAGATCAGTGTGTAGTTGCAGTCACCTCAAAGTGTACATGTATGATACTTGTTTGTTTTGAATTTTTTTGTTTTGAATCAGATTTTCAGTATATATCAAAAAATGGCAAAGTATCAGCTAAATATCAAATATTATTGAGTATATATTTTGCCTATCAGAAGTTTCTGGTTCAAAAGTTAGGGTAAAATAATGTTTTTGGGTAATTTTTACCCAAATTTAGTTTTTTGCCCATAACTTGTAAATTGAAAACCTTAGCTAATCAAAGGCTCACAAGACCTAGATTTTGCCTAGTTTTCACTAGAAACTTGAGCAAAATATTTCTCTCTTACAGTTATATAAGGCTCAGTACTCCAGTAATATTAGGTCATTTTTTGCTACGATACGGAAAAAATTAGTAAATTAGTATAAAGCTGAAAATTGCTGAATACAACCCTTAAACCACCTTAAACAACATACTAAAAGTCCCCGTGTGTCCTACTTGAGCTTTTCCTGGTACAACGTTATGATGTCAAGGGTGTTGAAAATAGTTTCGTACTTGTTCATCGCTTAATTGTGTTCTACATGTAACTTCATGAGCAAAATTTGCTAGGGGACACGAAAGACGTTCCCCCCAATTTTTTTAGGCAGTCGGGATACAATATGCCATGTCCCCCATATTTTTTCCTTTAAATTTTGTATGTGGAGAGATTTCAAAAAAGAAAGTGACATTTGTAACGTTTTGTGTAAAGAGCTTTTCATGTTAGATGTTAGACATAGCCAAATTGATGCTGAAACAAAGTTTGATGTGGCATCATTGATTCTGATATTTTTTATAAATTTTAGCTTCTATAAAATGATTTTTAGCATTGTGCAAGTTTCCCTACACTGCGAAAGATTGTTAACTGCATCTGTCCGACGTTTTACCCTGTGTGGTAAACAGTCAGAAAGGTCACTATCTGGAAACAATTGAGAGTTTAAAAACTGCACGTGTGCGTGCAGCCATGATCCGTTTCGTGCAGAAAGGTACTGTAACTTGTTTGTCGTAGCGTTAATTGCATCGTATTCAGAAACTGACAGCATAAAATTTAAAGATGCAAGTTTTGTCATAACATTGGCTGCAACGTATTCAGAAACAGACAGTGCAAAATCTGCAAAATTTCAAAATGCAAGTTTATAATGTTAGAAAGTTACATTTTCATGCAAATCTCTGCAAAATATTTGCCAAAGACCAAAAACAGCATGAATGTGTAGACTTAATTTCAGGATTGGTGGTTTTGCAAAAGACTGATTTCAACCATTAGTAAACAGGATTTCAATCCAAACATTGGAGAAGTATTGAGGTACTTATTTTTTTAAACCTGTCAGAGAACCTGGATTTTTTCCATGTTTCTCAGGGGATGTCAAGAATTGATTAATTCCTACACTGTTCAAAAGTAAACACTGTTAGCATGGATGAAAAGAGCATTTGCTTCCAGTGTAGGTTGCCAGATGGGTTTAGTAAAAATACTGGCCATTTGCTAAACATCAGGCTGTGTTGTAATTTGTAAGTACATATTAAATGGCACGGGATTCTCAAAAAACATTTTATAAATAACTTTTTTTTGACAATGCATTTATTTTTTGTGTTATTTTTTTTCAATTTCATAAATACCCAAAACACTTGCATTAAAATTTTTTCAAACTGTGTATAAACGTATCTTCTGTGAGCAGTCTGTATAGCCCTATGCAGAACATTAGCAAAATAACCTACTTTAAATAAAAGACGCTAACTTCAGTGTCTTATGTGAACGGAGGCATTTTCGTAAACTCTCAAAAAATAATGGACTTTGTAAAACCTTTTTCACATGCTGCATATCAATTTCTGAAGTGAACATCTTTCCGTACACTGTTTCATGTTATATGCTTTTTCTTTGGTAGTATTTCTTGTATGAACACCGTAACACGACTAATAAGTTCTTACATGCAACATTTACTTCAGTCTGCAACCAACATTTTCTAGCTCACATGAAACTCTTCAAACAATTTCTCACTACCCTCTGAACCAGTACGACTGCCTGAGAGATGACTTCCGGTTGATTCGCTGGCCTTTTGGAGCTAATTATTGTCCGGTGACGAAATGATATGTTTGTTCAATGCAGCTAGTGTGTTTGTGAAAATAAAGCAATTGCTATTATTTTTTTAAGGATTGACATTCCCTGTTAGCACTGCAAAAGACAAAAATCTTATTATCATGCAAAAACTTAAGAGAAATAAGGCAAACACCAAATTGTTGTTGACAGAACATTGCGTATTCAAACACAGCCATGTGCATCGGAAGGGGGCAAGGGGACCTTAGTCCATCCTGGATTTAAAAAATGTTAGCAAAAAAGGTTGTTTTCTTAGTTTCGAGTCGGAAAAAACAAATTTCACCACTTTTAGCCCCCTCCTGAAAAATTTTGGAAAAATCCCCTGGTGGCCCCTTTAAAATTTTTCCGATGACCATGAACACAGCCTTTGGCATTGACGATGTTAACAATAATTAAGCTAAACCAGCTATGTGCAACCCGCAGCCCAGTAGAAGGTTTTGTGCAGCCCAGTTTAGGTTTTCGCTGTATCCTATATACTGACAACTTGTCCTTATTTTGATAATCTTGAATTTGATATTTTTGATGCATGTGGTCCTCAGTGCCACTTTATCATGTCTGTTAACATTGCAGTTAAGATTCGAATGCCTTTAGTACGTAAGCTGAGCTAAATTTAGTTAGCTAAGACCAAAGTAAGTCATTCAATGTGCGGCCCTCATTAACATGTCATTCAATGTGCGGCCCTGGTTAAGATAGTGACATAAGTTTTGGCTCAGTAAGCCATTTGGCTTGGACATAGCTGAGCTAAACATATTCTCCGAAGGATTAATCTTTGTACATTTGATCACATTAACGATGGAAACTGCTTTATATCAAAAGAAATTAAAAAAAATACTCAATAAATGAAAATTGTTCCGCCTATTTTCATATCAAACTATCACCCAATTTTTATAAAACACACAAAAGCTGCAAACATTTTGTGTGACAATGTTAAGCCAATTATTTCTGGTGGCTTAAATTTGCCTACATCAAATTTTACAACAAGAGCCATAATAATGAATGAAAAAAAGACTTATTTTTGTTTGTGAGCGTTTGATTCTGGTGTTCAAAGTGCTTTATTATCCTTTATATCTTTGACAAGCACAAAACATGATCTCCTTTCATTTTACCTTGAGAGCAAATTTCAGGGGTGGAAGGGGCGGAACTTTTGTGTTCGGCCCCAGGCAACACTTAGCCTTGCTATGCCGCTGAGTAAAATTTTTCTGACAACAACCCATCTATGCTGATTTCACAATTAATTGCCAAAAAAACCTACTACAGATCACGTTTGTTGTATGACGGAGGATGGTTTGTAGGACTAAACAAAGACAAACATCTCCTTCACAACCTTTCATATAAGCACAGTCTGATACGAACTGAAATGCATTATACTACATGTGTATTGTGAACTCAAGCCCCTAGTTGTGTGGCACGAGCTGAGGGGCAAAATTTTGATTCTAGGTGAATAACACTTATGTTTGGGAAACCGCCTCTCAAGGCACAAAATGATTATATGTTATAAAAATTATGTGGGGAGACATGGACCCCTAAGCCCCCCATGGCTATGCCTATGTTGGGCAGAGCACCTATCCTGGATTGCATAATGGTTTCTTGCATGAGTTTTTTTTTCTTCATGGAAATTCCAGTAAAAAGCCGTATAACCCTAGCCATGAGGTAATTCCAGGATGATGCAATCATATGATGACATCATAACGAGTTCATGACATTACAATTTCATGCTCCTTTGTTCATTAATGTTTACATCAATATAGCAATGCATTTTATAGCCGTTTAATAAACACAGTAATCAAATAAAATACAGTCATATACTAAATTATATCTCCGTGTGAAGCGTTTTTTTCTAATTAATATAACCATCGACGTTGTGACATCATAGCAGTGAAAGCTCAAGGAGGATACATGGGGTCTATTCGTATGTTGTCATGGCTGTTGAGGGGAGAACATATACCAATTTTTAACTTTTTACTAATTTTGCCCAATTACTCTCCCAATTTGACTGGCCTACAGGGCTCGATAACCTTGGCCAAAAGAGCATAAACTTACCCCACTTATGATGTCACCCACAAAAACCAAAACTTAAAGTTTTTTTTGTTGCAAACTAGGAGACTCGCCGAGTCTTTTGAGGGCTGCAACAGCTCTCTAGCACAATCGACTGGTCAGTTATGGTGTTCCAAAGTTGCATGAAAATACACAGCGAAGGTGTTAAAACCAGTAAAGCTAAGCAGTTGGGAATATCCCCATGAGAGGAATGCAAACACAGCTGTACACTTTACATACACTGCGGTAGAAAATTATCATTATAGTAACAACTACGAAACTATCTGTAGCATAGTGATGCAAAGAACAGATGAAGAACTGTGCACTAGGCTACAAAACATTAGTGATTGAACATACTTGCAAGAACACATTGACACAGCCATGCAGTGGGTCTATGGATGGTTATCACTGGTAATAGGCAACAAATAAGCCAATAAATAGCTTATCTTCAGATATTAGAACTTGTTCAAAAGTTGTAACCACAGTACTGATGGAAGCCATCATGCTTTCCAAGTCAGAGCTAAACATCAGATTCTTATGTCACAATGCAGTTGGTCCTTTAAGACCCTGTTGAATGAGTCTTTTTTCTAAGTTTTATCAGGGTTGATAGAACTCCTTTCCCCTATTTTAAGAAGCCAAATATAAGAAGGAAAGCATTTGAAATGATGTACTGTAGGTCAGTGGTTTATGACCTTTCGTTATGGCGGACCCTTTTGTGCCTCTAAAGCAGTGTTGTCAGCCACCTAGGTTTTTCAACCTGTGGATTGTGACCCCCAGAGGGGTTGTGAAACGTTTTTGGAAGGGTTGCAAGTAGATATTTTATTCACGCAGCTGTATGTATCACTTTTGCTTTATCCAAGTTTCATATGGGTTGTTGGGTTATGGTGGGTTGCTATAAGAGGCTGTGCTACAAAAAAGGTTGAAAACCAGTTCTCTAAAGCAACAGTAAACCCCATGGTTTGAGAGCATTGTTTCAAAAAGAAAGTTTGTCAACTAAGTCAAAAATGCAGCAATGTTCACCGTATCAGATGGTCATAGAGCACAACACCTAACCTTGAACTGCAAACAGTTATCTTTCTTATGCACAATAAATCTTTCATATAAGAAGTTTATAAAGGAAAGGTTATTTGTTTCAAAGGGATTTCATTTATTGCTAGTAAGGCTGTTACAACTCAAGTACTAGAGAAGAAAATTGAGCTTAACAACTTTATATGGAACAAATGGAATATACGTAATGTTTCTGTATCAGATAATTCTATGTAAAAGTTACAGAGCTGCCAATGAAAATACTTCTGAACACAGCTAATAAATAAATAAAACCAACTAATTCAAAGTATTAAAAGGAGCTTTTGTCAATAGATTAGATGCATAAATTGTTGAGAACTAACTTCAGAACTATGTCTCTCCTTATGAAATCACGACATAACAACGATGCTGCTAGGTGTTTCAGTTGTCATCAAACCAATTTTTCAAAAACAGTGCCTGGTCAGTGAAGGGTGAATGATGATGTACATTACATACCAAAATACAACAAAAGTGTTGCCCAATATAATGCTCCAACTTGTTTCCACTGACCCTTAAGAAACACTCTTCGATACATTTCATATTTCAGCAAAGGCATTATGTGATAACATTTCAGGATGATGCAAACCAAGTTATCATGTATTGTAGTTGCAAGGTCAAACGCAAACACAGTGATTTTAGCTACAGTTGTCAATGTGTTTTCAGTGCTTGATTTGACAAGTTGTTTTTATTGTTAGTAATAAAAAGTAACTTTTCATGAGAAATGTTGCTGCAGATACAATTCACCGTTCCAATGTTACAAAGTGCCAATTTCACTAAAATAAAATAAATCAGCTTTGGGAACTCAAATCATGATTGTTTTTTTCATGTGAAGTGCCTGATAACTGCAATAGGTTTTAGAATGTGAGTTTTGTATCTTAATCTGGTTTCAAAAAACATG
>JGI24021J15306_10006971_pt1 | contig 13707 bp, 7 predicted proteins | sample Ectturendosymbi1_FD_15306 | JGI IMG/M metagenome (IMG submission 15306) | reverse complement strand
CTTCACGAAGTTCAGTGAAGTTAATTTGCAATTGCAGGGGAATGGTGTTAACCTCATTAAAGCCAAATCAGCAATCTTCACCTTCTTGTCCAAGTTTAATGAGGTTCAAATGAAATCGAGTCCTTCATGAACTCTAACAGTTCCCAACTGCTAAATGAGATAATTTACCAAATTAAGTTTTATAGTGAAATGCATCTTTGCGCTCATTGTTGTTCTGATGATTTTCAAACATCCCAAATATACAACACGAAAAAATTGTGTTGATGTGTGTGCTAGGGATGGTAGGGGGCGATAGAAATTTGTTTGTCAGAAAAGGTGGCGCTAGCCAAAAAAAAGATTGGGAAATACTGATTTAGGGTGAGGCAAATGAAGCATTTGTCTTGACCTCCCTTTTATGAAATACCTTAGGGTCCGCCCTTCATAGAAATGTTGACTGAGTTTTTGCTTTGCATGTAGCTTTTATGCTTATTCTGCTTCATAACAATGCTTCAAATTCTTTCAGGTTTAAGCATATTATATTATGCTTAATGATAATCATCATCAATGTATTGCTTTCTGCAAACAACAGCTCCAATAATAGATTATCAACCAGGCGTGATGATAGGATACATACTTCAACGTTTGTGATTCCATACATAAAGAGCAAATATACGCTGATCTACATACTACAAATAACACCTATTTCTGATATCGCAGACTTCTCCTCATGGTAAGCACACGGATTAACATCCCGCGTCTCTGAGCACGTTTACTGTGGCTTGAGTGGCCGCATGTTGTTTCTGTCGAAATAAATTATTTTGAAACTTAGCAGGGAAGAGTAGGCAGGATTGTATTGATCATCAGGTGGTCGTAAAAAAACTGAGTGCTCCAGACAGCTTTTTGGCATATAATTGTTGTGTAGTTTTTTATTACTATTGTGTATCTACGACTACGAGTAGTTTCAAATAGCAGGATAAACAATATACATACATGACATGTGATACATGTATGTTTCATACTTGCTGTGATTTTTCAAGTAGCTTGAGTGCCTACTTCTCCTGAACAGCCCTCCTTAAAAAGTTTTGCCTCGGGTCCCCTATGTCCTGGATATGCTCCACTTCCAAAAAGTGATGTATTATTGACACGTGTAAACCTAAGACAGTTTTTTTCAGCGAAGCTCCTTTTTGAAACATTTGCAATTAAGATTCAAAGAATAATTTTGTTTAATATGTGTAACTTATTCACTAGCGTATATATCAACGCTCGTTATTAAAATTATGTCAAGGCGTAAACCCAGCAATTAAACATGAGCAAAACATGTTTTTGGCGTGAAGCCAACTGTTAGAAAGAATCTAAAGTGACCTAAAACTAAGTCTCCTTGGTTTTCGACAAAAGATCAATGTTGTAAAATTTTGGCACAAGCCGATTGAGAAACGATTCCGCAAAATGCCGAGCGGGAGTCACAGAACAAAGGTTTTAGTGCATGGATCACATTCAGTAAATTACATTGTAAAGATGCGCATAGTATATCAGGCAATATAATTAATTTATAATATCCAAAATGAACGTTTGTTTCTGTTGCATTCTCTTGACGGGATGCATTGTTTCCAAAAAGCTTGATGTTGCCTTGGAATTTTTACAAGAGCAGTTGTCTTCTTTTGCAGCGTATGCTTTAACTTGAAATTTATCACTCATTGTCCGAATTAACTGTGACTGGTTGAGTTCACCGTTTTAAACTTTATTCATTGAACAAAAAAATTTTTCAAGACTAAGATTTTAATCCACGTCAGAAATAATTTCAGTCCGTTATGCGTTAAAAACACAGCATGTTTCTACATTTACTCTCTTTCAGATAAATGTTTTTTCAAAGAATGGTTTTCAGACATATTTTGTCAAAAAAATGAAGGCTAGTATGTTAATTTGACCACCGAAAATAAAACAACGCAAACTTAATACGTCTGCGGTGCAAGGGGAATAACTTGGGCCATAGGGAATTTGCTTTCATGCTTCTCAGTGCAACAGGCATTCGAACATACAGAAAACAATAGATTCAATTGTGCTTATTTTCAAAAAATATTTTATTAGGCGTCTAATAATTCTTATAAACATATTTTACTACTTTATGATACAAACTCACTATATCCATGTAATTATATGAATTCAATCGCTTAGACCACCTTCTCATTTGCCAAACGGGCCTCATAGATAAAACAAAGATGCAACTACTTTATCTACGCGAAGTTAACGCAGAACTAAGCAATGCTTATAAGTAAATCGTTATTAACTCTTTTCGTACAGAAAAAGGAAACCTTGCAGACTTTGTATTTTCGCTTCTAGTTAGACCACACAATCAGTGTAAAGTCGAAACGGTTCAAATTTTAGAACGTCAAATTCTCTATAGGGAAACAAAAATATGGTAATCAGGTTTCTGCAGTTGCACATTGGACATTATTATTTTAAATATAACATTTGTGTGCCAATAACGGTCATAAAATCTGGCGGAATGTTTAACGTGTTGCCTGCAAAAGGTTTCCTCAATGCGTCAACAGCAGTGATCATGTATACTAGCCGCTACGCTTGGTCGGTAAAACCCCTCAAAATATTATTTACAATCAAGCAAATCAGGTCAGGGCAACTGTTTGCAAAACACCAATCAAATAATTTTATGAATAATTTTGCGAAATGTAGTTACATATTACCAACAGCTTTCAAAGAATTTAATCCTTACATACTACAATTTTAAATTTTGTCAGAAAACACACATACAGTACCTGCGCAGAAATGTAATACTGGTACTGCAACATTTAAATATGCAGTAATCGTAAAACATATTGCAAAAATATACACAAAGCATCTCTATAGTGAAGGAGAGCACAGTGAAAAAACTGATAGAAGAACAAGCTTTTGTCATCCTGAGAACGCTTTATAAAAATTGACCGTATTCTTACCATCTCAAAATAATCTCAACGCAATACCACATCGATCAACCCTCCTGAACAACGAGTGCAGGAAATACAACTTGCATGTAATTGCCAATAAACGTGTGCAATATATTTCAGACGCAGTATGACACACTAAGAGAAACATCACCTTTGGTAAAAAAAGCACAAGCAACAGATTTCCCTCAGAATGTTACGCAATGAGCGTTGCTACTTTTTCGCACAACTGCAGAGCAAGGTAAGCAGTTGAGCAATGCAAATATCTCTGTCTACCGAAAGCCTCAGTAAAATTTATCACAGGCAAAATGCTTCAACCTAAACAGTAACACAACGCTGCGAAAACAAATGCATGAACAGTTGCATGATCAATTCATAACAATAAACGTACTTTCAAAACACATTTTTCATTTTTGGGGAATCATCGATCATAAAACACAAAAGAAAAATACTTAGGTGTACTTTGCTCTCATATCATTACAAAACACAGTGAAAAAATTTTAGTTTGTTTATTGCCTGAGTCATTAATTAATACTAATTTTCACACTGAAACAGTAAAAAGGTTTTTAAAAGTATCGATGATATAAGACTGCAAAGCAATTATAAACCTGACCGATCCTCTCCTGACAATTCACAGTTTTTTGACAGTAAAATCATAACAAAAAGACAAAAAACGTCAACGGAGCATTGAACACGGTAGTATATGTACAGAGAATCTTCTGCTGGCCAAGAATCATGCACCGGACATCGCTCTCAATGAAGCTACATGATGACATCTCCTGGAGCGACCTTGTTGATTTTCAATCTTGTGAAACGAAAACCGTAAAAATTAGCTGCAAATCGAAGCAACTTGCAAAATTAAAAGTTATTTCATCGTTAATATGCAAACATGAAACGCCCTGAGGCAACCCAACTCACAGCAGAAGCAAAAGCAATTACGTTTTCAACGGTTTGTACGCAATGGGGAGTGGTGTTCAACATGGATAAATTTATAAGCGGCAAAAAATTCGAAGTATCACTAAACTAACGATACCCAACGCTTCATTGTAAAACAATGCGGCCAAAAATACCTCTTGATGTAAGAGAGGTTATGCCATATTATTGGGAAGTTGCCTGAGAATGCTACTTTTTGTTAAATAGGCGACATACCAACACTCAGGTCTTCTAATGGCAACAAGATTGTCAAGTCCTTAGAAATCACCTCAAAGAATCTTGTTTTCTTAAACAATTTGAATACGCACTTTACAAAAATCACAGTATCCCTTGTATCAAAAACCTCAATCCATTTCGGCAAAATCTCTAAACATGTAAAATTTTTCATTTTGGAGTTCATGAGAAAATGACGAGAATCAAATTTTCTTTTTAACATGAAATACATCCTTGTGCAAATTAATTGAATTTCTGCGGAGAAAGAGTGACTTTGCATTATTCCTTTCTTGACCAAAGTCACGAATCTTCATAAAATCAGTAGCGGCAGGGGCGCAACGAGATTAGATGGCGCCCGGGGCAAGAACCAAGTTTAGCCCCCCAATGCTCGAACCTGAGGTCTTTCCAAATCAAATGTACTGCATTGAAGTACTTGTGACATTATTAGGACTTTTCTGCGCCCACCGCAGTCATTCAGCGCCCACCGCAGTGATTCGGCGCCCCCATAGTAATTCTGCGCCCGGGGAATTTGCGCCCCCCTTGCCCCCCGTCGTTACGCCCCTGAGTAGCGGTTTTGCACGGGCGTACAGAGAGGCGGCAAAGGACACACGATTCTGGTGCTAAGTGGCTAAAGTACGTTGCAAGCCAAAAAGGGAAAATTTCTCAAGTTGTCTTCTTCAGTGATACTGCGTGTTGCCGAAAAAGTGGATAAACTTTTTTATTTTCTGGAAAAAACTTTGCAAATGTCTCCGCGCTGTGCCGACATCGGTGTTTTTCGCCCACCTTTACCTCTGTATAACGTCACTGCCTATGTGTCTTCCATGACTTTCGGTATTTGTTTGGGAGACATTTGACTCAGCTTATTGTCCATTTTTTCCGAATAAAACGATTTTAAGGTCATGGCGTAACAAACTTGAAGTATAACCTTGCAATGAATGTGATGATGACGTGACAACCATTTTCAACGCAAACGCGCATTGATAAGATTCTCCTTAACAAACGTGTAAATTTTCACACCAATCTAAACATCAACCTTTGCATGTTTCAAAAATGCTTTTATTTTATTAGTTTGCGGCTTTGCCCTGAATCCTGCTAAAAATCTTGTAACGAGAGGAAAATCATCCCCTCATGACCGCAAGGTTCATCAAACGTTGGAAAAAAATTTCATCCCCTCATGACTGCACTGTTCATCAAATTTTGGAAAAAATACCCAAAACCATGGTTTCTGTCCCAAAACATCTTGCTCTTACGTGTTTGACCCTTAGCCACAGTATGAACAAACGTTTACTCCGAGGCTTCATAGCACATATTCACTACCTGTGCACTATGGTTATCATCGCTAAACTTGCTCAGAAGCCTTAAGTCACAGTTTTAACCCATTTCCATCCTAATCATGCTACGTCTGAGAAACTGTTATTAATGATGGCCGGAAGGTATTTGACCACGTTTTTAGTTTTTTCAACCACCTGCGCCCAGAGCTTGACTTTGTTACTATCCTAATAGTTTCCCAAACCTTTCTGCATTGAAAGTTCCAACACTGGTCATTTGACTTTCTTTTAATCTTTCTGGTCAAGCAGTTTCAGGCTATTGAAATAGCTTATTGGCCGTGATATCATCAGGGATAAAATGAGCTAAAAACGCGAGCACAAGACTTTGAACATTATAACAAAATGCATGCAGACCGAAAGGCATGGCGTGATGCCCTGGGGAAGGGATTTCAAAATTCCATCAACAAATAACTAGACTAAAAAAAAACGACGTTAACAACAGGAAGGGCCATGATGACGTAATGTTGTATGTTTAATTGCCGAGTTAAACAAAAGCAGAAGCAAACAACAAAAATCAAATTTGCCCCCTTCCCCGAATTTGGATTTTAATAACTCCTTACTGCTATCTATTCTAGTGGATGGCCATTACCCAACAGGCATAAAGATCCATCACAAGGTTTCTCACTTTCCCAAAACCCAAGCTGTACTTTTTTGACAATTATTGGGTAACCAAATCCTTGCGTGGAGTAACCTGTTCAAAATAATGCAAGTGATGTCATATTTGAAACTAAACATTGAGCATGCTCTGATATGACACACTCCCAATGAAAAATTCTATAACTTTTTAGTCTGTTCGATCAAGTCTCGCTTTCTAATCAAGATTCATCAACTTTTAAAACACTACATTTGTCTACAACTGGTTACCAGGATGTATTTTACAATGTTAACTGGTCCCCTATGTAGTGTACCTACTATAAAATGACGTCAGCGCGTATCACAGATTTGAGCTAGAATAGTTTTACCCAATTCTCACAAATCATTTGTTGCTTGATCAGAAAACACTTACAGTACAATGTTTGTATTTTTAGATCATGAGCAACCCAGGTCGCTGCTAGAGCATTTGATTGCAATCCATGGGCGATTGCGGGTTAAACATGACAAAGCATGCATTGTTATGACCAGGAGTGTAGTGCTAAAAAAGGTTTTGGCAAACGCCGTTGCCAAAAAAGGTGTAAAGAAAGGTGTGGGAAGGTTGTTCCCACTCGTTCCCACCCCACTACACCACTGGTTATTACTAAAATATTTTGGACCATGCCACTTCTAAAACCAACTAAAAAGTTTATGATGTATAGAGATTCATGTCACTTTTTGTTCAATGCCTTCAAGACGAAAACTACACAACAGTGAACGTGATCAGCTCACTGGTTAACATAGTTTTATGCAACAAAATACCGGCAGTTAAGAGGCATGCAGAGGTATGATGAATGCCCGAGGCAACTGCTTAAATTTATGCCCCTTACCAAATTCCAGTACTGATCAGTCGCGTATGGTGGTCATTGTTACCAGACATGGGGCGATTACAGCACAAATGTAATCGATTACGATTACTTGCAACCTGCACGATTACGATTACGAATAAACAAAATCACAATGTAATCGATTACGATTATATTGAAAGTAATCACGATTACAAGCGTGATTACATTTGTCTTGAAACATCTTCAGAACGAAAACAAACCCCAGTTGCATGGTTAGATGTAAGCATATTTTCAGACAACATACGATAATAATGAATGCTATAAACGAAATTACTAATCTGTAAGGATCAAGCACCGGAAAAAAATTACGATAATTGTTTATGAGATGTTCGTGCAGTCAAGAAGCCAGTGGCGGAACTGGAGGTTTGAGCTAGAGGAAAACTTTGCTGAGAGGCCAACTGGCCTCTGTAGGTAACCTACAAGTCAACACTCGGAGAAAAAAACTTTGGAAACAATGAAGAATCCGGGTGTGGATGGCTATACTAAGAACCCAAATCAACGGAAAATCTCCGAAACATGCAAAAAGATGACAACCTACTGAAAACCAAAAGAATACTAAAACCGAAATATAAGCTAAGTGGGGGCCTGGTTTTTACATTTAGCTGGCCAGCGGAGTCAAATCGCCCCTCATCCCTCCCTCACTTACTCCACTTCAACAAACACTTTAAATATTCATTAAACAAAAATGATCAGTGTTTAAAATATTTGTTGCAGTTGATAAACATCAAGGCTTCAAATCTTTAAAAGTCAAACGACATCTATCAGGCTTGAACATTCGCTCAGCAACGTTGAAAATACGTTTGTTAATAAATTCAAAATTGGTGACTATTTCCTCTAACTGCGGGTTACGATCGTCTGCAAGACAGCATAGCATTGTGCAGCTTTTCATTTAAAATGAACAGTGACGCCAATATAGCTGCGCATCTGTCCATTGGACCAAACGCCAATGGTAAACAAAACATCACTGGTTTCGTTGAGTTTTTTTTAGCAGTAGGCCTATCTGGTGGATCACGGATGACATGCTAGTTATCAGTGTTGTGGAAAAGTACTTTCGACTTGGATTAACGTACCTTATTCCTCTGAAAAACAATTAATTCGCTGTATACAAATTACTGTGTTAATATATATACATAGCCTACTCCAGCACTTGCATTCATAAGTTCACTCTGATTATACTGCATGTATAAATAAAACCAACACCTCCCTTTGTAATGTCCCGCTATTCTGTTGCGGAAGTGTCAACTCGTTTTCACGTAAAGTTCTTTTTGCTGCTACGTCTTATTGGACTCACTACGTTACTTCCGGCGGGCAACAGAAAGGGTAGCTGCAACAAAGCGAGAATTCGCTACAAACGCTGTGCTTGCCGCTGGAGTTGCCGCTGGACTATCTGGATTTAACGCACACAGACCAGCTAATGGCATCTCCTGAAATATAACCATAACAAACGATGATGAAGGAGGATACCCAGACGCCACAACCGCCGTTCAGCGCACATTGATGTCGGGTGAAGATTTCCAAGTTTAATCGCGAACGTAATCGTCGATTACGATTAAATTGACAATGTAATCGATTACGATTACGATTACATTTCATTTTTGGTCAATTCAATCGATTACGATTACTCAGAAAACTGTAATCGATTGTAATCGATTACGATAACCCCATGTCTGATTGTTACTGGATGTGCGCTGCATATGACGTCGCAATATGACGTTATATTCACATTTCAAATCAACATTTTGGCGAAGTTTGTTGACAAAATATGCATATTATTCAATACGCATTCTCCTTACTCCTTGTTATGCAATGTGTCACTGAGCATAAATTATCAGTGCTCCAAGTTATAGGAGACCGGAGCAAAACAAAGCACTCAACGCTCCCACAAAGCAGTGCATAACTGCAAAATATAAGGCTGCACATTAAAACAGCGGAGTAAAACACGAATGTCTCGTCGAATGGTAGCAGTCGAGCAAAGTAGTGCGGCTGGGATGGCAGACACCCACAGCTGACAGTTCGAAACTTGCAAAACTACACAAGAATTGAGAATGGGCATAAAATACGCAAGAAAACTTTTGTTTTTTTATGTGGCTGTTCAATATACAAGGCCACAGAACAGATACGGGCTTGTTGGAGCCGTTATGATCAATCCGCCTGAACTGCCAATTAATGACGAAGCTTGAATGATTCTCATATTGCAAGCACAGGTGTGCATCTATATTAACGCATACCCAAGGTTGTCCCACCAAAAAACGAAACGGGAAACTAGCGATGCATCAAAAAGCAAGTCAAATCAAGCAAGTTGAAACGGGACAGTTTTAAACGTTGGGTCGAAAAATCAATCAGACGACCATAATTATCTTTCAGTTTTTTTTATGGTTTTCTACTGATAGCGCGATCTGGAAACAGTCACGTCACTATCAGTTTGATTGGGTGCGCGCCGCACACCTAAACCAAAGGCCTCTGGTACAGAGGAATGTGTGAATTACTGGCATTTTAAGTACGTAAAAAGTAGTGTTGGCAAAAAAACAAGTTTCAAAAATTAAATCCAAGCAGCATCTGTGTTACAATACGAAAAACCATTTAGTTACCGCATGCTAATTTTTCTAATTTCTCTCTTTGGGTCCCCCCAGCCTTGGATTACCCGGGCTGTCGCCCCGTCGCTCCCCCCTCTGCACGCCTCGGGCCGGCACTCTGGCAAGACTCTCAATACAAAAGTAACTTACGCATAGTAGTTTGCAGAATACTTTAAGATTTTTCAATGGAAGCTGCCTAAATCACTCAGTTTGCGTTGGGTTTCAATGTTTTGTCGTCTTGCAAAACCCAGTTCACGAGGACATCGCGACCCCTTTTCCCCACGCTACACCAGCAATGGTGGAATATAAAATCTAGTTCTTTGTTTGGAGTAAAAAAACAATCATATTTTTAACCCTTCTGCTATATCATGGTCAAGTAATAAAAATATGTAGAAATCACCATGATTAGTGGAAGCAACAGCAAAGTTTTGTCCGTCAGTTTCTGATGCATAGAAAGTAGTCTACGACATTACAGATTAAATCTATGACGTCGTAAAAGAACTTCAAAATACAATTCCAGTTTTTTCATATAATTTCTAAATATAGTGTTAAATCGCCGACACGCGTTGTAACTCAATTGGTTTGCGCAAGGATGCAGGCGCTTTCCATCATCAAGCTGTCAGAGTTGAATTTTTTCGAATCTTAGACAGCGGTCTTCATAGAAAAACTGTAACACCACAAGACTTACGGAGTGAGTCGTTTGTTGCTTTTAGGTGAGGGGGTGGAGTTCCTGAAACAATTGTCAATCGCGATACGGTAACAATACTTATAGCACTTTTACGCAGAGGCAGATTGTTCACCACTTCAAATCGTTTGTAGGCTCGAGTGAAAATAGGAGTTAAATTTGAAGAACATCGTCAAGATATCATCAGACAATTCAAGTTAAGATGAAACAGTTTAAATATCCAGTGGCAAGGCAAACATCAAAACAAAGCAAATAAAAAAATTACACTGTCACAACCTGGTTGACCCAACTTCTAACGAAACGTTTGAAGTCAATCTATTCGTTATTTTGGTATGACTAGACAATAAACATGTAGAAAATTGAAGTTACTCCAAAAGCACCTGAACAAACACAAAAACATATCCCATTACAAAATCTAATAGCTAAGTTTATGTGTAAATTTACAGTACTAAAAAGAAAACAGCAAGAAAAAAACAATGTGCGTCTTTCATTTCATCTGGGGCCCTGAAAAGCATTTAATTGTATTGAACATATACTTGTCATACAAGGTATATAATTAGTGGTGCAATCAGGACAGTCCCATTCCTCATTTATTTTCAGATGAACGCTTTCTTCCAGTGTCATCAATGCATTCACGGTTGTGTCATTTTTTGATGAAAGTCATCATGAAAACTTCACAACTGTCTCAGATGTAGCAAAACAAGCCATTTTTGTAACAGTGCATTCCCTCACCTCAATTTTTGGGCTTACATCACTAGTCACCACGAGTAAGAAGCAGCATTTGGAGTAATTAAGCGATGATAAAAAAAAATCAAAGAAAAGCAGACATCCAAGTATGCATTTTATGTTCAAATAAAAAAGGAAATGTGCACCAATGTTTATAAACCAAGTAACTCACTCGGATAACGTATCAATTAGATATGGTGGCGGAGCGATGTAGTCTCTGAAAAAAATAAGATGCATCAGAGGACAACCGGAATGTTTGCTTTAGTCAGGAAACAATTTTAATTCAAATATAGAAAATGTTTTTGCAATATTTGACTGCAATAAGTAATAAACTAATTTTAAAAAATAGATCAATTGCAAGTCATGTTGGTTTAGCAGCAAAAATTGTTTTAGAAATTTTAAATGCATTTTATCATTTCTCTAGATTTTGGCTTTTAGAAAAAAGATGGCTTGTGTTCTGTTTCTTTCGTGTTCGCGCAGTTTTTGTTAAATGATAACCGACTACGTCATTACCCTGAAATCCTGAAGGGATTTGCACCTGCAAATCAAAAGCTGTCCACGTTTCCCGGCGAACGATAAAAGTATCAGTCAACAGTCTGTATAAACCTGTGTTATTTTCGAACCACAGCAACAGCAAATAAAATGTAGTAAAGGTTAATCACCATGAAAATCCTCTGGACGGCTATTCCTTGCAATAAAAAAACTTGCAAGACAAAAACGCTGGACAAAATATTTAGTTGAAATTCTCAATGTAAGCAATCCAAGATAGAAATGATCCACAATTCCAACTGAACAAGGAAAAGACATTCTATTTCAAATATATAGTTCAGCTTTTCCTAAACTAAATCCGCAGAGCTGCAATAAATTCCGTATAGAGACTTACTTTCATCGCACCGGCTTCGAAGAAAAGCAAAAACGGCCATTTTTTATACAACAGATAAGGATCCGAGAAACAGAAACTTTTTTAGTAGTGTTTGTTCACAGTGTTGCGCAGTGCATGCGGTGCGATAAATTTGCCTTTGTAAAATGTTTGTAGAGTTACAGAAACACGTACGTTTCTTCCATTCTTCTGTAGAACTTTGCTAACTTCATTGCGAGTATTGCGCTAGGCACCAAGAAGAAAACGATCCAGCCGAGGGAAAACCAAAAACCATTCTGCAAAAGACGTAACTTCAGTTTTCTTTTGAACCTGCACAGCTTTCTCAATCCCAGGTGTTTATTCAGTTTTTGTTTATTTAATTACGCTTGGCTGGCCTGTCACGTAGTGGTTAGCTTCCACTTTAGTTCTGGAAGATCTGGAGTTTGAGTTCAAACTTAGGTCACAACAAGACTTTGTAAACTGGTACCGAGGTTCTTTTCCCTGCCGTACGCTGTAAAAATAGGCGTGCAAGGGAATATACAAGGGGAACATCTCTTTTGAGATGCAGATCATTGTGACGTCTGCTTGTTTTGGCTATGCCTTGCCACCAAAACGCTTTCATGGAGGACGGCAACCTTGCAACACCTCAAACCGGAATTTCTAGAAACTTACAAAACCTTCACTGATTTATAGTGCTTCACATTTCAATTTTAATGGAGTTTGGAGCTTTGTCTGAGGGACTAAGCCTACCACCACAGCCCTCCGTGGCAATGGACTGCCTGAAACTAGTCTCACCTGAGCCACGCTGTATAGAGTTTTGCGCAATGAGAGAATGTTCTTTATACGTTCTTGCATTTTGCAACATGTTTGCGTTCACCCTTGATTAACATAAAAGTTTTGTCGAAGAAGCGACTCAATGTCACAGCATGATGCGTTGGGCCTATTTTAGGTTCACATTACACATTCTGATAATTTATGTGCACAAAGTTCTAATATTCATTAATCAAACATAAAACTTTTGTCTAACATTTTATTGTTACGATTTTGCTGCAGAGTAACAAACGGAAATTGTCAACTAAACAACGAGGTCACGTTCAAAGCCAGTGGCGTAGCGAAGGGGTGGCGGGGGGTGGCGGTCCGCCCCCGGCGGAACTTTTATGGGGGCGGCACTATGGGCTATTCTGTAGGCTACAAACTTGCAAAGGCTGTATTGAAATAAAAGTGGTTTTCGAAGTCGGGACACTACTCGCAGTTGAAGGACGTTTTTGGTTTTGAGCAATTTAACCTATGGCATGTGTATTTAAGTGATTGTTATCTTAACCAAACAATAAATATTCGTGTATCAAGGATCAGGGTTGCCAGGTTGGCCTTTTTTCGGCCAAATTTCAAAAATTTGGCCTCGTTTCAAGTTGGTTGGCCTTAAGAATTTTAGTTGGCCTTCTGGCCTTTTTTTGGCCTATTATCAAGTCGGTTGGCCTTAAAAAGTTCGTTTGGCCTTTTTTCGCTGAAATAAGTTCCTATGAAGGAAAATATTACTATTCTATTTTTTTCGGCAACACAATTGGAAAATTTTTGTGATAAATGGTAGATTATAGACCGACGTCCGCGTTCTGATATTAGTAATATTTGAGGTATGCGAGTTTCGAAGCAAAGTTTTTGCGTAATAACTGGAAATGTGTGCACTCGCTGTAGTGTGTATTGTGGCGTAAGCACTAAGAAAGCACAACGCTTGCAGACAGATCTGCATCTCCGCGATAGAAATGCGACAATGACGTCAGGGTCAGGCTTTGGTGGTAGTAGCTTTATGAACCTGTTAATGTAGTCCGCGCACTTTCTCTGATCTTACTTTAGTCTTTTTCTATCATTTCACATCTAATCTTTTGCTTACAAATTTCCTGGACCGAAGATTCAACATGCGTCGCTGACGCGCAATCGATTTCCCAGCAAAGCAATTTGCGATCAGATTCGGTTGTGTTTCCCTTGTGGTGTCTTAATGA
>JGI24021J15306_10006970_pt1 | contig 13707 bp, 7 predicted proteins | sample Ectturendosymbi1_FD_15306 | JGI IMG/M metagenome (IMG submission 15306) | reverse complement strand
CACGATAGCCAGGCAGGTCGATCAAGTGTGAAAACAGGGTGCGATGTTGGTACATCACGCGTTGGCTCGACAGTTGATGCATGGGTGAACGTGCGCCATGAATGCTTGCGATATGAGAGAAGCACAAAATGCTTGCATGCAGCGAGATATTGTTGGTTACAGTTGCCAGTGATTGGAATCCAGTTTATGTCAGAACTTCCCAAACGATTGCATTTTCGACTTTTTCACCGTTAGGGCTGTGGACTTTCGTGCTTCAGCGCACCGCGAAAACAAAGATGAGTCGGAATTCTTTTGATGCCACGTCTTGCAGGCTACTTTTTGCTTGAACAGCATCTTTCACCTCATGGTTCCAGCACGGGGTTATTTTTTTCCATTATTCGCCACACCGAGTCATTTCCGTTCGCTACCCTGAACGGTTGGCACTCCACCTCCGCGTCCGCTGTGCATTACGGAAACTCTCGCGGCAAGAACGATACACTGTCTGCAACGGTATTTCTTATACCTTTGTCCAATAGGGCATCCCATTTTATTCTGCAGGACTTCCTAGAACTGTACGTTTGTATGGACCCGGCGGTTTTTCCAGATGCAAGTTGCAAACCACCAGGGGTTTTGGTCGGTCGACACTTCTGAACCCCTTTTCACATGAACATCAAATACTGAACAGAAGTTGGCTGAAAATATGCAAAAATAAATGTGTGACCGTTGAAATAAAGATTCTCTGAGCCAGGTGTTCTTATGCACATCCCTGTGCTGGAAGAACGCACAGTGTGTTCTTTGTACAGTGTGTTGTTATTGCACAGTGTGTTGTTACAGAAAATTATGCACAGTGTGTTGTTACAGAAAAGTTGCTTCAGGGGTCTTTCGATATCATCTATGTCAGCATCAATCATCATCTCGGCCGATCACACCCCTCCATACCCCTGCATAGTTCCCTAAGTATGCACTGAAGTCTCCTAAAAGGGTCGTGGATTCGTTAATTTTAACTTTCCGCAGGGCATCACTAATTTCCTCCACGAATTTCGGGTACTGTGCATTTGAGTTTGGACCGTACACCTGTATCAAACACAGCATGCGGTCTCACAGCTTAAACCTTAACATGCACAACCTTTTTTCTAGTGGGATTCACTAATCAACACAGCTTGTCAGCTGAGGACTTACAAGAATGCCCACTCCAGCCTGGGCAAACTTTGGTGGCTCAACGCCGGAGTAGAAGTTTCAACCCATCGCTCAACTCTACACCCATCGCCCTGGGACAGTGGTGGGCAAACTTTTGAGACAAGGGGCCACAAACTAACTTTTTACCAAACCGAACGCCAAGCAAGTTTTAAAAGAAACTTATGCAATACACTACAGAGTCGCGAGCGGGCAACAGATCGATAGTTCATTAGTTACTCGCTGTCTGTGAGGGCAGCACGAAGTAGAATAATCCTATCTGTGATTGGTCTATTGTAGTGGTGAACCGCCACACCAGATAAACAATGGGAAAACCCGCCACGCCAAGCTTCCCTCTCTTCTTATTTCTCGATGTTGATTGAAGTACTGAAAAGATGTGGCGGGCCGAATGAAATGGTTTGGCGGGCCAGATTTGGCCTGCGTGCCGTAAATGCCACCATTACCTTAGGAGGGAAAGCTAGTTAGTTGAATAGATGCCAAAAGCATACAGGGAATATCGTTTGATTTCTTCAACCACTCCGCGCTATTTTCCTGTAAGTGCAGTTATGTTCCGGTTTCCAATCACTAGCTTATGGCGAGATTGTCGTCTAGACGTGACTTTCAAGTCTCCCACAAGTAGAGCACTCTGCGATGTCCCTATTCGGCTCCCGTGATGTGCAGATGGAGCAGCTTGAGGTTTTCACTTGTAAATATCTGATGGGGGAAACTGTCGCAAATTTTTCGAACGGACCCATCTGCCCGAAGCCCGAATGTCGTCCTTGGTCTCATCAGCGCGACGATCGATGCGCGGCGGTATTCATTAATTTTGCGCATTCCTCAGTACTACCTGCCCAAATTATACCGTTGGACAAACTGGTCGCGCCATTTGGACAGCAACTTTTGCGATATCGAGGGAAAGCAAGGGAAGGCGTTGTTGTGCGCATAGGAACAGAGTTGCAGAATTAAATAATTTCAAGTTAGCGTTATCATTGGTATGTGCAACTGCTGGTAATATTCTAAAATTGAGTGAATATTAATGTGCACTTACAGTCATGAGCGCAATTACGTGAGGGATAGGGAAGCGTTTCACCGAATTTTTTTCATACGGGAGACATGTTATGTTCTCCCAAATTTTTCACTTTGTTTCGCATTTGGCAAGGTTTCAAAAATATAATTGACGTTTGCCCCGTTTTGTATAAAAATTTTTTCAGGTTTTATGTCACAGACAGCAAATTTGTTGTTGAAACAATTTGGTGTGGTATTGATGATTTTGATATTTTTGATGAGCTTTTTTGTTGTCATAAAAAATATTTTTTTGCAATTTGCAAGTTTCCAGCGACCGTGGAAGATTGTTGACTGCTTCTTTCCGACATTTAACCCTGTGTCACTTGCTGTAAGAAAGGTCATTGTCTCGAAACAATGTGAGTTTAACAGCTGCTCGTGTGAGAGAACAGTACAGCCAAGACTCGTTTCTTGCAAAAATGAAACTGGCTTCACTCTACCATTTATTGTCATGTATTCGCAAAAAGATAGCGTAAAATTTAGTGGGTTGCAAGTTTACTATGCGAGAAAGTTACATTTACAGACATTTACAGATCTGTGCAAAGTTTTTGGAAACTTATTTTAACACAGGATTTATCGAGGTGCAGAGGCGTAGCGAGGTTGGATGGCGCCAGGGGCAAAAAACAAGTTTGGCGCCCCCATGTTCGAACCGAAGGTCTTTCGGAAGCAAATATGCTGTTGATGAAAGTACTTGTGACATTTACATTGGGACTTTTCGGCGCCCTCCCGCAATGATTCGGTGCCAGGGAAATTTTTCCACCTTGCCCCCTCGTTATGCCTCTGCCGAGGTGTCGTTTTCGACACTTCGGGATTTTAAGTTCAATTTTTGCAAAAGCTGCACATCTGGTGAGTTTGACATTTGACTTTTCCTGAAAAACGTATTACTTTTTAAAAAATATGATTGGTGCAATTTTCTTTCATTTTTTGTGACAGTTAATTAATCTTTTTAATTTTCGCACCCCGCCATTTAACAACGTGCAGTTTTCAACACCCAATGCATGGTGATAAGCATATCTAAATATTGGTTCTCGTGGTGCTTTTTGTAACACCAAAATATGCCGAATGTTTCATGTACCGACTGATGTTTACAGTCTGGGGGCAAACACGCTGTTTTGTCCAGATTTCAAGTTTGTCAGGTTTTACTGCATATATGTTGGAGATACCGTTGTGCATGTATACAGGTAGTAGTCGTTTAGACAGAGCATTGGGTGAACGTATTCCCTATTGTTGAAATTGCTTGATTTCATTTATTTTGATTTCCACTGACAACTGGCTTCCTTTTTGCGCAATGGCTGTCAGTATTGTTTCTGTTTAATAGCTGAGTCAAATGAAACGAAAATAAACTTGATTGTTTTTCCGTCATGTCGAACATTCTAATGACTGCGGAGTGTGTTGCTGATGTCACGTCAGCAACATACTGCCGCCACCGGCGTACGCACACGAATCTCTAAAAATATAGGAACAACAGCTCCTACAATGCATGGAAGCACTTCACGACAGAAGTAATTCTTCGTTCAGTTGTCAAATATATCAACGAAGACGATTTCAGAAAAAGAGATACTGATTTTGACTTGAGAATGTGTGAGCTATAGAGACCTTTATGGCTCTCCAGTATGCATGGGGACTGTACAGCAAAAATCACCCAATTCATTTTCTTCACAATTAAACTTACGGTGTTGCGATATTGTCAAAAACAATGTCACATGGTAGATTTACTGCTATCCTGAAGTATTTGAGATTTGATGATAAACCGAACCGAGCATGCAGTGGGCCAGGAGCAGACCGATTCGCACTAATTTGTGTTGTTCTCCAGACATTCGCATGCATGTGTCAGTGAAAATATAAGTGAAAATTTTCTTTGACAGTGGATGAGCATTTCATGCTTCTGAAGCCACGTTTTCCTTTCATTATTTTATGCCACATAAACCCGATAATTTCGGCATCAAAGAAAAGAGTTGTTTGAAAAGACGACTGGCAAAATATTGAGCAGACGGAAATTCATTCTTCAATTGATACAAGACGTGCGCATGAAAAAAGTGTCGCTTGAAAATGTTGCGGCCAATGCCTCTTCCGTCAACTTAGAGCACTTAGGTTTAGAAAACAAGAAAAAAGGTTTGTAGTTTTGTTTCCAAATTTCAGTAAATACGCTTCATGTTGATAGTATCTATCTCTATGAGTTGCAATACTGTCTCAAGACTATTTTCACTATTGAATTGCAATCATGTGAATAGCTGCTACTGTCTCACAGCGTCTTACTAGCTATATTTCAACTATTTCAGGGGTGGCCAACCAGTCAGAGACCAAGAGTCACATTTCTTACTGTGTTACCGCAAAGAGCCACATTACATACATGGGCACACATGAACATCACCCATCTCTTCCTCACTCACACACATATCTTTGCTCAGCTAGACTTGTTGTAAATAATAAATATCACACAACAATATGACAATGACAGAACTTTACAAGCCATTTATTGTTATACATGGTATTTAGTAGGACTTCTGGTAATTACGTAAAAGCCGCAGGAATAGCCCAGAGTTGGTCACCCCTAAACTAGTTGATCAGCTGTTAGAGATAGTCGTATATGCTAGATCATTCGAAGTACAATATTGCACTGCAATGCATTTTACATCAATTCCAATAGCATAAAAACATAGCTAGTGTGGATATATCCTGTATTTGCAAAATTTTGGTAATATTTTTGTATGCCAAATGTTTGCCATTGTTTGAAATACCAATTGCCAGTCTTGACAAAACAATCCATTTTAGATTATTTATCAAAGTAATACCAAAACTTTAAACAGAAAATATAGCTCAACATTTTTCTTTATGAAGCTTGTACTAGTGCACCAGATAATACGTCTAAACTCTGCACACGATTGTTGCTTGAGGATTTGCTGTATCACTGCAGTGTTACTTTTCATTCACAACTGATTTTACCAGGGTATTTATTTAAAACTGACCAGCTGTCATTCCGTTCCGAGTCTTGCTAGACTTAGGTTTGTGTGCATTTATAGGAGGCCTCCACAACATACGACCCGCGGGCAATATGCGGCCCCTCGGAGCTTTTTCTGCGGCCGGCGAGAGCTTTCTCCATTTCACAAAATCTTGTAAAAGCATGGTCTTCAGATAATTAATTGTCGTTCCAGACTTTCTTTCAAATTACAACGAAAAAACAGAGTGGAATTTTGCGGCCCGCGGCCAATTTATGTTGATCAATTTGGCACTTCTAGCTTTCCGAGGTGTGCAGGCCTGATTTAAAGCAACGATTGAGTAAGTAATGATTAAACTGAAATATTACTTCCAGTTTTAACTATCAGTTAAAAGGAATAATTTTCCACCATCTCGATCACCATTGAAAATATTTTCTGTCAAACTTTAGAGATTGAAGCGTAGGGAAAAAATATGAATTGAAAAAGAGCGTTAGGTATCGAAAAATCAATATTGCCAGTAACATTGCCATTTTTATATTTTTTTTGTTAAAAGTTTGCCCCAAATTTTGGCCAAGTTTTTGTAAAGCATCTGGCAACCCTGTTCACACGTAACAATCCGTACGATTCAGCAAACACAGTGCGCAGCCAACGTGCTTTGAGTATACCGATATCGACACAATAGTCGGCATGCGGCAACGGTCATATTTAGATAATGGAAATTCGTTGGAAGACCATGGTGTTATCAACACGGAATCTGATTAGGTGAATAAAACTAAATATCATGAATAATTAAAACATAAAATTTTGACGAATATTTGTCGAACTGATCATGTACCGGCAATTGACTCCATGCGTACCACAGTTTGCTGAACCCTATAGGCTTAAGCCTACATAGCCCATTAGTAAATTCGGCCCTGCTGCAGATCCTTTGTCAGGTGTTGACAGCCAACTGGATTTATCGCATCGAAAGCGAGTGTTACAAAACAGAGAGAGGTTATTTCCAATAATAAGGGAACAATCATACTGTGTGAAAGAGTGGCTGAGGCCACAAAATTGCGCTCATGAGCACATGGAAATGCTAGGAAAAGTTAATGCAAGAGAATAGAACCAACACGCGAACTTGCTGCGAAGTTTATGAAACTTAGACACACAGAAATCTCTGAATTTCTGATTATGCTTTCGAGTTTCAGATGATCTCCAGTTCTTGAGATAACACACACACGTCAGGCTGCTTCATGCAAACTGGATATCGCAAACAACTATTTTTCAAGCAAGCATACTGCGTCATAAGTGCTAGTCGCAAAAACACCGCAAAACCGGGACTAATCCAGCTGAAAAAATGTTGAGAGCACGATTCCAGTGGTCATTTTGCATTAAATGCGCCGGCAGATATACCTACTGTACGTGCTTGATCAAAACGCACCACTTTCGGTACAGGAGGAAGCAAGCACTCACCTCTACATTTAAATCTCATTATAACAGTGACGTAACGTGCTTTCACAACATAAACCATTTTGTTTATCAGATTCCTCAAAATAACGCCACTACAAAACCTCCCATTTAGTTTTTGTGATTGGAGTATGTTACAGTTGTTATAAGTGAAAGTCTATTTTAATTGATAAAGTAACTTGCGCTGTTGAAGGAGAAATGTCAATAATTGAACACAGCATTGAGAATAAAGTAAATGTACAATGCCAGTAATTGGATCAAGTTATGTTAAAGGTTGTTTTCCCATGGTAAAATTTAACACAATGCATGAAGTTTCACCTTGAAATGACACAGTGGACCTTTTTTGGCCAGAATAAAGCAAATGACGTGCCTTCAACCGTAATTATGACACAACATTATTACGTTGCTGCATCGGCAAGTGGCTAATGAAAAAAGTTAAATTGATTAGGTAAAGTTAAGACATGTCTCGTAATTTTGTTTCATCTGCCTGAGTGCACTGCTGTTTACTATTGCTTGTGGTTTCATCAGATAGAATTAGGGGAAAGCGATCTTGCTTGTAGTAAACCTTCAACACATGCCAGAGTAACCGAGGGCATCGATGTATCGTTTTGCATGATAAGTGAAGTTCGAACTGTGCTCTGATTTGAAAACACAGCAGCAACCCGCAACGTGGGGGAAACTGCTGGCATTTCCTTGCACCACACAGCATAGGAAGTACGTATGTATAAATGGCTTGATTACAGTTGCGCGACAGCCAACGATGCTTCGTCGCTGCAGCTAAAGCTGTAAGCTACAGCAGTAAGGTGATGCTTAGCGAAGCGGAGCAATCAAGAAAAAAGCTTTCATTTTTCCTAGTGCTGTGATTTTGAAAAGCGTACACTGTTTTTAATAGCTTGTAACATGCCAGGTATAGTGAAATGTTTGGAAGGATTTTGAAACACTTAAGTCTATTTTTCTTCTGGTAAAAATCCTGAGCTATGTTTACAAACTCAGTGCGTGAATTGGTAGTTTCCTTAGTCGCATTTAAAGGCCGTGGTATACGTTTTGTGCATGTTACCATTTCGTTGTCATAACACGATTGTCTGTTTTTGAGTTTTAAAATTGTTTGCAGTTCAAATAAAAAATGTGAAAAAGAAGTTTGTGTGCTGCACTTCTTTAACTATGGACCACTAACTGCCGTTCTAGCAAATTATGATAAACCTCAATACCGAGCAAAAAGGTAAGTTGCCGTGAGCTCCATCAATTAATCACGATTTTGATTTTTGACGTATTTCAGTACGTTGCTAAAAACAATATTGAAAGGAACATGCAACGGTCCTTTACTGTTTCACATCAAATCACTTTGATACACTGATCGCTCTAACTGAACTTAATTATTTTATATATCAAAAATAAAGTTCTAAACTCTAGAAAAAGGTTATAGTTTGCCTTTTTTAGCTGTATGATTTTTATAAAAAGTAGAGATTTTCTATTTGTTTGAAGTTCTTTTTAGTAATCTTGAAGTTGCAAACTAATAGACGTTTGTGAAAATGTAAAGCTTAGTGCATGCACAACTTTATGCTACACTTGCTTTTGCCAGTAGTTTGCATGTTCAAAGATATATTTTCATTTTCAAAGTTGACGGATCGGCGAGGATATACATGCGAACGTTTGTTGAACGCTAGTTTTTGACAAGGATAATGGTTGTTGAGTAGCACTTTAGGCAGCAGTGATTAGAACAAGGGCCTTTGCGTCACAAAAACGTTTCAGCTTCAAGGGTTGCTGCTGCTAGTTTTTCAGCACTGAGGCGTTGTTGAGAATCAAAATGTGAGGGAGCCCTGCCCAGGTTGGTTTTAACTCCTAAACGAGCTTTGTGCACAACGGAGTTTCTCAGCATTGAAGTATATTTTTAGAGGAAACCGCATCATACGAACTGTTTAAAAGTTGAGCAACATATTTAGGTTATAAACCGTTTCAGGCTTCTTTTATGTTTGATTTTCCATCACTCAGGCAATTGAAATTTTTTGTAAAACTTTACGTGCAGCTATAACATATGTTTTAACATACACGGGAAAATAGTATTTACAGTGGGGTATTGCGCGATCTGTGTATTGTATCTATGGACGCAACCAGCTGATATGGTTTATTCATGCATTTTTGTGACTCAAATCACGAATATTTTCGGGGGGCTAAATGACTGTATCTGGTTGCTGTACTTAACAACAAAGCATGTTTTTGCAAATACCGAGGGGGCAATTTCCCGGTTGCCCCCTGGTTGCGGGCCTGAATGTATCTCGCTGAAGCGTCCATTGATTCCAAAGATTGTTCATTACGCGGATTTAAGTTTCCAAAACTGGACTTCAAGAAGAAAATCTCTCATCCCGATTCTGACTTCCATTATACTTTTCAGAGATCTTGATCTTTCTCTTGATCGCCCTCGTTGTGATATTGCTGATATCTTTTGTGTCATACATCATTTACAAAGAATGCTGCACTTTGCCAAATTCTGGAAGGCAGGAGCGAGAAGCCATAGATGCATTTGATGTCTCTCTGGGAGGTATACGCCATTCGAGTAGATTGTGATATATATACCAGGCCTGGCCAACCCGTGGCTCGAGCCGCATGCGGTTCTTTGTCTGGTTCTATACGGCTCTTACCTAAATACCGTATGTATTTGTGTATAAGTCGCGAAATTTTGTACCAATTGTTCACCTTGAAAGTCGAGGTGCGACTTACAGATTTGAGGAGGATTGTTTAAGACAAGGAATGCCAGAAGTACCACTAGGTAATGTTCATAACAATCAATGGCTTGTAAATATCTGTCATTGTCATGTTGTGTGTGATATTTACAATAAATCTAGCTGAGCAAAATTATGTGTGCGAGTGAGGAAGAGATGGGGTGATGTTCATGTGTGCTCATTTGTATGATGTGGCTCTTTGAGGTAACACACTAAAGAAATGTGGCTCTTGGACTCTGACTGTTTGACCACTCTTGTACACCAAACAAGGTGTCGTCTTGTTGTTATGCCACAGATCATTTTTAAATATGAAAGATAAAATGTGAAAATTCTCATGATTTGAAAAATGTACCTATTGCAGCTCTTAGGCTATAATTGTAAAAAACTCTTTCATGGGAGTTTTGAAACTTCCTAATCTTTTTATGAACATGTAATGATTATGATGCAGCATAGTAACCTGATCTGCATTGAAAAAAGTTGCAATAGTTTGCAGTGAATTTCTCGAAAATTACAAAGCGTAATGAATCAAGGAATTATGGCGTACTTTTTTAAGTAAACGATTGCCTTCATTTAATACACATATTTTACTTTAGTTACACATTAGAAACTACTTTCATCACACTAAGACACTTTAGACACTTTGTTCTTCGTTTCAACAAAGTAGTGCAAATATATCTTTTCCTTTCTAAACTTCTGTTTGCGGAGATCATATTTTAGAGGAAATTTCATTGGTGAGATTGCGCAAGTTTCACTTTCAGCATTAGAAGTTTTAACATCACTGGTTGTGACAAAGTCATACCCTTCTAGTACTTCATCGACAAAACGTTGTACTGTGATAAGCGCATCACTTTCATAATGCATTTTGCAAGGTACTTGGCGCAGAAACTGACCACTGGTTTGTTTTTAACAGTAAAACTACAGTGGGGCCTACACAGGGGCTTAACGACGGGGGGGCAAGGGGGGCACAATTCCCCGGGCGCCGGATCATTATGGGGGCGCCAAATGTCTGCTGGGTCGCCGAAAAGTCTCAACAATTTCACAGGCACTTTCTTCAATACAGTACCTTTCCTTCCGAAAGACCTCAGGTTCGAACTTGGGGGCGCCAAACTTGTTTCTTTCCCCGGGCGCCGTCTGACCTCATTACGCCCCTGGGCCTACAAAATAATTATTACATTCGCAGTAAGACGAAATTTTGCTCTTTGTTAGTAAAATTGAAAATACGCCCAACGTCTGTTTCCTGAAGCAGACAACTTTACTGTAATTTAAAAATCATTAAACGGAAACATTTAGAATAGCAATATAATTCTTAACATGTTCCAAACATCGACGAAGAAAAGTGCAAATTAATTTTCCTTAACATAAAACATCTTCAATTTTTACATACTTCGGTCTTTCTTTTAACGCTTGTTACAAATTCCTGATATGCAATAATATGCAAAAGTTTCTTTTTAAACAAGTGGTTATTAACCGGAGGGCACTCCTCCACAGTGAATGTCAATAAATTTCCAGGGGGCGCGAGCACTAACGCGTTCTGCAACTTGGAAAGTTAAAAAAGTTAATTAATAAATTTACAAATAGATACGTTTGCTTTTACAGCTTATTCACTGTCAAGAGGGCTTGAAACAAACGGCAATTACTTAAGGGAGGCGTGATACAGAAAAGGTTAAGAACCACTACTCTAAACGAAACACGACGAGAACCCGGAAGACTTCTTGATCATCTTTGTTAAAAGGTTGCGAGCGAATAATAAAGTTTACGTCACATTCCAACAGCTGTTGTAAGATCAAAACTGTTACGCAGTGAAGAGTGCATACATCCAACATTTATTTCTACTTATGTTGAATGATACCCCATCGATATAAGTTGGCTTAAGCGTTTTTGTTTGAATTGTACATGTAATAAAGGTGATCGGATGTTACGCTAAGCATCTGAGAGGAGTTTTTCAATATATATTCTGTACTCATCGGGTTTAATTTGTTCGGAAATCGGCCTAATTTAAAAGTGGACATAAGCAAGAACAAGACTTTGAAAGAAGTGGAGACCATTTCACTATTTTTGTTTAGCTTGCTGACTGTCGCGTCAGCTTCGTTACTCCTTTCTGACTTTCAGTGCCTACTTTGCTGTAGCTCTAAGTTGCCGGGGCCAATCACGAGGCGAATGAGCTCATTTTTAGACGTCATTTAATTTTTTCGCAGGCGGTGAAGAAAGAAGAAGTGCTATCTGTCTGTTCAGCGCGGCCCAAGGTAAGACGGATGCGTTAAACAAAGCATTTGAAAATGTGATTCAGATTTCGTGGGCCAGATTCAAGGTTTTAGGAAGTCTGGACTGTGCTTTATACCTACCTATAGCATGTGACTCGAGGCGGTTAGTACCTTTTGAAAGTTTCAGATGCATACTGTACACTGATAATTTGATCTAAGCCCAATCTCGTTTACCAAAGCAAAACGTCCGCAACAGCAAAAAACATCGCAATGACATTGGACATTAAACAGTCAAACATACAGACAGAGCACAAAATACTCTTATTATAAACGTAAAATGGTGGAATGATACCCAGAAAGGAAAAAAGTTAATATTTTTCACGGGCACACTTCGTCCCTGGGTCAGCAAAAATCCGTTAGAAAGAGTCAACAACGCAGCAAACCCTAGTTGTTCAGTGGACCAAATTTTGTTAAGAACACGTTTAAATGCGGTTAGAGTTCATACCTAACGTGCATTCTAATCCCAGGGATTAATTCTTGGTTTCAAGGCTCAAGATATACAGCAATTCGATCGAAACAAAAACATTGTCAGTTGTTTAGTGAAAGCGCCACTGTAGTTAATGATAACAACATTAGCATAACTTCTCAGACCAGGGAGCAACGTGTAGATTGTGAATCACAAAGTTCTCTTTCAAGCGGCACATCACTGAACGTGACCTTTTCATTTTAGATTTATGCGTTCTTGGCTTATTATTGGTCACACAAATAGGACGCATCTGGTAGATATACTACGTTCATTCTTTGAAGGCAATTGGAGTATTATGCAATTGTATTTTTATTTTGTTTGACAAACGTCTGTGGCACGGAACACTTCAGGCCAATCAGTCAACCAAGAAGGTCTTGGTCACAAGCAAGAGAACTTGGCACCACACAAATGTGCATCTGGCCCCACGGACTAAACTCATGGACAATGCCGGCGCCACCTGCACAAACTTAAACTAAACACCACTCGGAAACAACTAGAATGAGACCAAAACCCACAGACATTCACGAACGTCTGGTGGTTCCAGTTCGCTTTCATAATATTGCTAGCTTAACTTAAGGAGCATTTTACCTAGCCAAGAAAAGTGAGAAAGTGCAACCATTTATCAAATCTTTAGCTCGGCTGAATTTGTTCAACTTTGCTAAATAAATCATTCTTTCTATTAACTTTTACTCATTTGCTCGATGTACTGTATTTACGAACGATTCTCCAAGCAATCGAGTCAGTTGTAGAAATTATTAAATCTAGTTAATCGTATCTCATCAATAATCTTCAATAATAATATGGAAATTAAGATATTAATTGAAACAACATAAGTTCAGTGAATTTTGTATTACTCTGAAATAATTCAGCAGTTCGAGAGCGAAATGGCGAACATTCAAAATTACCTCCCGTTGTGACCTGCCTCAGGAGTTTTTTTTTGTGTTTGTCTTAAAACTGATACAATAAATCGGAGATTCTTGTAATCAAGGTGCCTTTAGCGGTAAATATAACTTAAAAATCTAAACATTGCACTTTGTGCGCATAGGAGTCGGTAGAAAACATTGCTCTTGACTCAGATTTGACCCTCGCTTCTTACTCCAAACTGATGCTATCCTATAACTTGCTTGTTTTAGTTTGAACTGAATGAACTGTCATTTGGGTGGTTGCACAAACAACAGAATAATTAAGCTTAAAAGCAATTATGAAATATGAATATTTTCAAAGATGTTATAGGTTAAAGTTTGGCGAACAAGCTGGTGAAATTGACTTCCTGCTCAGGAGCAATTAGTCTCCGGAAAAATGACGCAGTCGCAATAGTTAGCATATAGGGAAATCTATTTCACGCAACTCTACGCATCCTCATTCCTAAAAATTTACAAGCAAAAGTTTACGAGTGAAATGGCGAAGAACAAAATCAAGAGCTGAAAAAGCAAGCAAACTGTAGACCAGTGTTTCCCAATCTGTTTTTGGCTAGCGCCCCTTTTCTGACAAACAAATTTCTATCGCCCCCCTGCCATGCCTAGCACATATATCAACACAACTTTTTTTATATTGTATATTTGGGATCTTTGAAAATGATTAAAACAAGAATGAGCGCAAAGATGCATTTCACTATAAAACTTAATTTAGTAAATTAACTCATTTAGCAGTCGGAAACTGTTAGA
>JGI24021J15306_10006969_pt1 | contig 13707 bp, 8 predicted proteins | sample Ectturendosymbi1_FD_15306 | JGI IMG/M metagenome (IMG submission 15306) | reverse complement strand
CTGGATTTTGGAGAGGGAAAATTGGAAACCTGCCGAGGGGAAAACTGAGGGCCTCCACAGTCATGCGCTATGGGTCCACTGGTTCAGGCTGATTTTATCACATTAATGTCAATAATCATCAAAATAGTTCATATAGTATTAGGAAAGAACAAAAAGTATATATTTATTGAAACTATTGTCGTTTTTACTGATGTAAAACTACAACCTATAGAATGAAAGCATATTTACAGCTAGAGTATTTCCTTGAAGTACTGAGGGCATCTACACCAAGACTGGCCTGGGTCATCGACATGTCTAAATCGGACCCAGTTCGTGAGAGCCTTGATTGCCAGCAATGAGCTCGTTGTTGTTGACATGGAAAACACACGGAATTCATGGTCCATGCTGTTTCGCATGTCCAGGCAAAAAATTGAAATATCCCCTGAAGCAAAACCTGACATGTGAAAACTATAGTATTTACGCGGCGACTGTCGTGACATGCAAGCAACAGTGTAGTATTTTGTCCAAACAGCAACATATTTTCCTAGAGATGGACGTCGCATCGAGGTGCTTGGAACAAACCACTTAAGATTGATAACAGCGAACAAATGGTCTTATCCCGACACTTTGCCCTCCATGTAGCGTTCCAAATAAAAAACCTAATTTTTGCTCTTCTGCCATTGCTTTCATGAAACAACCCAGTCATGACCTCTGTTTTAACAAACTCAACCCACAAATTATTATTCCAAACATGAATTTCTATAGTGTGTGTTAACTGTTGTTCCACGGTTTCTGTTCATTCGAATGTTCAATATATGTTTTGTCATTTCGCTATGTTCTTTATTTGATCCACTTTATTTCCACCCATTTTGTTTTTTGTTACCGGACATTCCGTTTCTTTCTCTTTCAACGTTTACCACAAGCAATCCCTAAAGTACTTCAGCCAAACTTAAGAACTCAAGGGCGCCTTCCTGCTTGTGCATCCCACTGCCTCCCGCCCGCTTTGGTTGGGTAAGTTGGCGTGACGAGCAATGCAAACACGTAGGAATTGAAAGAATGTCTCTTTTTTCATACTTGTTTCAAGTTCTCGCAAGAGTTACATGTCGGTAATTTCTAAATGGAATTGTTCGGGGAGTTGTTGTTCACACCTGGTTCTTAATTCGCATCAAAAAGTGTGGTCAGACGTTTTCGCACTTTGCTTTATTTATTGGCTAATGAAATAACTGAAGATAGTGTTTTACTAGTTTCAGTTGTGTGAAGTCAAACCATTGTTTTCTTTTCAGGCGACGTAAAAGGTTTCAGGTCAGTCATAGCCATTTTTTCGCAGCAGCAATCACGACGATTGCACACCTGGTTTACAACAGGCTGCACCATATCGTCAAGATGATATACTGTATATGTGTTAGGAGCTTGTGCAACATGCCATTCGGAAGTGCATCATGAAAAAAAGTAAATATAATGATAAGTGCCCTTGTGAAACTGTCATCGTTCGTTTGCCCGCGTGTTTTGTTGGAGCAATCCCAACATTCGGTCAACGCATATGAAGTCATTGTGCCTTGAAGATTTTTGAATGTTCTTTTTGTTACCATGTTTGATTTCAAGTTTATGTTTGTCTTGTGTTGCAGTAGACTGTCTCTGAAAAGGTCCAAAGGAGAACAGTTCAGTTTACTGTCTTTTCCTTAAACCTCTGCAATAGAAGATGTTTGTATGTATTTCCCCTTTGCCTTGTTTTATTGCATGAGCGGAGAAAAGATGTCTCCCAGTTACGAAACAAATGCGACGGCGGTGATTACTGCCGGAAGTTGTATACGAATGTCTACAGTGCTTATTTTGACATGTTTCATGAACAACTTGTTGAAGTTTGAAAGCAGCGCAGTGCACTACAGCGTAATATTTGCACGTCTTTCTTTTGTGCTGTAAAAATTGATCAGGCGAATTCCCCTTTCAGTGCTCAGGTGCGAATGCGAAGGCTTGTGGGTAGACTACACTGGTGTTCAGGTGAATGTGGGTTTTCTTATTTCAATTTTTTGTGCGTTCACAGAAATAGATGAAAAAAATAAGGTCTTTATGATTTTTCCTTTTTGTATTAACAAATCTTGACAATCTTTTTTCTTTGTAATTGCCGGACTGTATGTTCTTTGGCCATCTGCTTGCGCGGGCTAATCCACATCGTTGCGTAACCTCATGGACGTTTCGATCAACTTGTGCTATGTCGCCCTAGATTAATAAGAATTGTGGCCTTTTATGAAAGATAATTTTCAAAAACTTAAACGGTGCAATGAGCAAGTCTAAGTAGACAGTTTGCCCTCACTGCCATAAGTAGAGGGAGTTTGTTTATAACTAAGATCAAGAGCTATTGTATGATTTTGTAGTAATTATGACTGCTGTGTGTTTGCGCCCTGGGGAAAGTCAAAATGTATTGAAAAGATGACTGCGTACTATCGGCAATAATATTTAAGTCACAACAGTGACCAACAACAAGAGAATCAATCGCAATTTGTTGCGTATGGAAACTAATTTCGTGCGTTACACATCTTCAGTCCTGCGCAAAAGTTGACATATGAAACAAATAGAGAAACAACGTACTGCTGCTAAGATCAAAACTCAAGATTACAAAATTGAGCCCACTTAAAGCCTCTACTAAACACAGCTACAACACTGTTTTAACCAACCCGATCGTAACTGCCATTCGGTTCACTGATTGACAAAAACATCTCTCTGCGTTTTTCGCATGGTTTCTGTCTCCGACGATCACATGGTTCACAACACGTGTTCACGACCGTAACGTGCAGTGGAAAAAGTCTAGGAAGTCAACGCAAGTAACGTTTCCGCGGTAATGCAAACTGGAATAATTCGGTTATTACGTTTACACTGTAGTTACGTTAGAAATAAACGATTGTTCAGTTGTTCCATGCTAAAGATTTCACGCAACAATTCGTAAGTCTTTCCCTTGTCTCAAAGTTTTTAATTGATGTCAACCGTAGTAGAAAGCACCAAAGGCTGGGATTTGCCTTCGTATCGAAAACAGTGTTTCCAATTCGGGGCAAGATTTTAAAACCCGGGTTTTAAGTAGCTGAGAAAAAAAAACGGGAAAACCCGTTTTTTTGTGTTTTAAAATAAATAAGATTTTGAGCGATAAAAACTCAGTTGTGAAATTACTACGGTCTATTTTTCGACATTTCCGCGAAAAACGTGAGTACAACACTGAAAATATTTCACAAACTTGAAAGTGTTCGAAAAAGTGTCAAGGCATTTCATTAAACATAACAACACGGGTACTTGAACAGGGCATTTCAATGAGCATAGCACACAAGCATGTATCCTGTGTAGGAACTGGCATTTGCAAATAAAATTTGAGGAGTATGTTTACTTCATGCAGGTTGCTTATGAGAGATTAACCTCAAAGCAATAATCTATTGATATACAGTTTTTGCACATCTTATTGCTTTTAAACCGAGTTTAGTTTTGAAACAGCTTAAGGCCCGATTGTCAGCAATTCCCGCTGTGATAAAGTCAAACATACCCCATCTTGGGAAATTTCAGATGCAAATTTCATTCCAACAACCGGCAAGTTAACATATTGGGCCACTTACGAGCATAATTTCTTTCAATTTCTAATAAATATTTTAGGTTTTTGATAATCTTTGTTGAAAACTTTATGTCATGAAGAATTTATCACAGGAACTTTACTTTTTTGCCATAATTCTTGGTGTCCAGGAGAAAGTCTCCAGTTCTGCTTTACTTTTATTAGATGACCTTTGAAGAAATCTGCAAAACTTTTATCTCTCTTATAAATAAGATGATCCAACAAATTGTTGTAAAAAATTGCATCATTTTGAAAAACAAAACGATAATTTGAGAAATCAACAAATGGTGAGATTCCGCTACGACTGCCCTCGCGTAACAACACGTCTTTCATGCCAAGGGTTTTTCAACATTTTTCGTGCTGAGAAAACAGGGTTCGGGATCAAAGTCCTTTGTGGTGAAATTGTGAAGCAAAGAGAATCGCGTTGTCAAGTAATCACTAACGTCATAAATAACTCGGTGACGTTTCTCAAAACCTGGTCGAAGCACTTCCTTTTCAGGTTTAGTTGCGATTCACATGTTCGATTATTTTGCTCTGTCATCTAATTTTCTACCAGCTAACCACTTTCAATTTTGACCTGTTTCACGTTTATTTGCTGCCACTACAGAATGCGCACGATATTAAATACTGTAACTCTATTGCGGTTCTGCTTTCAATGCAGTTACAAAAAGTGTCAATACTCTGATTCCGCCGGCTCCAATGCCTTGTAAAACGTTCTATTTTCTCTGTTTCTATCGACCTGCATTGTGCAGAGTGTGTGTGTTTATAGTATGGACTTAGTGTCTGCTCACAAACAAATAAATTAAATTATTGTACAGAAGTTTACAATGTTAGAGAAAACCAAATTGTTTCATAATTACACCGCACGATTGGATCTAACCAACAAGCACAACATCCAAGCAGAAAAATAATTTCATGAAATGTCCACACTTATAGGGAAAACGTGTCCGAGTCTGATTTAACATAACAGAAATTTCTTCCGAACGAAAAAGAATGTGAATGCTTTAACAGAACCCCAATTTAGCAACTCTTAAGTCAGATTCCAGCTTAGAGTTTGTCTCAGAGCAAAACCACATGCATAAGCTAAGCTTCAAAACTTACTACCCAAATAACATGAACTTAATAAATCCCAATGCCAGCTTACGATTTCTAGCACTATAGAAAAAGTCAATTCCTGATGAATGCAACTTCTCACAGGTCGAAGCTTCCGAAATAGCTTGAAACAAGTTGCGTTATGATTCAGTCAACTTGCATTTTGGTCACTGAGATAACCAAGTCTCCGGTGCCCCGATAGAAACTCTGTGACTGACGAGAAGGAGAACGCCTGTACACTGACCGCGAAAACTGAAATACATCAACGCTCAGCGGAAGGGAAACAAAAATATAATCCTACGCTTGGGAGGACCATGTTGTGAATTTTAATATGTGGGATAAATTTGTGATACCACTTATCTTCACAGACAGACAATGCTTGTTTATTTTGAATGGCCACCGAAAGGACCCGGAGGTCATCAAGTCAACTGACCATGGATTAATCATTATGCTTGCTCAGCTGTAACAGCAGCGATACACAAAGCACAGACGTAACTTTAAAAAACTAGCAACGACAAAAGAAAACATTAACGTTGGTAAACTGATTTTCAAGAAAAAAGACAACAACAAGGACCAAATTGATACACAACATCCAATACACAGAACATTTACATAGCACGGAGCGTTTGTCAAGACCATAAGGATTGTTTGTTAATCAATAAAGACGGTATTTTTTGACTTGTGTTCAAAAACTAGTGGAACCCAGTAGCTTGATATCCAATTTAAGAGACAGCCATACTTCTGTTCCTCTTTATTGAATTGATTTTTTCCGATATTTGTATTTGCTGAGGTTTGAACAAATTGATTGGAGCGAATTCCAGTATTGTAACTATGCGATGTTTTCAGATATTTAAATAGGTTGTCAATAATGTTGGGCAATGTTTTGTGATCGAAGCGATTGTGATTAAGTTTAGTTTTATCATATTATCAAGTGTTAAAATTTGGGATTTGTATAAGCATGAAGCTGCAGTCAGCTAATCAATGTGGTCATCAGTCGAACGATTTTATTCCGTAGGATTATAATCTTTTTGAATGATGTTTTAGTGGCGTGACTCCAGCAAACCAGTCCATTTAAACGATGTTGGTGAGTTAGATCATAGTAGATAGTTTTAAGAGTGGAGATGGGCGAAACATCCTGCAACGTATGTATAGCGAACGAAGCACATGCAAGTTTTCTACACATATGATCTATTTGCTGTTGCCACTTTAATTGGTTAAAGATAAGGACTCTAAGGTATTCATAAATTTTTTGAAGTTCGTGACTCCTGGTTACAACCACAAATTTTGTTAGTAACTTCATTGGATACCAATCAGTAATTGACTTGTTTTATTTCGCCATTTACAGCAGCTTGTAGTGTACTCATGCCATTAGATTTAAAAAAGGCAAGTGTCATCTGCAAGTAAAACAGTTTGGAAGGCAGAGACGTAAGGTAAATCATTTATATAGAGTACGAATAGCAGAGGGCCAAATCGATCCTTGTGGGACTACACCTGTTATAATAATGCGTAATGATTCTGCTTCTTCAAAATGTGTTAATTGATACTTATCTGAAAGATAGCTATGGAAAAAGTCACTAATCACGCCACGGACACCATACGTTCGCAATTTGCATAGAAATAGCTCATGGTTGACAATGGCGAAGGATTTGCTTAAATCAAGGAAAACTGATGCTACGTGTTCTTTGTTATCTAACGCCTGAACGAATGTTTCATCTAAATAATTAACTGCATGTTGAATGGAACGAGCTGGTCAAAAATCTAGCTGAAAGTATGATAGGATGTTATTTTTTTCTAGAAAGGATGAAAGCCTAACATATACCAATCTTTCAAAGACTTGTGCAATGTGCGATAATGCAGATATTGGACGACAATTGTTGCAAGGGGTCTTATCACCAGCTATCAACAGCGGAGTGACTCGGGCCATATTAACATCTGGAAAAACCTTAAGTGCAAACACTCATTTATCAAATTTGCTGACCAGGGTCCTATTGCGAGTCTTCAATTCTTTAATACAAGAGCCGGAATGTTATCCGGACTTGTAGCTTTGTGAGTGTCCAAATTATTTATTAAGTTGCTGATTTCATCTTCACAGACTGGTTGGAGAAAAAATGATGCGCACTGGTTGATGTCAGACATATAATAGTCGAGCCTAAAGTTTGATAAAGGAAATCTAGCCACCGTTTTTGGTGCAACAGACGCACAAAACGTGTTGAACTCGCTATATATATTTGCTGTATTTGTTTATATTTGGTTGCCTTGATTTATTACAACTTTTGGTATGGTTGAGTACTCCTTTTTACCAATAATATCGTGTATAGTTGCCCATGTCTTGCTAGAATAATTTTGGTAGGCTGAAAAAGATCTTGCCAATAGTTTTGCTTGGCTTTGTATTGTATCCTTGTGAGTAAATTGCAATATTTTTTGTATGCAAACGTAGAAGAGAGAATGCGACTTTTGTAGCTTTTAGAAACGAGCCTATTTTTATGACGGGTTGAAACCATAATTGCCTTGGTGATCCTAGGTTTTTGGGCAAATTTTCGTTCGCGTCTGGACTGCGTGGTAAGAGGTGCATGTTTATCTGGTAGGTTTTTAAGGTACTGATGAGCGTATCAAACTTTTAGCGTACACTCATGCCATTGTGGGAAAGGTTATTTAGTAGAATGTCATGTAATTCATTGTTGAATTACTCATAGTCAATTTTGTTCAAATGCCTTGGAAATTGATACGAGGCCTGTGAGTATTGCGGTACGCGGGAACGAATCAAGACAAACGTTTTGAGGTGATCACTGATATCGCTTTCTGGTATGCCACTCGTAATGGAATTAAAGTTGTTTTTATAAAAGTGGTCAAGCAAGGTAGCTGACGATTCCCCCAATCGTGTAGGTTTGTAAATCAAGCTGAGCTAGTGACAGAGTTTAAGTATGATGCAATCTTAAGGTTTGCATCACATTGCAACAAATTTGTTATAGTCACCACCACAAACATAAAACACTTTTTGTTTATTTTGAGAATATTTTCTTGAAATGCTTCTTGGAATTCATTATGGTCATGTTGAGGATGTCTGCAAACTACACCAAAGATAATGCCCTTTTTGTCTGGATGAATGAGTTCAATCCATAGATTTTCACACGCAGGCACAAAAATCTTCAGATCATCACTGATGTGAAATTATTGAATGTAGGTTTTATGAGTAAAGCCACGCCACCAGCTCATGTTAACGAGTCTGCTCGTATGCAAATATAACCTTGCAGCTTAGAATGGAATACCCTGTTCGCTTGCAGTTTTGTTTCAATAATAGCAATAATTTATTAAGGGAATCTTCTTTCTTAATGACACTTTTGATGTTTACATGGAACAGCAACAAATCTTGTTCCGTTTTAGTAAATAATTCGTCGTTTAATGTTTCTAAATTGCAGTCATTACAACTGAAATTCGATGCTAATTCAGAACAGGAGGAACGTTAGCTACCAAATACTTGGTGGCTCCAGCAACAATTACTGTTGGAGTAAGGTACACATTAATCTACACTACACGAAGTACACGCCAAAACTGGAAGTTCTTCATTAGCAATATCAACAAAAGTAGTTTGTGGGTGACAAAGACAAATTATTAAACACAACATGATAAATGATGTAAACAGTGTGCAGTCATAAAAAATCTTGCCGCCATTAAAAAGAGATGAACGGAAACGTTGATGTCAAGTCAGTAGTTTAAAACATGCTTCATCTTTGTTAAATATTACTGTCAGGAGATTTGTTGTGTCGACTGGGCATCGATCGCGTTTCCGGATTTACCCTCTCGCCATCCGCAAATAGACAATAATCCGCATAATAACTTTCCATTAAATTTTCTTTCCTACTTTGAATAACATGTTCGCATGTGCCAGAAGACGTTTCCTTTGTCTCTGCATTGAAATAGGCAGATGTTTTGTAATCGTGCAGTGGAACTGTCGCGCTCGAGGAGACAACTTCCAAAACTTAATCTTGTCTCTCATAGTGCGGAACTTAATCACTATTGGAGGCGGTCTCTTGCTTGTAGAATTTCAAACATTGCTTTCATTAGTGCGTCTAGGCAGCCGGTTCACGTAGGCAAATTTCATATTGGACACTAATGCAGGTGCAAATTGGAGTTTTTCTGTCATAAATGAACGAACTAGCTGGTCACTGCGATCTTGCGTTTCGGACATTTTGGTAATTTATCTTCCATGGAATAGTAAGTTGTATACCTTACGTACCTAAATTCGTCCTGTATCCAATACTTTTCCACTTGTCTATGTGACTCTGATAGCTGCTTTTTTAGATCGGAGACTTCAGCTTCCAAGGAACTAATTTTTGCACATGCAAATTTCAAGTTGCTTTCAACTGCCACGACTCGTTGATTAAGGTCGTTCTCAATTACTGTAAGGCGCTGGTCAACTGCTTGCAGCAAAATGTACAGGTCTCGAAGCGTTGGTTGCTTGGGTGCTTCGGGAATAGCTGTTACTTTACGGTTTTGCTGAACTGTAATGTTCTGCACCAGATCCGTCATCATTTGCTTTTCAAATGAAATAAACGCTGATGTTACTTTGATAGGATTTAATTACGCCTGTATAATAGCCGTTCCTATAATAGTTGTTCATTTTCGGCTCGTTTCATGGTTTCTACTACCTGCTATGGTTCAGCTCAGAACACGTCCTTCTCCCACGACAGTCAAAACAGACTACGTCCAAAGAAAAAATTCCACAAAATCCAAAGAAAGGGAATTAGGTTGTTCAACAAAAGTAACGGTATAAGTTTCATGAATCGACGGTTTACTTACGTTTCTATGGAAATTTGTGGCGTTTCTATGGAAAAAGTGCCGCGACAAGGCCACTTTATCTTTGTTATTTTCACCAATGTCACAATTGGGTCTGTTCCAATTACTGCGGTGTGATGACCAAATCCTGGAAAATTTGTTTTTGGTTTGACCGACATATTGTTCGTGGCAAACAACACAGGTCGCTGCACAATTACCATAGTTTGCACATGTCATGTTTTGGTTGAGTGGAAGGTTTTAGTTTTGGTCATTTTTTGTGAAACACATCGCACCATTGATTTATTGTATTTCCCATAGTTACCACAAAGTGCACAATGGCCGCAAGTTACGTGGAAACGTCCAAAAACCGTTTCAGTCGGTAACATTCTCTTTCGAGAAAACAATGTACCATCGTCTGATGTCCTGTGTACTTTTCTCGATCGTTAAGCCATGGTGGGATCAACCCAGTCACGTGAAGTGACCACGTTGTTCACAGGTAAGTAAGCGTAGGAGCGCCCTCCACGCATCAGTAGTTGCAGCTGTTTGTCTGACATCTCGAGTGGTGCGCGTAAGCTTGTGCTCCCTGTTTGCATTTTTTTCCACTAGGGAGAAAAATTTGTGGCTTCGGGTGAAACGTACCCTACGTAATTGTTATTGTTATTGTGAGCTTTTTTTCGTGTGATAAAGGCTGTAATTGTGACAACAAAAAGCTGTAATTCACTCAGAGCGTGCTTTTTTGTCAGCGTGGAGCAGAAGAGGTTCTTCAAATAAAAAATATTTTTTCATGAGCTTTTTCTTGTAAGGTTTTTTTTATTCTCTCTCTCTCTCTCTCTCTCTCGATACTAACGCCGGGTGACTTCCACCCGGTCAGGTGTGGTTTCCTTTTCATCAATAACACCATCAAGTTAAAGTACAAAGTAAATTTATTCGTGCATAAACCCAGAATCAGAGTTACGTTTCCAGTGTAGTTTTCGCAATCAACCTTAATTGAAAGACAGGTTGTTTTTTATTTTTCAATAACGGGTGAAATTCGTCCTGGGTTAAAATTCGTGAGACGAAATCGCAGGATCAGGGATCTAGGTAACAAATATTTATTTGCCTTAATACAGTAGTACCATGTTACTGTTATAAAAATGTATTTTTTCGATTTATTGAAGTGTTTTTCATTTCGTCTTTATCGTTTTTTTTTCTGAAAATGAACAAGATATGTTGTAGAAAAGGTATTAGAAATTTGTCTTTAACCGCATTCATTTTCTGGATAATCATTTGCGCAACATAATTGTTTAGGTTTTATGGTGTTACGTAAAGAGCCTTGATTGAACAAAATACCCCTATTTCAATAAAAATGTTGCTTTTTTGCTGTCTATTGTGTTTGACCTGGTGTTCGAAGACATCTGCCTCAACAACGTCTGCACCTTCATCAACAACAGCTGCAACTATAACTGGTAAGCATTTTGAGACGAAGCGAGTTCTACGTTACATCACTTTGTAACTATTTGAAAAAGTGTCAAGCAAATGCCAGCTTTCACATCGTTTTTCAGTGTAACATAATATTGTGCTCGCTGTGGGTTAATCTACAATAAGACAACACATTTTCGAAAAATGTTTCTAATCAAAATTATTTGGAAAATTCTACGAGCCTTCTTCATCTTATGAGTTAGTTGTTCAAACCACTGCTTGGCGGCACTAGATTTCGTGGCAGGTGTTGAGCAGCCATTCGGTTGTTTCATCGTCCAGAACCGCCAGGCCATGCAGTCCATGGGGAGGTAGATGGATTGGAAATTGGGGAACAACGTGGTCGACGGTTTGTTCTTCTGCGCCACACTCACAGGCCGCAGAGGAGGCCATTACCCCATTTGCACAAGCAGGAGCGGAAACGTCCAACACCGGTACGGAGGCGATTAAGCTTCACCCATGCTGTTCTTGGGAGGGTCATTCCAGGGGGGTGGGTGCCGGTGTCGAGGATGAAAATGCCGCACGTATGTTGTTGTTGTCAGATGAACTGATTAGTTGTTGTGTGGTGGGTGCAAATGGGTGTCTCGATTTAACGCGCCGTGCATTCGCACTCGGTAGACAGGTGAACGCTGAATGGAGTAGGTGTACAGGCTCCACGGCACGGCTTGATAGAGGCAGTGGGCTCCATTGCCACGAAGCTCAGCAGGTTGGATGATGCCTGCGAGGATTGGAAGGTTTTCCGCTGGTGTAGAACGCGGGCATCCAGACACAATTCGTAAGGCTTTTTCAGGAAGGTTTGGGGAAAGTTATGTTAAATTACTACTGAAGTTTCCCACAAAATATGGTGCTGAGCAAGTTTCAACCAAGTACTGCACATGTTTAATAAATATCGCAATCATCTTGACATGAACAAGGCCCGCGGAAACACCATACGACTTAAGCTGACCAATTTGCATCCTGATTTAAAAACTTACGTATAAAAAGCCAGGGGCAAGGTTTGCAGTAGTTGGAACCAGGACTGTGGAATCGAAACTCAAATTTCGGGCTTCAGTTCCAGCTCCAGACATCCAAAATTTTTGCCTCCGGCTCCGGTCCAAACATCTTAAAAGTTTTTGGCACCGACTTCAGAACGCTTTGATTCATTAAAACTAAAAACCATTGCATTATTTGCACAATTGGCTTGCTAAACAACGTATGTCTGTTGAATGGGAACACAAATTTCAGGCTCCGGCTCCACCATTCAAAATGTTTTGGCTCTGGCTTTGGGCTCCAGCTTCAAAGCCCTGGTTGAAGCTAACTGTTTTTGGAAATAAATAACGTTGTTCCTACAAAAGCAATTGCATGTGCAGTTTTTTCGTTTTTTTGTGCTAACTAAACCGCCCTTTTGTATCATTAGCATTGAAATATTTTCAAATTAAAATAATATTTTAGCTAACAATAAAATCATAAGGACGGGAGGGGGCGATTTTGAAACAAAGTTTCTTTAGGGAGGCGTTTGAACAAAAAAGGATGAAGACCACTGATCTAGAAACAATGACAAGGAAGACAATAAACATGAACAGAGGACCTCACCCAAGAGCAGACATTCACAGGTTGTACCTGCGAAGAAACGAAGACTGCATAGGATTTACAGTAGAATAGTCGCAGCAACAATCAGATTTTAAAGTACAGGCTTACATCAGCAAAGCAAAGGAAAAAGATCATCTGGCAGAAGCAGCGTGGAAACATCAACACATCAAACGATACGAAAGTAAAAAGGGAGAAATGGAAAATTGGCAAACAAAAAAAACTTTTGGCCGCTTTTATGCCCGGCTTGTCATCGAAATTAGAGTTATGGCTAGATACACACGGAATAGAACAGCAGTTATGAAACGTTGCCACGTTAAGAATCCTGTAGATAATTTTTGGGACCTTGCAAGTAAAATATCAAACATCAGAGTTGCATCACGGTGTTCTTTTGCTCACTTTTATACAGACAACAACTAATCAGCGAAGAAGTAACAAAATTTCTAACTCTACCCAAATTAGTTATTATAACTTACTCAAAGTTTATGATAAACCGAAATCTGAATGAACTTCACAGCTTTGGGGATTCGACTGCATCCGCTGCATCCACATGCCGTACGCTTATGTGATTAACAGGGTCTATTTTGCTTAATGAGGTAAAAACTGTTCTGCAGCATTTTGTCAGTAGCTCTACACGATTGTTTGAAGTGGTCACATGACAAGTTCAAAACAAAACAAAAGTTTGGAATGCATCACCTACTTAGCTCACTGTAATATCAATTTAAGTACAGGGACACTTTCAGCGGCTTTTCAATCTGGCCAAAATGAGGCAAAATAGACACTTTCTTTTTGATATGAGTAATTAACAGGAGTCAAAGTTGACGTTATAATATTTATCGGAGCAGGAGCTATTAAGCTAGAAACAGGAAGGGAGTCAGAGTCTGAAAAATGTTACTCTGCTCATCTCTGATTTGTGGACACGTGCTTTAGGTCATACAGGAAAAAACTGCAGTGTAGGTGAGAAATGCATCGTTTCAAACTTGTTTTCTTGCCATTCGAACATATAACCCAAATATCGATCAAACAATCTAGGTTGCGAATGAAACGTCGGGAATCGTTTTAAAATTATCTTTATTTTTCCTCAGATCTTGATGAGTGCACATTTTTCACATGTCAAAATGGAGGATCTTGCAGAAACACAATCGGTTCTTTCTACTGCCTATGTCCTATTGGTTATACAGGATATGATTGCAGTTTTGGTAAGAAATTCATCATTTCAAATTTTGTGTTTTAGTCATTGGAACACATAATCCAAA
>JGI24021J15306_10006967_pt1 | contig 13708 bp, 7 predicted proteins | sample Ectturendosymbi1_FD_15306 | JGI IMG/M metagenome (IMG submission 15306) | reverse complement strand
ATTACTGGGATAGAACAAGGGTCTCATTTTCTCAGCGGATTGATAACGCTCGCCGTGCAAGCAGGGCTGGTGGGGGGGGATGCTGTGGTGCTCAGGTTCAGGGAGGTATCGCGCTTCTGGACCTCGTGAGCGGTTGATCTTTGTGACGTCACTTATTCTGTTCGGATAAAACGAATAAGGGCCTTCACCGAAAAAAGCTGCCTCTCGCCTAATGTTTTGATGAGCGTCACAGTGTTGTGAGGTCACAATGCCGACGCACTTCTGAGGAGGTTCTAGCGGATGGTGCCGACCTAGGATGGGCTCTGTTCGGCATCTCGCCGAGAAATCTTCGTTGCTCCATTTATTAAGATTTCTACTGCTGGAACAGTCGCCATATTCAAAGCCTGGTGTGTCTGGTGGCTTTGCAGAGGGGATTCCCCCCACGTCCTCATCGACCTGTCCATTGATGCCTACGTCATCGACCCCTGGCACGTGGCATCGTGGCGTAAGCAACCCTCCCTCGCTATCGTTTGTTGCATCAGAGGCATGACGCCATCTTTGCTCCCAAGGTGCAGCTCCAATGCCGGAAATGACGGAAGATGGTGACGCGAATTCCGGTGGAAAGACTGAATCGCCTGCTGCTGCTGGTAGTTGAGGGGGATAAGCGGCGCATTCTGGAACCTTCGATTCCTTGCAAGTGTTGTTTTCTAATGGAGCCACTGGAATACAAAAAGACACGGTTCTGATCAGTAAAAAGAAAAAAACAAAAATATTTTTCTTTTGTAAAGACACAGGCCTACGTAAAGATTTTTGAAGGTTTTCTATCCACGCAACATGTGAAACGGAGCGTGCATGGCATGAAATATTGGGTGGACAATGATCCTGATGGCACAGCAGCTGATGCGAAAGCACAGCGAACAAACTACAGCCAAGCCATCCTATCAAGTCATTTTAACAAAAATTCTTAATAATCAATCACGAGGTTGGCCGTAGTTTGAAAATCTTTTCATCTCAGAAATAAAAAGTTAATGAAGGCAGTCACCTCACTACAAGCTTACGCTGCCACTGGAAATTCACCTCGGCGGCGTAAATCAAGGCCTCCTAGAAAATATCTAGGAGAAAATATCCTCCTAGAACATATCTAGGAGGCCTTGCATAAATTCCTTAAAGCGGGCTCCAATATTCAGCGAAACAAAAAAACGATTCAGGTGTTTGTTCGCTGACGGAAAAAATATTCGTTTGTCTGGGCCCGGCGAAAGAGCGCAAGCTTTTGAAATTACAAAAATGTTAATCATGTCTATACAATCCAAATGCATGCAGTTACATGGATTAAATCAAAGTAAATCGCACGTAGCGTTCGATCAAATTAAAAGAAAGTTTGGTGCAGTTTGCAACTTGAAACGTTGATGCGGAAAACCAGCAGCAGCAGCAGTCGTCGTCTCTCGCAGGCTTGAGACGATTCTATTTCTAACCGCTTCAGGCAATCACAGACTTGTAAGTATGAAGGTGACAATTGTTGCCAAGCCTAACGCTAATAAGCGTCTACCTGCCTGGCATGCACTTAATACCCTGTGATTAATCCGCCAGCAGCACCTGCCTCCGGTTTCTACTATGATGTAATTCAACTATTGCAAAACCAGAAAAGAAACTTCAGATCGACGTCTTCACAGTGGCAGCCTGTATAAGTCACCAAATCTTACTTCTTTCCATCAACCAGCGAGCAGTAAACAGATATATTGATTCACAAACCGGACTGCCCTGAATACCATGTCGACTTACGATTACTTCGCAACAAAACCTTTCCGGGATTGAAGCACTGCCGCACAAGGATTTGCAGGATTGTGGAGCGATTAACATTCATGCAGTGCTGGGTGTGTTGGCGATTCGAAAATGCGTGGTCGCTTTTTGCGATGGATGGAAGGGTGAGATTTGGTTGTTGGTTGCCAAATGAAACGCTTCAAATCTTTCCGATTTGTAAATTTTTTCGCTTTACTCAGCCGGAGTCTAGTTTATTCAGTTTATTTAGCAAGCTATGAGCAAATGGATGATGATCAAAAATCCATCACTAGTTGACTACCATAAAAGGCATTGCATTCCCCGGATTCCGCAGGCTCCAATGCCTTGCAAAACGTTCTGTTTTGTCTGTTTTTAATCAACCTGTGGTGTGCAGAGTGTGTGTGTTCATACTATGGACTTCTTGTCTGCCCACAAACAATTAAAAAATGAAATTAACGGCGACGTGTATTGTATTTATTGGGTGAAAACATAGAAGTGTGTTTTGGAAAACTTTACCTGATGTTTCGCTTAAAAATGCTCAGCAAAGCAGCTTTGCAGCATTGTCGCGTGAGGGCAAAAGGTTGATTCAGTTACGTACACCTAGGTTTTGAAAGTAATCTGTAACGCGAACAAAACACAATTACAGTATTTCGACAAACTTTCCTCCGACGCATACTTTATCGAAAGAGATTCCAAGCTTCCAGCCCTAAATGAAGACAATATGTCTGGTTGCCGTGCGATGCTAGGTCTTTATTGGAAGTGCAACCACCGCGAATTCGGAAATGTCAGGCTTGTTGAACAAACAGCCTGAAGCACACTCTGACTCACAGCTGTTTGTTCATGCGCTTTATCGTTCAGCCCTGCTTCGCCTTCTGCCTCAGCCAGGCCTGCAAACAAGGCTTCCATTCATAAAAAGACTCGACCAACGTGTGCAGCGGACCATGACAAGTGTGTGCGCGCGCGCAATCGTGCAACGGTGTTCCGCTCCATCAATTTTTTCTATCTTCGTGTCTCTTCGTTTACAGCACCACCTCAAGTTTGCTCTTCGCGGCGCTCCACGTTTTCATTCAACCATTTCCGGTTCACGCCAATCATTTGCCCGTACAGCTCATAACGGTTGAAGATGATCATCCAACGCCTGCCACGCTGCAAGAGTGCGTGGTGGGTCAGCTTGGGCCTTAAGATGTTGAGCACAAAAGGTCATCTTGACCGGGTGGTATTCCCAATCTTTCATGCTTCACGTTGAAAGGAGATGGAAGGTCGAGATAAAAAGGCCGTTTCAACCAACCTCAGCGCATAGAAGGTCGTCTTGGTGCTGGAATTGTTGGTGTCACCACATGACTCCATTTCACCACAACACAACAAGATGGTAATTGAACATTATTAAAGACCGAAGCGATCAGATTAAAAGCTGCTGTTTTTCAAAAAGCCCAATGCTGTAAAGAAACGCGTGAAGTGTCATAAAAACTTGATGCTGATGTCTCGCTGGCTGTCCAGCCCCCTTTCATCCGATTGAAAAAAGATATCTCGTTTCACCGCTCCTGACCGAAGACAAATAACGGAGAAAATAAATCAATTCTTGTTTTCAGACCTGATCAAATCGCGCTGAACAGCCGTAGAAATTTAGCAGCAATCTTTCATTCGCTTTACATTTTGCATTCTTATTTGCCTTCGTTAAGCTTGTTGCTTGTTGAAACAATCAGATGTTAACTGATTGGGCAAAGATTCTTTCAAATAAGTGTAAAATATTCGCACTAAATGTAAGACAGGTTGTTAAAGTATTATCAATAGCTGCAGCAGAAATTAGGAAAGAATCAAACCATATTTATCCAACAAGCTTTGACATTCACGTGCCACGCGAATTTGGAAACACAGTACATTGAAACCTGATCTTTTTCAAAGTCATCCACATTTCCAGATGCAAATGACGGCTGTCCATCAAAAACTTCAACGAAATCTTGATGAAATGTAACATCAAACCAGAATCAACTAGTCGCTAGGTCAGGATGTCATAAATGCGGTCATGCTGTGTCGATTAGCTACAACACAATATCGCTGAACGATGTTTGTCGTACTTGGTTTCGTTTGGGCTTGAATTAAAAAAGCAAAAAAACAATAGGTGCCAGAGGACTTTCTCTGTCGGTAAAAATGAAAAATTATCTGTTGATAAGTGCACAGTGCTGTAACTGAACAGCCTTCCCAGTGTCAAGCAGGCCCGTAACCAGCTTGGGACACCAGGAGGGGCGAAGAGTTTTCTGAGAGGGGCCCAAATTTTTTGAACCATGTCCAATAGTTTCAAAATATATCCAACAAATTTTTTCAGGGGGGACGATAAATTATCTAAGGGGGTATTCGCCCCCGGTAGTTACGTGCCTGGTGTCAAGTGAAATTTCTGACTTCACGCCATGTGCGCATGCGCTGAGTAATACTCTACATACCAACTTAGGGATTGGTGTTTAGGTGTGTTAAGGCTTAGGTTATGGTTAGAAAAAGAAAAACACAAGTCTAAGACTAAGTCCAATATTTTTTAGTGGTTATAGTCAATCCCGTACTGTAGCTTGTTGTGGTATCTGATATCTAACCAAACAGTTTAATTTACACAACACACATCAAAAAGTAATCGCCAAACTTTATTCCTTTACTCTGAGAAGCAAAATAACTGACAAACAATAATAGGTCAGAAATTTGGCTTAACACGGGATCGGTCAAGTAAAACTTTTCGTCTTTGACATCATCAGGATTGTGACATCATAATCAACCGTAAAGTAGATGTCTTCCTCTCACTGTTTTGTATCACACAAGGAAGGCTCGGTGGAAAAGCATTTCCTAGTGAAGTCATGGTGTTTCGTTTCCGACGAAGAGGGAATATTATATTTAGCATGCTTCTTGCGAACTGCTCTCACGAAATCACATCACAAAGATTGCTCAGTGCAAAACAGGAGATGAGGCCACTTACGAAACAGACGTCAACCACGCTAGCTAACCAGAATACCAACAAATGCACTTTAATTCTGAAACAAGTTTTCAGACACAACCAGACGAACTCAGCTTCATAGCGATGTTTCCGCTTGACGAAACAGACAAGCCAAGTTCAAATTTCATCTCCGAAAGGGAAGTGGTTACTTTTTTAAATTTCAGTAAACAATCGAAAATGCCTGGAACTTGAGTTGAATGACGGATGTGACCTTCAGTGACCCCTAACTCATTCATGACGCAAGCTTTGCGATAGACGACAAGCGCGTCATCAGTCTGTAGTGTTTTGCCAGCTTCATGTTGATCAGGAGTTATGTAGCTTAAACATATGACCACCACTAGGAATATAAAATCTCTAGAATCATTCTGTTGCACCCCCCTGATGGCACAAAGGCAGCGTAAGTCGATGACAGGACCGCAAGAAATGACAAATTGCTGGCAGATGCATTGCATGGGAAGTGGCGTATACTTTAAAGTGCTCTGCATACAAACACGTGCTTTCCTGTCTGGCAACTGAGACAGTGGAAGGTTTGGTGTTGTCTAAAGTGCTTATTTACTGAGAGGAAATACCAAACAGTTGAAGCCTGCAAACCCAGTAAGAGGATTCGCCCCCCCAAAAAACTTCCCACGTCGCCCTCGGGGCCACGAGGTTGTCATTGAGCAGAGTTTAACACCTGGTAATTATAAAGGATTACTGCATTACACGAGCAGTTGTTGGAGAAGATGTAGAAAACAAAGAATGTTGTGCGCAGTTGGAGTGAAAAAATAAAGTTAAAGCAAACTTACAGTTTTCGATCTCCGGAACAAACTGGTCACCATCTCTTTTGTTTTCTGAAAAAATGTATGATTTTCAAAACTTATCCAACAAATTTTTGAAAAAAATTAACATAAATCCTTACCTTCTTGGAACCAGTCCAAGTTAAGATCTGAAAGAAGGTCTGAAATAAACAACAGCGGTTTATTTATTGATTGTTCTGTAAGCAGCTTGAAAAACTTAGGTCTTTTTTTACCAAACGACGGGTCCGATTCAGAGAATTTGCTGTTGTTTGACGGGTCATCATCCCCTCCCGGAACGCTCATGCTCAAAACAGTCTGAGAATAAAATACACTGAAGGTGTCATTTGCATAATTTGAAACAAACTGCAAGTTTGATTCATCAACGTTGGTGGGAAACGGAAGAGCCATCAATAATTCAAGCCCACGCGCTTTTTTCAAAATTTGCTGCAATATTTATAACTTTATTTCATCACTTTGCATTCAATACATCTATTTCACCGTTTTCAGAACTTGGTGCAATCATAATATACGAAACACTTTCCACCCAACTGGTTTCATGAATATCTTTGCGAAAAGAGCGCAAATCTTCAAGACTTTATTTGCAAACAAAGTGTCCGATTATGACGCTGCCTTTGCATGAGCCGTTAGTGGCAATAAAACAGCGCTACACGGTTTTGTAAACAAAGCCTTTCACAAAAAGTTTCGATGTATTTACACAAAAAAACAAGAGTAACCTGGTCTTGGGTATAAAATGCTGGAACTTCTTGGTCTGATTCAAACATCGTTGCACGCTATCGCATGACGTCAACAAACTTCGCGCCACAACAGCGTCACAAATTGCAATTGGGTCAAAAAGCCCTATAGTATTGCCACGCAAGCCTACCACCTGACAGTGCAGTTCACACGTTAGCGGTAAGACGGAATAAGTGGCATTGCCCGGAAGATCACGCAGAGAATTTGTGTGGCCTGGGCAGATACACTGAGACGAATAACTTTACATCTAAACCAGCAAAACGCACGCCCAACACGGCAGTAGCTGGGGATAAGCACAAGCACCTTGAACTACTTGCATAACATAACCCTAGCAAAGGCCTGATGCTCGCCAGAAATGGGTTCGCACTTCTCACTCACGATGCACCACCAGCCACTGGTGATGAGCAGTTCACACACAGTTGTCACTGCCCGCTGTCTCCAGAGGCACGACTTTCACACCAGCCTCAATGAATAATTTCCCATTTCTATTAAAAGTAGGGGCAGCTGCCGCCACTAACCACTGGCTGGCAAGCTCACGCATCTTGCCGCACTGCGTTACCTCACAATGCCGGCGAAAAACACACAAAACCCATCAACAAACTAGCGCCATTCCCACAACAGACCTGAAAAATGTAGCACTAAATCAACAACACACAAATGAACTGGCTGTGTGCTTCCACATTTTGTCTGCATGGCCTGCATCAAAATAGCGGTTGAAACGTCATTACAAATTTAGAAAATACGCCTCAGAACGTATCATTTGCATTAGACCAGGGGTGCAAAATTTTCTGTGGATGTTAGTAGCGCGCAGAATTTTTAGTAGCGCACACATATAAGCTTTGCCATACAGCATTCATATGCATAAAGTATAAAATGTAAACAACTTCGGAAAGAAAGTAGGTAATTTATTTTTTTCTCTACTTATTTACGTACAAAATTAATGTTGGCTATCTTCTTTCACACATGTACGCTATTAATAGTACTCTAAGAATAATATTGCACTTAAATATAAACTAGGCACTACTATATCGCTGCAAATCCCGTTCGAGCACTCCAAGTTTTTGGTCGCGCGGCGCGACTGCATTTTTGCATCTCTGACTTAGAGTGTTGTGGTTTTACAAGAATTTATCTTAAAACAGATTGTAGTAAATAACCTTTTGAGACTGGTTAAGGAGTTTTTGCGACTGTCTTAGAGCACAGTTCGGTTGTGAATTGCCAACCATCCAAGGTGAAGCAAGAAAAAGCTAAACAAGTACCATGCACATCGGATATACGTATCATGCACATTGGATACAAAGACGGAAAAATTCAGCTCGCGGTTTACTTTCTGCGGTTAAGGCAAAGCTCTTAAACTTGGATATTAAAAGGTCTTGTTGGACGAATTCTGGGATCTCGAGAAAAATTAGCCAGATAATGAGGTGATGGTTGTGAAGGGGATTAGGGCAGCACAATCAATAAGTTGCTGAGACTTGGGCGTTACGCTAGGGAGTGACATTTTGCATGGTGCAGATGTTTAACTATATGACGAAGCTTGAAGGCGCAGTAAAGTAGAAAGAATGGAGCATGGAGTCACTCAATCAAGGTTATGACCGGCGCTATGTGACCGGCAGGACAACGCCATTAAACTCCACGCTTATCGTGCAAAAATAGTGGCAAGTGGCACGGACCTGCAAGTACAGTACAAGTATATCACCATAAAGTAGAAATTAACGAATAATCCCCACCCAACATACTTGTGTGGAAAGCCACTCAATCGTAACGCAACAATCCAATGCTAAGAGATCATTTGGTCAGAAGAACTTGGCAACCACGTTCGAATTACCGCTTTCGGTGTTGCCGCTGTGATTATAGCTACAGCTCAAACTTGAGGGAAGTTGGATAGGTTGCGTATTAGACACTGGTCTATAACTTTACTTGTGCTCTGAATTCGAAAGTTTTCATCAACTGCATGTTATACGGCAGAAGAGTAACCATAACCTGCACTGCTTTACGGTTTGACTTTGTGAAACCGTTTGTGCCACATCGTTGACAGTCACTGACACAAGACTATGCCCTGATGTAACTCAGATGTCTGGTCGTATGGAAGCTTTCCATACGTTGATCAACTCATTGTCGTTATTAACAAACTCAACAGTCGCTCAGCTCCTTCACAGTCATTACACAATCATCACCTCTGCAGTACGTAAGCACAATATGGCAATCGAAGGAAGGTATAGTCAAGTCAGTGTAATTCTAACCTCAACACCGACAAGCGAGGCCATAAACCGGGCACAGACTGAGTCAAACCACGACGCTACTCTGATTCAGGTTTCTTCAAATACTAGTCACGGCCGGTCGCGAACGACGTTGAGGAAATTAGCGAAGATAGACAAACACCTAAATATTACTGATAAGACATAAGTACGACGATAAGGATCGCGGAAAACCTTTCTTCTTAGCAGCACTCTTCAGCACCAAAAAGCTGTCCACCCTCCCTTGAGGTATCTTAATCAACTTCGGAAAACCGCTATTTACTCTGTGACACTTCCTTAAATCCTTATGAAATTAAGAAGGCGGTCACAGCCTGCAAGTTCTTCATTCACCAAAGCATCGTGCAACCGCCCATGCACTGCGTCGTTCAAACAAAGATTTCAAATCGCATCGTAAAAAGGCTTTTGATCAGAATGCCGCACAAGTCTAGTATCACTAGCGTACGGAGGGGGGGGGCTACTGTGCCATGGCCCCCCCTGACACCCTAAAAATAAAAAATGTATAAACAGTTTTTGGCAGTGTATTAATACTGTCAGTATTCGGCAGTGTATACCAAAATGTTTAATTTTAGGCGAATAACACTATTTTGTTTAGAAAAACGCCTCCCAAAGCACAAAATGACTATATTTTCTACAAATTTGGGGGGTGGCATGGACCCTCCCCTGGCTACGCCTATGCTTTGGCCCTCCCCTCGGAAATTTTCTGCGCACGCCACTGTCTAGTATATATCCACTTATCACGACTGCAGTTGTTTTGTGCTTGATGAGCAGAAGGAACGAATCGGTGTGAATGTAAAGTTTAGTCAGGTTTGTTGTAGAGGCCAAGTGCAACCAGGACGGAAGGTTGGTCGTTCTGGTTTGATATTCCGTCACAAAAAAACAAGAAAAAATCAGGCCACAAGGTTTGTCCGCAAAATATAACTCTGAGAATATTTCTGAAAAACCTTTGCCCTCATTGGCGTGCAAGGCATTGAGGTTTCATCCAGTTTGTTACAATAACTTCCGATCTACATCCTTCCTCGCTATTCTTTTAGACCAGTGGTTCTTGACCGGGCAGGAACGCCCCTCAATGGGGGCGTCAATAAAGTTCTAGGAGGGCGCGAGCCCTTACGTGGCCTACAACATAAAAAGTTATCAACAACAGTACCAATCAATACATTTGTCTTTTACGGCTCATTTAAAGTCAGGGGGCTTGAAACAAAGGACAATTACTTGAGGGGGGCGTGGTAGAAAAAAAGCAAAGAATCACTGTTTTAAACTGAAACCGACGGGTTGATGCGAAAGTGACAAGACCTCGCGAGCCGCAGAGGCCGCATTCCAACCTTGGCCAGGTGAAAAACAACTCAGTATGGATGAGTGGCGTGCGGTTGACAAAGATTACTTACACCATTCAAATGTCACTCGGATGATAATACACATTTTCTTAACTGTGGCCATCACCTGTTCATGTACACTGCACAGTATACGTTGTCTATTTGCGCAAAAATATTTACGAAGACCGTTGTTTGTTGTTTATGCGTCCTCGCTCCTTCGAATTACTTCCACAAGCATCAGTGAGCTCGCTCGGCCTTAGTCATCACCCGTTATCACCTGTATTGACTGCAAATGAGCACAACTGTTAAGGCTGAAAACTTTATCTCATCCTTTCTGCACGCGACGTTCGAATCTTACATCCGCCCAAACAAATCAAAATGGCGTCACAAACCAGAGTTTTTCATTTTATTAGATTCTAACAAACAATCTCCTTCCCACTAAACCACCAACAAAAAAAAGCTTCAGGATTCAATTACTGCTGAATTTTCTTCTGCGTTGTATTTTCTCCTGCATAAACACGCGCTTCAACCCCAAAAGCAACATACAACTAAACTTTAACTGACATGTGCCACTAGAAGAAACTTTTGGTAATGTTGCAGTTTTTGCAAATTCTTTTACATGATGGAACGATTGTCGATTTATTCTGCGTTGACGAGGTGGTGCTTAGAGCCCTCTGCGCTAAAGCGCATACAGCTTTGCAACAACCGTTTTGTATTTTAGCATCTCCTCCTGATTTTAACCATCCACGTCGTTCAACATCCCGGGGAATAAGGCAACAGACGGATGGGGCCACTGCATTATTACGTCAAAATCAATGAGCAAATCCGTGGCAAGTCAAGGACTTCTTTAACACCAGTGTTGTCGCTGCTAAACAGGCTAGCGTCCTTGCAACTTGCTCGACATGTTTTCTTGGCTCGAATGGGAACAATTTGCTGCTACTGCTGTAAAAATCTTTGGCAGAACCTCTCACTGCATTAGGATAACGAAGCTGACAGTTGAAAAATAACGCCACTAGCAGCCGCAGCATTCCGTGCATGTAGCAATGCCACTACGAGGCAAACCGCGCCAGCAAATCTCGCATTTTTGACGCCTCGTATTCACTTGCACTTCCCAACGCATTGCTCGTTTTTCGTGAAGCTCTTGTCCGTCCATCAACTCGCTCCAGCCTCGAGCACTCAATGCTTTCGTCGTCAGCTTTCTCTCTTTTTTGCGCTATTACGTCATAAATGTGTTTACTGGTATTGACGCCGCGCTCCGCTTTATTTCGTTTTTATTCTCGACGTCGTTGTTGGTTTAGTTCACTTGTCACGCTACACCGCGAAGTGCGCACGCGAAGCCATTCATAAAATTCGACCAAGCCAATTGTTACGCTACAATGCACTGCCTGTTCTGGCAGAGGAGGCGAAACGATCGCTCAGCGACTTGAGTGAGCTACAGCTTCAACATACTTCCCACTGACACTCAGCTCATGGCGTTTGCATAACAATGGCTGAGAACATTTGCAGCGAAACTTGACTAAGCAGCAACTTCAGTTTGCAACTACGTTTGCCATAAAAGCTTTCACATGACCGCCATGGCGCAGCGCTGTGCTCAGGATAACAATTTCTTTTCCACAACTGGCAGTCTTGTCTTCGTTGTTGCATGTTATTTCGAGCAATACAAAGTTTTCATGGAGTTTGTTAAGCTGGTGTCCATGACGTGTCTTGTAATCCTTCTATTTTAACAGCTCCTACAGCAAAGAGCAGATGCCACTGTTCCCTCTAAGAAAATTCTACACTGAGCAAATGTTAGTTTCGTTGCGCACTGAGCGCATGCAACTGCGCAACTATGCAGACACACAGACTGTGAAGCGTTCCCAACGTTAAAAGGTCTATAGTGGATTTACTTTTTCGCATTACGAATTGTCGTTTCCTACTCACGATTGTATTCCGTACGTGACTCGCATACACAGCATTAAATTTGGAATGTTGGAAGTGCGCGAGAACGAGATTTCACTTCGCAAATTGTCTGGTGATACTGTGCAGAAGCGCAGTTGCACACCTTAGGCAGTGTTTCCCAAACTGTGTGCAGCTGATGAGGCTGAAGTGTGACGCGAAAGTTTTATGTTTTGACAAAACCTTCTCTATGTTACATCACTTCCGTTACAAAGTTTGTGAAGAGTAGGTTTTTATAAAGTAGGTGCGCCGCGGCCAAATCTAGTATTTATTATAGTGTGCCGTAACTAAATAAAGTTTGAAAAGCGCTGCCTTAGAGGGAGCACTGGCAGATGCTAGACGCCAAGAAACTCTACAGCAGTTATTTCATAAAATCGATTCAAAACAGAACAACGGGAATTAAAAAAATATGTGAGCTTAAATTAATCATTTTGCTTTCAAGATTCTTACTGAATCTTTGAACTGAAGCAAATCTTGATGATGAAGTCACAAAAAAGAATGCAAAGAACGTTATAACCACGTGATGTTCTCGAATGAAAAGTTGCTACATCAACGTCTAGAATGCAATTTTATCACAATGTTGTCCAGGTGAAAACTGCGGTCAACCTAGAGCACCGCTGGTAGGCGCAGCAGTGCTTGGCCGATGGTGGTTTCATCCAGCAGGTCCCGTTCGCATTCTATGCTTGTGCAGCCACACGTTGGTACAGCGCGGTTAGCCTTGTACACTCGCTTGTCACGCGGTATGACCTTCTCACAACACTCAGCAGCATTCGAATACTGAGCTTGCAGATAAAACCAATAAGCACTGGAACTGTGTTTACAGTTCTAAGCAAAGGAGTGCTGAAGACTGGTGCTGCCCGAGGCTGTAGTAGATTTTAGCATCAGTCCTTGGATGCTTCCATAATCAACACCCGCGACTGCGCTAATGAGACAAAAGCGAGGCCAAAACCATGGTTTTCCAGTCTTCCGTAAACTTTTTCAGTATTCATTGAACATTTCTGACGAATAAAAATAGTGGCTTTCAAAAAACCCAACATGGTATTGATTTCAATTGGCGCGTGGGGTGTATCTTCATCTAACCTTCTTATCCGCTCGAATGCACTGCCTGATGCTGTTCACACGATTTTATCGCAGGCATGGCCCAACGCTTCTGTATGACGCTGAATGAATCCAGCTGTGGCTGGTGCGTTTTTCACTGTTGGTTCCTTTTCAGCGCTACCCCAACGCTTCCTCCGCGATGTGCTAATCATCAAATGTTTTTTCCTTTTTGCGTTGCTTACATCTATTAGCCTCTGTGACATGGACCTCAAGTTTGTGATAAATGCGTGAACAAAAACAAAAATAATTTGTGTTTTAAGTTGAGTCGATACAGCCTTACAAGCCTTCGAAGCTTCAGCTTGTTCGCAACTTCAGCAAGTTTTCTCTGCAGTGACAGCAACAACCNACAAAACAATGGAAGCAGTCAAGCGTACACCTTTGATAACTCACAAAACTGGCTTCAGTGATGTCCAAAACCTCGTGAAACTCGCAGCTGTTGCATCAAGAATTTCTCGAAACCAGAGTTGCCGGTTTTACTGAGCCACGTGATCATTGCATAATTTTTAAGTCGTATCTAGCAGCTTTTTCCGGACAAAACCAGTACATACAGGATCTTTTTGTGATAAATTTTTGCTATTGGTTGTATGATATTGCTCTAAAAGTTTCTTTTTACAAAGTTATCAGCCGTATTACCAGCGCCTCATGCGGGTGTAATACATCGTACATTGTTTCAAAAGCGTTGCGATCAAGCAGATGCAGACAGACAAGACAAGACAGACAATGCTTGTTTATTTTGCACGGCCAACGAAAAGACCCGGAGGTCATCAAAGTCAGCTGACCATGGGTCAGTCATTATATGCTTACTCAGCTGTAACAGCAGCGATAGGCAAAGGACAGACGCAACTTTAGAAAATT
>JGI24021J15306_10006965_pt1 | contig 13710 bp, 9 predicted proteins | sample Ectturendosymbi1_FD_15306 | JGI IMG/M metagenome (IMG submission 15306) | reverse complement strand
TTACGTGAAATCGATTTCCTATTAAAAATTTGCTGATCGATTCCTTGCTTACACCCATCGTGGAAAGTACACACTTGAATAGAGATATGTGCAAGTTGGAATCATCGCAAAAAGACGAAAGCAAATGGCAGTCGACTAATTCCTCGAAAGCATACAGAAACACTAGTGCTTTTAAGTGTAGTTTTGTTGAATCGTTACCAGCAGTTGCGAAAAGCTGAAGGTTTTAATCTCGAGCTATTAAAACAGCATGTGTTGCAATAAAATCTTTTAACTGGGATTTATTGCATTTGTCGCAAACGCTCTAAACCGGGATAGGCAAATACAAATGTTTCGGAAGTTTAGTGACAATATATCACTACTTGGTGATTTCGAAAGAAATTACCTTCGTCCCGAACCAGATCTTTTTCGAAGTAAAGAATTCAAAATGTGGTTTTCATGCGCTGCTAGTATAGAACTTTTGGAGACCAACTCTAAGAAACATTGGCAAATTTTTTAAGGTACATTGCTTCAAATTACGAAACGTTCTACCTCAAATAGTTCCCACAGGTGCTGGGTTGTTTTCGGAAATCTTCGGATTTGTTGTTAACTTAAACAACCTCTAATTTTTTACTAGGTGCACATTTCTCCAACTATAACAGAAGCTGTTACAAACCGAGTGTCGACGTCGGAAACTTCGATGTTCATTTGCTGCCCTTAAAACTAGTAATTTAAGTCCAGGCGAGCAAGGACGACAGAGATTGCATGACCTTTGAAGAGAAAGCGCATGTTGTAAAGCGCGTTGAGACAACCTGCCTGCGCCATCTTCAAAGCTAGCATTAATTTTTACATATTTTAATGATAAGTGCCCGGGCGTAGTCACCTATCCGTTGTAGTCATAGGACTCTCTCGTTGCTATCTGCTTTGACGATTTGGGCGTTTGATCACAGCCTGCTGTTTAGTCCAAGCTAATCCCATGTTAGCATCAAAGAACTGGTACCCTATTGTTGGTGACATAGTGCAAAGCAGTAGCAAGTTGTAATATTTGGCTGTTGCTGTGCTTCATCTTTAATTACAAAGAACAAAACTTGTTGAAAATAACTGTTTGGCATGCTCCAGCATGACTTGTTGCCCGTCAGTCATCAGAAAAGTACATGTTTCGTTCAATTGAAGAAACAACGGTATATTTATCCAATCAGCTTGCAACTTTGCTCGTGCATCCGGAGGAAGAGCCCAGCAGCCACGCACAGAAACAGCTTGTGAGGGGGAGAGATTATCACTGAGGTGCTTGGGTAACGATCTGATCCAGATACAAACGGCGATGTACGGAAGAAGTGACGATAGAATATGCAGCTCTGACTCTTCCCTCAACTTTGATCTCCACTGTGGTCTGCATGATACGACAAGCAACGTATCGAAAAGGTACGTTGAAGTGCAAGCTGCAGTAGCACGTTTTTTTCACGACATTGCACACTGCCTATGTTGCTAAGAAAGTAAAAGCTTCTGGTATTACCAAGAGCTTTTCGCACTTTTGACAGATGGGTGCGTTGTTAGGAATGTTTTCGTTAAGAAATGCTGCTGAATCGAAGATAAAAAGTTTATCCCTCGTACTTTAGGAGTTTATCTCATCATTGGATGAAATGCACAGATGGTTCTCGCTGTGTTAACAGAATGGGGCCAGACGGATTAGCGGTTCAGTGCGACTTTTCTGGAGCAAGTGCCCGTGGTTAAGCTGTATAAAGGAGAGTAGTTCTATTTGACTTGAAACTGAATGGACAGAGTGTGTGGTTCATCTTTAGCTTTTGTTTTCGCGAGCTCACCGGTTATTCCCACAAGCGCGTTATTAATACACGTTTTCAATGCTTTAGATGCAATGATAAGAGCGAATGCGTTTTCACGATTGGATCGGACACTTTCACCGACCCTTGCCCAACAACCAACAAGTACCTGCAAGTGCTGTGGGAATGTGTGCCTTTTGGTAAGTTATTGTTTTGCGATGTCCGAAAGTGAGGTCGAGACGGTGTGAAAATATGAAGCAGCAGTAAAGCAGCGCATTTAAGACATTGTATGAACAAATAAATTAGGCTTATGGGATGCGACCAATCGCAACGTCCAGCTCTAAACTGAACTTGGCGCAGTAGAGCATCCGGCATGGCAGCTGCATTCGCAGAAGTTTGACTCATCATCAGCTTCAGTCAAGATTACTGTCGCCAGCTGCGAAATTCACCTGTCTGCTTTCTAAAGTTGTCGTGTTAAGCCACACCTTTCCTCAAAGAGCGTAGACTGACTGTTGGTTCTCTTCTTATTCGACGATAATTAATAAGACGAGCATCGGCCTGCGAAGATGATGGGAATATGACTGAACCCGGCGCAATAAAGATCCTGTTTCTCACAATGTATGTTTTCAGCCATTATTACTGGCGTGTGAAGCGTTGACCAATTTGTTCTTTGAGATCAACGATTGCGTTGCGACAAGCAGTCTGTGACGGCGAGGGACAAGAATGCGGTGTGTAGCGCTCCAATAAGCCCCATCGCATGTTTGCTCGGCATTTTCACGCTTCATACGTTGATCTTAACAACTCGCCCTCACTAAGCCCGTCCAGCAGACGGCCCGCTGTTCATGTGTCAAATCACCGAGTAGCTTTCACTTCCCGGTCGCAGCGGGTTTTACGACCCAGTTGTCGTTAGTTTGATTACCTCCGCACCTGAATAAACGGCCACCGATGCCAGATCTGCATTTCTGCCATAAATTCTCATCAGTGGGATCTTACGTTGTTGACAATGTTCTGTTTCAAGATGCGCTTCGGACCGAAGTCTGATTTTACGAGAAATGCATTTAAATTGTGAACATGACTCAGAGCAGTTTCGTTGCTTGCCGTGCTCGTGCACTTTTCTTTTGATCCTTATAAGTTCTCACCGGTGTGGTCGCAAAACTGTGGGTACAAGTGCTCGGTGCGGGTCAGTTCCACAGCAGCGCAAGTGGCCTGACCAGGAACTGCCCACCAGCTTTGCTTATTGCCTTGATCTCTGCGCTCGTACAACGTCTCTGAAATCGGCCTAAACTTGTTTCGTTTCGGCGTTGTGTGTGAGGCGGGCTTAGTGACCGCTTACGCCCGCATTTCGATATAAGTGCAGTTGTACAAAGTGGCTGAGATTTGTTGTCCTCTTGCCCTAAATCGCCGCAATCCATCCTGTCTCAACATTACAACGCACGCATCCCGAATAAGCCAGTCGTTGCGACGAGCCCTGTAATTTGTGGACGTTTGCGCTGATTGAGTTGAGCGCTGATGAATAGCCAGGGATCATCCCCTTGTATATCGCCGTGAAATTACCAAGTCTCGCTTCACTGCTTCCTAAGCGCTTGTCCATCGGTGATTTGTGTTAGGGATGGATCGGAGAAAGGTTGTAACCGAATTACGGTCACCTGTTACCATTGGCATCCTGTCCTGCGAACGGCGATGCAAGGTTCTTGTTCTGGTGAAAAAATCCATGACAATTTGATCAGGACCGCAAATTGTTTTAGGACGGGTTTTCCTTTGTTTGCAAGCCAGTATGTCGATCCCTGGTGGAAGACCTAATTGCCTTCGACAACACACACCGGTAACAGTAATTTGCTACCCCGTTGGCTTGCACAGCTCACTCGATCGTGTTAATGGATATTATGTTTCAGCCATCATCAGTAGGCTTGTGCCGTCTCAAAAGCTTAGTGTTTTAGTTAATCCTCAGTAAATAGTCACATGACTAATGCGAGCGGCGAAGCGTGTCTGCCTGGCAACATAAACACTTGGTTTTATTAAGCTGATGACGTTTTCCCTAAAACACGTTACACAGTAATAATTCAAGCAATGGCTCGTCTGGTGGGTGTCCTGTAATTTTAACTACGCGCTTTTATGGCCAGCTGTCGGTTGTCCCGGAGAGGTCAGCGGCCTGGGAAAGCGGAAACATTACTCGACGTCATTGGAAGAAAACGCAGCCTGGGTGCGTGATCCGTTTCAGCAGACGGACAAGTAAGACGAAAATCTTTTGTTGTTTTGTCGTGTGGACTTGGATTAAGGACCAATCTCAAACCTTTGCTTTTGTCGCGTTTTCTTTAGAATCTACTTCAAGGCGTTGACTCGATACGCCAACCCGCGCTTGTACGAGTTCGCCGACCTTGACGCGATGGCCAAGAATCGCGCCAGCACGTTCCACACTCTGGCCGATCGAATCGATGGCACAGGTTTTGTCGTATACGACGGCAACGTGTATTACAACAAGGTGAGGGTTCTCCGCTGCACCAGTTGCAAGCAAAGCAGAAAGAGTATGATGGCGAGCTTGAAACATGTGTGCTGCTTTACTTTCAGCCAGTCAACACAGTGCTTGTTTCTCAACAGGAGAGATCGCGAATCATAGGCAAGTACAACTTGCAACAACGAAGAGTAACTGCTGAGACCGAGCTACCGAAAGCTAATTATCACGGGACTTCCCCTTACGGCGTGGGGAAGGACACTGACATTGACCTGGCCATAGACGAGAGCGGGCTGTGGGCGATTTACGCAACAGAAGCGAACAAAGGCAATATCGTGTTGAGCAGGTAATATTTTACGCCGGATCTTTTTTACGAGTTAAACGCTTAAACTACTAATTCAAAAACGCGCAGCTCGCTAAATAACCCGAGGCGTCATTTCCCCAAATGTGATTCAACTTGTGTGTTTTTCCGTGGTTTACTTTTTACTGCCGTGGGTTTAAATCAGAACCAATGAAAATGTGATGTCAACCACACGTGTCGTAAACTTATTACCAGCACAGACGTCACCAACGTCAAAGCAGGTGCAAAGGCATTAACTCTGCGAAAATAATACTTCACCGCTTGTTTCGGGGACGTGAGAACTACTTGTAGTAGCATTTTTGGTGAATTGTCGCCGGTTGTGGGGGGTGCACGTTTCATAAACTTGTTTCGTATCTGCTTTGACATTTTTCGCAGCAGTTTTATATAAAACGTGTTTTTAAAACAACATCGAGTTCGGTGTCGCGTTTCACAGTTAGCGAAAAATGCATGTAATGGGCCAATCTTTCGTCGCACGCGAAAAGTGCTGTTCGCCCACGGCGTAAATTTCGTCCGATGTTATCCCGCAAAGTGGCAGCTTTTAACTGAGGGGAGATGGGATGTAAAGACCATTTTACTCACAAGTTTTCCAGTATTATTTGCTCACAATTTCATTCGTTTTCTAGACTGGAGCGGCACACCTTGAATATATTAAACACATGGCAGACTACCCAGCCTAAGTTATCTGCCCTTAATGCATTCATCGTTTGTGGTGTCCTCTACGTCGTCAACTACGAAACTCTTATCATCGACTACAAATTTAATACAACGTCGAACACTGAGGAGAAGGTACGTGAGCATTAAAAATATGAAGTAGGTAACAAAAGATTCATTAAACGGCAAGCAAAGTTACCAAAATCTTTTAACAGAAAAATTTAAAAATGTAGTCTTCCATTTTCTTTTTTGCATTGATTTTTCCAATTTTAAATTTGAATCTGTGCTGGCTGATATGAAGAGATTGAATTTTATAAGTGTTTTTCTTTTTTAATGAACAGCGCATTTTTTGTCAACATCATAAACGTGGTGATTTCGTCAAAGAGCTTTGTGTTTTCCAAAAATTTGTTCGAATGCTTTCAAAAGTTTTTTTTGTATGGACCTGTTTATCGTGACGTTTTCTGCTCATGTGCTACGCAGCGTTGACAAAATACAACTTGCCAAATTTCCAAGATTTTCAAAATATTTCTCGTTTCTTCTGCACGGTTTTGAACACTACAGAACTGCCCACCGTCAATCAAACACGAGTAGCAACTGTTGAGCCGTATCTGGCTGTACACAAAAACTGGACTCTTGTGGAGGCAGTAAAGGAAAACGTGGATGAATAACACAGAAAGAGAAGCCACAAACTTTTTTCAAAAATGCTATTTAGCTTGAATCGATTTGTTGTGCAGCAAGTGGAATCTAAAGAAAAAAAAACAAAAAAATTGGAAAAAGCACAGAACAAAGCAAAGAGCCATCCATTTTATAAAGTTGTTTTAACTATTTCTAATATACGCTGATGCGTACGAAGTTTTATGTGGACCATTTGCAGTACATCAAGGCACGTTAATATACCTTTGCATCAAGTTTAAGGCTCTTAGTAGTTTGCTTAAGTATATGTAAATTCTTCTGCAGTAAAAATTGTAAAAGTTCTTTTTTTTCAGAAGGCGTATTTTTTGTTGCAGTTGGAAATCGTCGTTCCGGATATTTCATCGGACACATCAGCGATCGAATACAATCCGAAAGACAGATTGCTGTATGTGTGGGAGGCAGGATCGGCAGTGACCTATCAGGTTAATTTCAAACCCCCCGAAGATCTCCGCCCCCCAACGACCACAACATCGACTGTCGCGTCTATTTCGACCACCACCAAAACGCGAGTCCAGACGAGCACATCCAGTCCAGGTATGGAACAAATTAGTTACTGACAAGTTTCCTGATATGTCCTGAAACAGCAGGTGTCGTATTTATCTTGCTTGTTCCTGCATAGCAACCAGATTTACAGAGATTAGGAAATTATTTGCACTTGCTTTGCCCAGAAATGCTGCCTAGATTTGTTGCTAACCTGAAACTTTTAAAACGGTCGGACGCCTTTAGCTTTAGTTGCTATATTTTATTGTTTTGCAGCTTTGAGCAAGCCGACCACAAGCACACCGTTTGCTACTGCCACTCCAAATGTTTTTTGCACTGGCAGGGAAGCCAATGGAATCACGTGGAAAGATACGCAGTTCTCCAAAATGGCAGTGATGAACTGTCCTGGTAAATGTTGTGTCTGATTCTTATTCTGTTATAGTATATGATCTGTATTACACAGTTAGCTGTGAGGATTGCTTCAAGGCACATGCGTCTGCCAAAAGTTCCTCTGCTAATGAAAAAAAGGTAAAGTAGTTAATAATCCATTTTAAACCTTTACAAACCACTGCTATAAATAACATACGACCTTTTTATTTTTTAACATTTGCTTGGTCATCATCTTGTGTTTTCCTTGCGATTGATGTTTTTTCTACAAAAACAAGCATTCAGCTGGTGCTGCTTGTTGCAGGCATTGGAGGCGGTCAAGCAATATGGATTTGCGGGGGAAACAGCAGCGGCCCCGCATGGCAGACGAATGAGCCTGACCTGAGTCAGTGCTCATCACAGTGGATTAAAGATTTGATCAGAAAGGTAAGTGACATTGCTGTGCTCAATGATCATCGCACACGTCGGCATCTTCCGCTCCAGTAATTGGAAGCTATTTTTCATTTTGTTTGCGAATGCATCCGTCGAATGGCGATCGATGTAAGAGGGCTGACGTGGATTTGTACACCATTTATATTTTAGAAGTCGTATCAGTTGTTTCAACCGGAACACCGCATTTTGCCAGGTTTGTTGGTTTATTTTAACGTGTTTGTTTTTTTAGGTCAAAGCTGCTTCGGCGAACCCCAGCAATCTCAGTCAATTACTGCTTCAAAAGCTGCGAGAAAAGGAAAAGCAGTTGACCAGTTGGGATATAAAAATGATCATCAGCTTTTATAGACGTAAGTTGGAGTTTATTTTCAATATGTAATTTATGTTTGCTGTAATCAACACTGATGCAAAGTTTCAATGATTTTTCTTTGGTGTGAGACCTTTTTTACACGTACCCGTTTTTTGTTACATACAACCCGAAAGCCGGTGGCAACTGTTTTGCCTACACCATCCCATATCCAATGTCAGTTTAAATTGTGTGTTCACAAACTCCAGAAACGTACAGTATGTGCGACCGCAAAAGAATTTAATGTCTGAAAGTGCTAGATTCCTAGTACAGTATGATTCTATTCGCTTCTGTTTCCCAGCTAAAGTAAGTGGCATAGTGACATTAAGGAAGGTTGCAGTGTCAGGTCACTGAAGTGATATAATTTAACCTGCTTATTACTTCGTTTGATGAAATGTAAGAAGCAAAATCCTTTCTTTTTCAGTCTTGCTAGCTAGAGCACTGAGCGAACCCAGACACGCTGCGACTTTAACTGACTCGGTTGTGAAGACGAGCAGCTTGTTGCTTTCGAAGAACGTTGAAAGGGTGTGGAGAGCGTTGGGACCAAGCATACAGGTACATTGTGCATGAATGCTTTGAACTGCTTCGTTCATCTGTGCTGCTTAACAAGTATCACGTTTCGTTTTCATCGAAGCACTTGACGAGTTACTCACAAGACGTCTTGTGCGCGCCTGGAAATTTGACCTGCATCGCGCAAATGGCCGTTCCCTCATTATGTGCATATTTGTCTTTGCCCTTTCAGACCCAGCTTGCAGCCGCTCTCTCGTCGCTCGTTGAAGACGTGGCGTTCTTTCTCGGCCGAGACGTCACAATGGACGATGGCGCAACGACTGCCAAACCCAGCCGCTCTGCTGAAGATTACTCCGACATGAGCGGTCTGGATTGGGTGGAAAGCCATGTAAGCCTTGGGATCCGTGTGCTCAGCTCTCAGGCAACAGTTGGGCGATCACGAGAGCATGTCATCAGATGGAAGAACTCTAACGGCGACACGATCTCTGTTCAAAGCAAAGCTGTGCTCGAGGCGTTGCAGCTTGGCACTGAGAAGTTCACGGTCGTTCTTTTGTCTTTCGAGCGACTCGGCACCTTCATGCAAGAACCTTCTGCGTATCCGGACAACACTTTCACGGTCAATTCACAAATTGTCTCGGTGTCGGTCGGGTCGCTGAAGGACAAAGGATTCAGCAGAGTCGAACACCCGCTGCAGCTAAAGCGTCCTGTCTCGATCACTTTCCAGCACCGAGAAGAAAGCGTGCACGTCGCCTGTGCTTACTGGAGCGAGAAAGAAAGGTTAGGCGGCCGATGTCAAATTATCGCTTGCAACGTATTATTTGCACAAAATATGAGAGCAAATCAGGGTGATGCGTCTGAACGGTAGCTTGTTGTCGTGAACTGCGTGAGCTGCTTATCACAAACGCTTGTCGCCCTTGTTATTTTTGAGCGAACGACTCAGCGAGCAAGTCAGTTGGAAAGTATTCTTTCTTTTCAGTTCCTCGTCGTCAGTTTGGTCGAGGCGAGGATGTCGTCGGCGAGCGGGCAATTTGTCGCTGAGCGTGTGCGAATGCGAGCACATGACGAATTTTGTTGTTTTATCCTCCTCCTACCCCTTTGTCGGAGAGGACCAGTGGCTAACTACGACATCTCCGTCCCCTTCACCCTTTTCTACTCGTTATATTAGTCTCGTGAGGAGTGGTGTGGTGATTTGCCTTGTGTTCTCACTGGCAGTGGCAATAACACTCAGTTTTTACAGGTAAGGCGGCTCAGTTACATAAAGCTTTTCAAGTGGCCGAAGCGATATTAACAAGCACTTGTTTCAGAAAATCGAGACCTCGTTGTCTGGGCCTGGCTTCGATGTCGCAATGCGTCGTTTAATATTCGCTTTTCATGTTTGCTTTTTCTGGTAAATGCGTTACATTCGTGTGGATGGAATGCAATTGCACTTTTTCGTTCTCCGAAGCGATCATACTTTGCGGAATGACTGTGTCGACATAAGCAAATGACTGCGATGAAAACGTTGTGCAACGTCCTCTTTGACGGAGTGTAGAAGCGAACTAGAAATGAATGTAAATAACAACAAAATTGTAAAAAAACAAAAAATGTAAACAACAACAAAATTCTTTGCACTTTGCAGCAAAAAAATGGACTTGAACACAATTCACAAAAACATCGCCATCACCCTCTGCATATCGGAAGCAGTGTTCTTATGCGGGATACAAAACAACGCGTCAACGACGGTAATTGTTATGGTTCTTGGAATTCCGTCTTCTGATATTATCCTGAACAATTTTGCATATGCCGTAAATACTTTGACAGACGTGTTTGTAAAGCTGACTGTTGTTATGTGCTTGTGTTTTGTTTCAATTTTGCTTGACTTCATTCGTAACTGTGCGTGGTGCATGTCACATATATCGCCGTTAACTTGCTTCAGAAGCAATTCAGTTTTGCCACTTTGTTTTTCAACAAGCGGATAAATACGCAGTGCTTTGTACAAAACGCTTTTTTTACTTTTGTAGTAACGAGCTGGATTTGTGCGCAGGCATGTTTGGTCGTCGCTGTCCTCCTGCACTATTCAGTTCTTTGTGTTTTCACTTGGAGCACTATGGAAGCTTATCATCTTTTGCTGCTACTTGGCGATCCAATCGAGCGGAACGATCGCTGGCGATGGTATTACGTCATCGGGTACACTTGTCCAGGCATAGCGGTCGGAATAAGCAGTGCTGTTAAGTACAGCAAACCGGGAGGAAATTTCGAGTGAGCATTTTATTTCTATACATTTTATCGCGAAGAACGAACTTTTAAAACGAGGAGGGCGAGAGTTCGTGTTTTTTTTACGATTCAAAAAGGGCTTTACGCGTGGTCATCAGTTAAACCGAAGATTTTCTGCACTAGAAACATTTTTTTCAATTATCGGTAAACGTGGACACACTAGTGTTCGTCTGTCCTTCAAGCAATCAGCCTGTTGCATCAGTGACAGTAGCGAGTATTTATCGGTCCCGTTCGCTGTTTGTGTTCAACACAAACCCTTCACGTTTGGTTTCCTTTCAATCCTCGTCTTTTGCGCAACAGATGCTGGTTAAACAGTGACGATGGCGCACTGTGGGGCTTCATTGCACCCTGCTGTTTACTCATATGTCTGTGCGTTGTCTTCCTGGGAGTGATGGTGAAGAAACTCAATTCGCACCAAATCAGCTCATCCGACAAGAAACGAATAATGAGGTGGGTACTTGATTACCTAACAGTACAGAACACTTGTGTGGTGCGCGAAAGGACATTTAATATCAAATGTTCATTTCTGACATTGCCACCACATCCAATAACTTCTTACTGACATGCTTTGCTGAACGCTCTCCAACTCACTTCAGCTCATCCAGAAAGATGGACGCCATGTCGACACTTTAGCTCGAAGAAGCTAGAACAGAGATTTGCCATTAATGAAAGTTATATATACTTGAGCCAACATCATCGAATGAATGTTTTTTTTAACTCTATGTCCACCGTTACTGAAAATGTGATGTTAAGGTTTAGTGTATTTCAAATTGTTTTCTCTCAAGTGCTCCTTATTGATACAAGATACTTACGTCACAAACCTGTGCATCGCATTCCATTTCAAATATTTTGGTCAAACGTTTAGTTTTATCACAGATCTCGGGCTGCTGGGACATCTATCCTTCTCCTTCTACTTTGCGCTGCCTGGAGCTGTGGCGTGATGTGGTTCAGTGACGTCGCTTCTCAGTTCACTTCCATTCTCTTCTGTGTCTTCTGCGCCGGATACGGGATCGTTTCTTTCATATTTCGCTGCTTGCTGCCATCACAGGTAAATTTTCGTTTTGATCAGATATTAGAATGCTTTCATCGTACAACAATATTTGACCGTAAATTTCAAGGAAAACGTTTTAGCTTGGTGATGCTGGCAATCTGATGCATAGTTGCTGACGAGTGAAATCGATCGGAAAAGTTTGCGGGGACAAAGTTCCATTTATCGTTCAATTGAGTTAGACATCAGTGAAGAGTTTTGAAAGTTTGCTCTGACTAGAAGCGGGTTTTCCGAATACGACAGACACAAAATTGCTTCGCGCAGGTCCGGAAAATGTACAGCAAGTGCATACCTGGTCGAAGCAAGCCTCCAGCACGTTCATACCAGTTTAATTTCGGAGGATTATCTGCGGCTGATCAAATGTCAGGAGAAAGCAGCACTATGCACACTAACGTCCGTCCTGATGGAACGGCGCGTACTATTTATAAATACCAATCAGGTACGATTGTTTACATCTTGTCAAATAACAATAAGACTGATGATAAGTACTTTCTGTGCGAAGACCTAACTTTCTAAAACAAAATGCCNAAAGCATTTTCTTATCTCAACTACTAACAAAACATTTTAACAANCGTTTTATGACTAACATACGAGCAGAGTACTCAGAGTACTCATAAAACATGACGTCCAGNGATTGTCAGATGCATTGTTTTTCAGCATATCTTAGAAGTGTGTGCAGACAGTTGTGGAATCCACTGTATTTTTAATTCATTGTCNTGATGTNGTTAACTTGGTTGTCCTGGTATTAACCCTGTTTCGTTGTTGGTCAATCTGTAAAAAACATTGAGTACAGCTTTTGAATGTGATCAATAGGAGCCACCGTTACTGCTACCACCACAATGGTCCCAGTGGCAAATGCTCACTCCATGCGACTCGCCAAGGCGGCTGCTATGATGGACCCGACCGAATCGTTACCTTTATGTCATCACAACGATGATATGTCACCTGATCTGATCCACCACCACGCTTCAACGCGCTCGAGGTGCGCCAGGGAATCATCGGAGTGTACCTGCTTGCTCGGCCAAGCTGTGGACGACACAGGTTGGTGCATGTCCTGCATCCATACGTTTAACAGACAAAGTCAATGATTTATGTGCGTGTATGGAAGTCGTTGAGTGTTTGATCTTTGTTGTAGGCGCACAAATTGCTTGTCAAAACAGTCTATTGTGAAAAACCTGCGCGAGTGAAGAGAAAACGCTCTGTCGCGAAACTCCCGGATGTAACATGTAAGACGGTCCGTAGCCTCGATGCTTCGTCAGACAGCGAGCAACGCAGATAAAATATCAGGAAACTTAACACCTGCCCTCACGTGTTAATCGCCAGTAATCTGCTTCATGTTTAATTAAGTGAAAGGCGTTATCGCCTGAATCCCGCCAAGTCATTTCTTTCCTGTCGTCAAAACCGCTGGCAGGACGTGATTTAGACGTACAAGCCAAAACACAGCAGACCAAGCTTTTGATTAAATCGTTATACCGATTTTAAACTATTTTGATGATAAGTATGGCCTTCCTATCTTTCTGCAGACCCCAAACTTCCACCACAGCACGTTGCGCAACTACGTCATGCAATGTGGAACGACTACTACCAACCGCACAGCACCACTGGCTCGCACCATCGCAACGAATTGGTTGAAGGACAATTCGGAAGTGACGAGCGCTTCTCTTCCCAACAGTACGAACCGCCGACGCACTACTGTCATTGCACTCAGCTGTCAGGCGCTTCATCTGGGTGCTATGACCATTTGCACGAGGATCCCGGGGTCAGATCGAGAAAGCAAAGTCACTGTCAAACTTGTTGCTGTCGTTCTCAGAACCGGTTACCCCCTGGCCGTGCCCCCCACCACTACGAAACTATGGGACCTTTTCTTCCGGAACCTCAACCCAGCCAGAACTCAAATTCGTTTCAGGTAAAAGCAAATGATTTATTTGTTTTTTACTGAAGCCCCGTTTGGTCAAAACCATGTAGATAGATCGCTATGTGTCGTTTTGTCTGTTAATCAGTGGTTCTACCTCACTACAGTTGTAACACTCGCTATAGAATGCACCAATACTTCAAAAACATTTTCACAAATTTTGCTGTGGCTGGACGTTAATATCGAAATTTCGTTCCTTTTTCAGGGGTGCCCGTCTGCGATGCAGCGCCGCCATTGTTACGAAGACGTTTCTATGCATCGGGTTGATATGGCAACGAGTGGAAATGGTGGACCTCAACTACGTAACAATCAGTCGACGTGCCTGAATCATGACCATCAAACTCAGAACAGAGAAATTCTTGCCACTGGTTCAGCAGACAGCTCGTTTGACAGAAGCGCTTCCCCCCACATCCTCCCCCCCACCGGTCATTGTCCTG
>JGI24021J15306_10006964_pt1 | contig 13711 bp, 10 predicted proteins | sample Ectturendosymbi1_FD_15306 | JGI IMG/M metagenome (IMG submission 15306) | reverse complement strand
GTTTATGTGCCTTTTGTTTTGTTTGTGTTGCGTTATTAGGGGCTTGATTCGATGACCTTGCGGTCCCTCGCCCCATAACAATAAACTTCGCCAATCGCCTCGGAGCAATTAGAGTTTGAGACCCCTGAGTTAAGGACTGGGAGATGAAAGTCAACGCATGTCAATCTTTAAAAAATACGTGTTTGGTGTGTAGACGTGCAGTGCCGTATCAGCCCAACTCTGCCCCCCCCCAGAATGCTTACAAGGGCCCCCTAATGGTGATTTATAAAAAAGTTATGTTATGCTACATCTCGAGGCTGAATGGACTTCAAAATATCCTAATTGCAGATGCAATTTTGGCAGAACCAGGCCCGTAGCTGTGTTTTAAAGTATGGGGTGGCAAAATACATTTTTAGGGGGGAAAGATTTTTATTTTTATCATATGTTTAAAACAACTTTTTTCTGAGCACAACAAAATTTGGAGGGCACAAAAAGTATTTGGGGGTAATTGCCCCCGAATGCCCCACCGTGTCTGTGGGCCTGGGCTGAACCGTCGCTAGAAGGTCTTCTACTGGGGGCCTTAATATTTGTGCAATGTGCAGGGGGGCTAGATATTCTGAAAATTTATTTTTAAATCACAACATGAACATCATTTGCAGGTTGTGCAAATTAAATATAAATATTTTACCGCAAATACCCATAACAGGCTCGTAGTTTCCAACTAAAATTTTTTGAACGAGCTCAACAAAAGGAATTGGGTCGTAAATCATTGTCATTTAACTGATGGTGATGATTTAGAGATGTCGTAATGAAATGCAAATGTGAAAAAAATTTACAGGAAAGCAGAATCAATCCTATCGCTCAGTTATCAAAACATTATTGCCGAAGGAGCAAACATGAGGCCGGTCAAAGCATGAGCGCTACGAGTAACGTTTTCTTTCATTAGCTGTTTTTTTCTTTCATAAGCTTTCATTTTACTTCGTCTCAACCCATTAGGCCAAAGGAAGCTTCCGATAGTGATTTCACTATCGAGGATGTTATTCTTTGGCGGGGTATGCGCTTCTTGCGCTCTCAATGTAAGCGCTGCTCTGCAGGGAGCTTACAGCACAAATTGATAAACTTTACCACGAGCTTAGTGAAATATGCTTATAAAGTGTGCGCATTGGGTTTTTACTGGCCGAATTACGCATGCATAAACCTTGATGATGTCTGGACTGTTAATCTCCTGGTGCATGGCACACGTTTAGATTAATAACATTTTCTATCTCAAATCACCTATAAATGTTAACTAATATAGACTAAGGCCTAGGCTACTTGGGCGCAACAGCTAGCATCCATAATCCACTAAATGCACCACTCTGTTTTGAGGCAACCCCCAAAATAAACTCTTCTAAATACACAATTAACTCCATCTGGCTGTCTGAACAGCAAGCTGCGCAAATGTGTAACTTTGGTCGTAAGCACCAAAGGCATCTTGCTGCTATGTAGTACAAAATAAGAGAAGACCACCTGGGCTAGACATAGTAGCCTACATTTTTTTACAACAATCACTACCCAAATTTTTTGATCAAGTGAAAGTTTGACTTCTGGACGTATACAACTATAGTCATGCAGTCACCGCCGGATAAATGAACGCAAGGCCCATCAGGGCAAAGCAAGCCCGTAACCAGCTTGGGACACCAGGTGGGGCGAAGAGTTTTCTGAGAGGGGCCCATATTTTTTAAACTATGTCCAATACATTTTTCCAGGAGGGCCAAAGCCGTGACCGCGAGGCCCCCGACACACTTAACACAAGTGCGCAGTTCGCTCCTTTGCCAGCAGAGGCAGGTTGCGAAACTTGCTAGCGGATTGTTGCACTTTTGGTCTTTATTGCGTAACAATAACACGGCAATAAATCGTCAAATGTTCACTTCAGGTTACGGTAGTAGCGTTTTGCCGCATACGACCAGGGCTCCCACTGAGGGTTTTTTCCACCCAGATCTGCCTTTTTAGTCGACCTGCGCGTCTAGGTTGAAATTGCGTGAAATTTGTGTTTTTTGTAGTGATAAACTCATCAGCAACTTTAATGTGTTCAATAATGCGCACATCAGGTGAGAAAGTAGACCTGCGCATATCGGCTGAAGCGCAACGTGCTCAATCGCTTTCATATTCTCATACAAGATCATTGTCAGGGTTATATACAGTGGTGTGTTTAAGCGAAGGCAAGCGAGGCACTTGCCTCGGTCCCCCTTTTGCAACTGTAATGTAAAAAGTAGCCTACCTTGCTTTCAAAGGAGCCCAATAGCAACTGTAATGTATAAGTAGGCTACTTTGCTTTCAATGAGGCCCCCAACAGCAGTTGTAATGTGTGAAAACCTTGCTTTCAAAGGGGCCCAAAATAACTGTAATGCATAAGCATTTTTCTTTCAAAGGGCCCCCCTAACTTCACTGATTTCTACTGCTTCATATTTCAATTTGGGGATCGTAGCTTTCTAGGGGGCTAAGTGGTGAAGGGACTTAATTTTGGGCCCCCTGTGACAGCGTGGGCCCCACCAATTGGGGGGAGTGCGGCTTATACGGCTCTGTAGACGTGGTACTTCAAGCTCATTGCGGTAAAATCACCTACATCTTCCGTCTTATAAATTTCTCCAAGTGTTAAAACGAGATTTCTCACGCCTCCTATTTAAATCTGGCACTCAGTTCTCACAGACAGTTGTTGCTTTGTTTCGGTGCAACTCACTGGGAGTACATCCTGTTTCTGATAGTAGAACACCCCCAGACATCAGATTATGTGTATGATGTAACAACAGCAATATAGATGACCTGTTGTATTTCTTCCAATGTGTCTTAGATTCAGTGAAAATGCATCCAATCACGTTTCCAGAAAAAGCTTATTTCGTGCTATTTTCAAAACACGACAGTGCCTCTATAAACCAGCATGGGTGTTTTCTGAAAGCAGCTCTGCACGAATCGTCAAGCTAGGCGAATATCAAAGGCTGCAAATACAACAATCTCTTTTTTGTTGAAAGGTAGTTTCGTGTGCCCAGTCACAGTAGCACAATACCTGCGTCACGACGGGCAACACGCAGGTTGCTGTGGGATAGTCACTGAGTGATGCTGACACGAGGCAAAGGCATAGCCAGTGGATCATGCCTCGCCCAAATTTCTAGCATATCTTGTCGTTTTGTGTTTTGAAAGACGGTGTCCTAAACAAAATATAGTTACCCGCTTAAAGCCGAAATATTGGCCCCATCCAAATTTTGGCGTGGTTACACGCTACTGATACGACCTCGATTTCCTTTCCCACTTCAGGCTCTTCGCTAGTGATGATGACGTAAACTTTGATGGTGGTTGTGCTTCAAGTCTGTCACGTGCTCACTGAAGTCACGCCTCGTTAGGGACGTATATGTGCTTTACTGCTGCCGTTCTGATTGCATAGCTCTTTCATTCACACGAGCCCAGTCCATTCATGACATCTCATCGGCCTATCGGCAATTTTCTTTTTATTATTGGTGTTTCTTAGTGTTACACTGTTTGTGCACTCTGGACAGATATCGGCTTTACGTACACCTGCGTAAAATCTATATCGTACTTTGTCACATAGGCGTAGGGAGGCAAAAATCTGGAGTGATACAACGTTTTTTCCGAAAAAGTGTCCTCATGCCCGAAATGCAAATATTCAAAAAAATTTATAATTTAATTGCTCTTAGTTATAAAAAAAACATCCAATGCAATTTTCACGCCAATAATAGCAGAAGAGAGTCAAATTGACAAGAACAAACTTTTGAAAGAATATTACAATTTCGATGCAAAATTTGTTTTGCGTGTTTCAAATGATTTTTTCCCCAGAGCAAAGTAGTTGGGGAGCCACAGCCTTCCCTACACTCCCGCCTCCTGCGGCTGTACTTTGTCTGTATTCCTGCAACAATGTTTTCCAGTCATGGCGAGAAAGAAAGCATATCTACTAACAATACGTTCGCGCCAGGTCGATGGTAACGTAGGAGCTGACCAGGAAGGAGGCATTATTCGTTACAGCGGCAAAAACTTCACGGTTGGAAAATTCACATTTTCTTATGAGGTCTTCCACATCCATTCAGCAGACGACCCCAGCGTTGTTGAATTGTACTTTACAGCCAGTTCAGCGAAAGTAAGTGCATCTTTATAGTGATTTTTACAAAATTTGTAAACACTAAGTCTCCAAGGGAAATAACCGCATGCTGTTTACATGGTCCAAGCGCTTTAATATCAACAGATGCTAACTGGGTGATTATGTCCTTCAAATATCGTCTTTAGCATTTCGAAGTTTTAACCAGTACCGGTAGATCTTGACGTGTTTAGCACTTCACAATCAATTTATCGTTTAAAAATACAATAAAAAGAATACGTTTTTTCGCATCACTGTTGCCCAATCCTTTCACTGAAAAAAGGAAATGTTTTTAAATCCTTGTAATGGAAAAGCGAAAACAGTTGAATGCATTGAATTTTGGTCTTGGCTCCTTTGCGCTGCAAGTAACTTCACTTTTGTGTGTTTCTCATTCTCAATATACAAGGGGGGAAATGCTTACTTAGATAAAGGCGTTTCAACGATGACTGTGCCTATACCAAACGTTTAGCAAGATGATGCCTTATACATTACAAACAGGACTAAAATTTCTTGGAGTATACTTTTGGGTAACTGAATTTTCATTGTTAGCAAATTACGTTTTTCAAATGAAAATAACGGCCAAAGAAAATGTTATAAACGACGCAAGGCTGATCGACATCAAGCTGCTGATGGTTTTCTTGCTGATTGTGATATGTCGTTTACGTCGTGTTTTTGGCCGTTATTTTCATTATAAGGCTATTCAGCACTTGTATGTTCATTTTTCTCCAACTTTTTAGCATTTTGACGATTTTTAGCAATCGATACAGGGATTTTAAAGAGCTGATCAAAAAGTGCACTTGAAAGGACAGCTACTCTTCAGAGCTTACTTAGACACAATTATTTGTTATGACCAGGTATGGCATTCCAAGCCTGGTTTGCTTGAAGTTGTAGCTTTTACCGATGAAACTGATGAACTTGTCAACAGCGTGCGTCTTATTGGTCGACCGCAAAGAACTTTGCTTGGATATGCTCTACTTTCTAAGTAGGTTTTACTTTAGTCCTTTCCAGTAATTTCAATAAATTCTGATGCTTTGTCACATTGTGTAAGAGCAGTGGTGTAGGAGGCGAGGATGCAGGGGGTGCAAGCGCACCCCTAAAAGTTTTGGTTTGTTGAAAATTTGGACAAAATCCCTGAAAATCCGAACAAAATCGCTAAATACCTAGGCAAAACCCTGAAAATCTGGGCAAAAATGGCGCCCAAAGTTTGCAGAAAAACAAGTGAAGACCATTTTTTTGGAGGTCACCCCACAAAAACGGTCGGCAAAAGCTGCACGACAACTTTTGGAACGAGTTTGGGAAAATTTGGGCAAATATTCCTTTGCACCCCCAAAATTTGCTTGCTCGTACACCTGTGTGTAAGAGAGTAATAGCCTACAGTGTAAGTAGTCGGAAAATCCGAACAAAATCAATGACTACTCGGATATGCATTTGTTTTCAGTCGCATCAGAAAACTTTATTTGGCATATCTGTGCAGTAATTGATCTGTAGATCAATACGAAGATATGGTGTTGTTTGCTATTGCAGACAGGAGCTAAATTACACTAGGTTAGGCAAAGGTCAATGGGTGAACTGTGAGACTTTGTTATTCGCAATGGAAGCTCTAAGCGTAAGCCTCCAGTTTAAAAACCAAGGCCAACCTTTAAAACATCCTGATCATAAGGTTCAGAGACCCTTTGTTGAAAGTCCGTTAACCGATGCTTTGCGTCAATTTCACATAAATCCTAATTTAGACCTATATATTAGAACCCAGGTTCTAATACACAGATGTAAATTTTAATGGTACGACCTAGGTTCCGCTCTGTGTCGCACTCACCAGGCAGCAATCTGCCAAAACATAAACATCACAACCCCGCTCAGGAATCCATAAAATGCTATTCGAGTCAGTACAAGTAGGATATAATGCCACCCTTAGTTTGATTACGTCTTCCTGGAACACGTGACATCCGTAATTTCCGGACCAAACTATTTTTTACTTCCATACGTCCATTGTTAATCACTTTCGCAATAAAATTGTATCTGCGCAGCGAAACATACATGTCATAAAAATTTTATGCACTGTACCATAGAGATGGCACGGACCAGCACTTTTGCAGCCCGGCCCGCCAGGAGCTAACAAGAAACCGCCCAACCCGTCTACACTAAGCCACAACTTCTTTTATGTCCTGGACCGACCCGTAGCCCGTAATGTACCGTAACCTCAAAAGCGAAGTAACAACACTTAAATTTTCAGTTCATTGTCCTTTGGACAATAAAACCATGTAGTCTTAATGGCTATAGGTCCACCAGAGCACTTTTGAAAACTAATTCGTCCCCCGCCTGTAACGTGACACTCACACACGAAAAGTGTGTGCTAGGCTGCACTACACTTGCTAGTAACATACTGAACTTAAACCGTAACCTAAATCTAACACCTAATCCTAAACTAGGGGTTCCCAAACTGGGGTACATGTACCCCCTAGTCTAGTAGGGGAACATTTGCCTATCTGAAGGGGTACATTTGAGGTTAGAAACAGCAGGGAAAAAGATGTTTACATATCATTCATTTCGAAATATTTATACATTCATCAGTGAATATTATTTGCAAAATCATTATATGCTATTCGTAAACACATTTCTTGTTATTTTCCACATCCTTTTTGTCATAAGAAGTTTTAGTACATGTTCATCTATCGAAATGCTGAAGGGGTACATGGCCAGAGAAAGTTTGATAACACCTGTTCTAAACCTAAACCCAGTCCCGTCGCCACGGGGGAGTTTTGGTGGGCTTAGTCCCCCAAACAAAGCTCCAAGCCCCCCCCAATTGAAACATGAGACACTATAAGTCAGTGGAGTTTTTGTAAATTTTTAGAATGTCAAGCCACCCCGCACAAACGCAAAGGCCCCCTATTGAAAAATTTCTGGCGACGGTTCTGCCTAAACCTCGGCGACAGCGAAAGACTAAATCAAAGTGTTTGTTGCTTTGATTGATTCATAACATCGTTCACTGGTTTGCGTGGAAACGAGTGAAACAGAAAATTAGCAGAAAGGTGAAATGGAGAGAACAGCAGAAAAACATTTCCTTGTTAGATGTTGAAACTTTGCAAAAACAAAAATTTTCGCCTAATTGGCGAGCAGACCGCAGCGGCCCGTAGCGGTCCGGAATGACGTCACCGCTAAACAAATTGTTAGCGGACTGTTTCAAAACCTTTATCGGACTGCCTGAAGACTGGACTGTTAGCGGCCCGTGCCATCTCTGCTGTACCATCAAAAAGGGATTTTTTGTTTGTGCGTAGAAAACGTCATGCGCGTTTTAGGTACGTTTTTTCTTCATTATCAAGTCATGGTGCAGGAAGACTCTTCACATATAAGGTTTCGGTGGTCATATTTGGCCAAACAGGTTTTGCACTTGAAATCACATTGAAATGTTAAGGTAGGTAGGTGCCCAAAATTTGTTGCACATCAGGTAACCATGGGTAGAATATTACCTATATTCCCTATATATAGGCTTTCAGGGATATTTTTGTAAAATAACTTTGGCACCACTCTATTTGTCTCTGAAAATCAGGAAAAGCCATTGGAAGCACAGGTTTTTAACATTTTTTAAGTATATGAAATCAACAAAAAACAAACCCCTGGGTAGTGGACTACCCTGAGCAGGGTCTTAACCTGAGACGACAGAAAAGCTTACGATACATCATAACGTAAAGAAAGATGACTGTCTGCCTCATTCATTTTGCTGCCATATTCTTTGTTCAGTGAGGCAGACTATGCAGTTGGCTTTCCTCAGGGAGTTCCCTGGGTTAAATTAGGTTTAACTGCGTTTGTTTTTCGTGAAAAAAACGTCAGAACTAAATCAATCCCAATTTAGTTTTTGTGTATTACTCCCCGTTACAGGGAAACTTCGTGATTTATTCAAACGAAGCCACTCTTTTAATTTCATACAGTTTATGTTACGCGGGAACTTTGCAAGAAGCAGAGCTGCAATCGGAATACTTTATTTTCAAATTTAAAATATAAATGTCACAACCTGCATTTTCAACATGCGCCACCTAGTCAAAATTTTTCAAAATCTGCAACCTGCAAGATTGCAAGATTTTCAAGATGAAATGCGCCATCTAGTGAACATCTAATATACTGTATGTGCTTTTTTGCGCCTTTTTGTCAATTGCGATTGTATGTTGACCGTTGCTAAGATGCCAGGAATTTGAAAAGTGCCTGATTTGGCAAACATTGTTCTTTGGACAGGATGGACGGTATGGTTGTCACTGAAAATGAAGTGAGAAACACGTTATCGATAATGGCTGTCGGCTTGGGAGGTAAGTTTAGTACTTCGCTGAAGTTCGTTAGAACCCCGTGCAAAGGTTCCAAACAGAGCCTGGTTAAAGTCTTTCAGACGATGCACGTAACGAAAAGTGTTGTCGCTATAAATGAATATGTGTTTCTATCCAAACGTAATGAAACTTTTTTCTATAAAAGCAATCAGTAGGGAATAATGTTTTATAACTGCAAAATTTTGAATTATTTCAAAAGCAGATCAAAAAACACGGTTTTCAAAAGAGCGAAATCCCAACTACCAAAAAATTTTCAACTACTTCGTAATTTTTGTCGCATCTGTCATTTTTTCAAAGCTGATCATTGCTGAAGTGTGTCTGCTAAAAGAAACTCCAAGCTATATATAGCCTTGGCAGTACCGGTTGCTTTTTAACCCATACAAACGACCAGTAACTGGAAACCGCATAAGTAGGTTGCTCATTCAGGGAAAGCTTTCATACTAAATTCTTGTAATGGAAACCTATGGCAAATATCGGAAAATACACGAAAAGATAAGAAACGTTCCCATTTATTCTGAGTTGCGTTGAGTTTATGGCGCAAATAATAAATATTTTGACTCAAGTTGATGAGGAAAAAATCGGGAACAGTTAGCAATTTTCTTCCAACGTTTTGAAGTTCATGGCGGACACGCAATTAAAATTTTAACTTGTGGTGAATTTAAATGAATAAAAACTTCACATGGGTTTTAAATCTGTTGGGTGCTTGACACAGTTGCACATAATGCTAAGCTGATCTAGGTCAAGAGATGAGTTGAGTTTATTGTGAAAAAAGACATGTTTAACTTAGGTTAAAAATCAAAACGTTGAGACATGAGGCGTCAGGGCACTTTTGCCTCGTCCATCAAGTTATCGGTTTCTCAGCACTTCAAAATACAAAGGCAAACGTTTTAATTAGATAATAAGCTCACTTAAACCGTAAGTTAAAAGCCCTTTCTAATAAAACCTATGCCCAGTTCATGCAGGTTTCAACTTGAACTGAAGAAAAAACGGCAGTGCTGCAGTGAAACCGCAACTCCTGAATCGAAAAGTGTTACTGTAGATAGCAATATTTTGGTCAAACGTAAGTCTAGGAAAACGCTTTTACTAAAATATTTTTTGCATTTAAAAAACTTTCGGGAAACTTTGCTGTGTTTAGCTAAAAATATACGAATAAATGGGGTTTATGGACAAGTTTACCACACGGCAAAGCTTGTAAAAGTTTTGGGTGATTTGTTTAAAGCTGCAGTTTTTATTGCGCACAAAGCAAATCAACTACACCAACTCGTGTTCAAACTGTTTTTTTTTCAGGTTTGGCGTCAGAAGCATCGAACAAGGTAAGTCGCTAACACAATGGGGGTGCCTCCGACACAGGAATATTGTTTCTAGTAAAAATGTCCTTGTGCGTCAGATCATTTGCCAACCATTGTCGAAATTTTTGCTTGACAAACCTCTTAAGAAACTTGGATAAAATTCTTTCACACGAGCCTGCTATAGTTCGCAAACGGGTGGTGTTTAAACTGTGTTTGCTCTTTATTGAGGTTGAGGCAAGTTTCAAAAAATAGTCGGTGATTTATCAGATAGCGATAATGATGAAGTTAAAGTTTATAACCTTTCTTATGTAGTAAACACCAGTTTCGACTTTTTGTTGTTTTAACGAAATTTTCCAAATATCTTTTCAAAGTTTGTGCATGAAATGAAACAAATGTTATCTGAAAGCTATTAAGATAAAAAAACGTAAGCATTGACAAAAAATGATAAGTCAAAAGTTCTATCACCTCTCAGTAGATTTCAACCATACAATAATTGTTACATAGTAACCACCTACCGTCTGTCAATACCGCGTTGAGATAGTCTATATAACAACGTGTTGTTGCAATGCAGTGCATTTATTACTCTCTAGCGCAACCTATCTGTCATTATTGGCCACTGCTCGATGAGCAGACGGCCTCTTCAGGAAGCCTCTCTGTTACTTAATGTTAAAGACTATTTTTGACCTGACCTATTTGCACATCAAGGGTACCGAAATAGCTTTTGTCTTCTGTGGACTGTTAGTTCATTAGTACGCAGAATTTGTTTCTTTTTTTACTGGAAACGAATCAAACAGCACATCTAAACGTGAACTAGAGAAACATTATCTGAAAATCTTATCGATGGCAAAGGAAGGAAAAAGAAACTTAGAATATTTCTAGATTTGAAGTATAAAAAGTTATAATAAGTTGATAAACAGTTAATTTTTGCTTCCTATTAGATGCTCTTCAAATTTTTTAAGGGTTTGTTTTGCTACGCACTTCAAAAAAGGTTTCTTGAAAATTTGCATATTAGTGGCTACTTGATTACTGAACAACTTCCTCAAGGTGTTAGTACCATACTCGAAACCAGGGTCTCTACACCTCAGCCGCGGGCCAAATCTAACCCGCGAAGCCATTTCATCCGGGTAGCGAAGCCATTTTGTCAATAACAAAAATATATTTTCACGAAAAATTTGTTGATTTGGTGGAATGTATCGTATCCCGAAACAATCACATTACGTAAGATGTCTGGCCCTCGAGTTGTTGTCTATTAGCTTATGTGGTCGTCTGAAAGAAAACTTTGGAGACCGCTGCTCTAAAGTTATCTATCACGTTTGTTGCAGGAACTTTGTAAATTTTCTTTTTTTTGCTAACTTAACTTTACAATCTGCGTGCGGTTTGTGCAGATTGTTGCAACTAACGCGACGCTGATGCCGACCACACAACCACAGTCCACGCAGCCTGACAGCAATGAAGTGATTTTTAACAGAGCACGTACGTGATCCTATGTTGAACTTAAAAAATAAGAATATATGCAGTAGTAGACCATCCTGTTTCAAAGCAATGCTTATTAAAACTTACGTGTTTCTCCTCCTGAGCATTTTCTGCTTATTGGTTAAGAGGACGTGGTCACGCTTCAGCGACAACTCGCGTTGCCACCCATGTAGAAATTGACGTGACCCTGAAAAGCAATGTTTGCTATTGGATTTTATTTGATTTAGCCCAGGGTGGGCAAACTACGCCCTGCAGGCTTCATGTGGTCGGCTAAACATTTTTGTGGCTCTCGTATTAATACTGTGATAAAATAAAAAATAAAATAAAATATGGGAAAAAAAGACACAACAAACATGTAATAAAATGATATCCTCTTGATAAAATAAACTAAGTTTCAATACTAAAAACATAAATATATTAAAAATTTAACATATTGAAATATATTATATTTTATATAAAAAAGTATAATTTGGAGAAGCTGGCCTTTGCTTGGTACTGACAAAACAATGTGGCCCTCACTGAAAAAGTTTGCCCACCCCTGATTTAACCTGTTAAATAATCTTGGCTTGAAGATTGTACTGTGGGTTTAAGACGTAAGCACTGCTTAACCCCTTGCTCGAAGACCTTTATTAATTCAGCAAGGGCTGATACCCTTAGGTCATTATCTCAGGTCCATCACTGGAACTAAACTAATGAAAACTTTAAGTAGCAAACCTTTCACAAAAACTCACACAATATTTCCTGTAAGTTTCAAAATAGTGTCGTACGTTATTGCGTTATGCCTATTTTTGCGCACATACATACATTTGCAATTAAACTGAAGACCGTCTTTACAGCGGTAGCAGGATGCTTTGTATTGAAGCCTATTTCAAAGTTTATGTTCACCAGTGGGCCCTTCGACTGTCACCTTAATCCGAAAGATTTCTTATTGATCAAATTCTCAATACGTTAAACTGTTTTTCAGTTTTTGCGCAAATAAGGCGTTTCCATTGCGAAACGAAGTTTTCCATGAAACTGCAACTAAAATCACAGCAACCCCGCCGTGTCGACTGTCTTGATAGCCAACGAAATGTAACACAACCCAAACTAGCCGCTTCATCAATGGGAGGGTGTACTGTATACTTCAAATAAGATGCGTTGGAAACATTGTGTTGAAATGAAAAACATTCCTTGCTTGCATGGGCGCAATTTTGTTGTAAAATGTGGGGGGACAGCTTGGTGTGAAACCAATATAGCAGGGTTTTTTAAGGAAAATGTTAGGTAGGCTACCCGGTGTGGACCTGTAGGAACCCGATTTCTATAATTCTAGGGACCCGATGATTATTTTCTCTGATTCTAGGGACCCGATTTAAAATTCTAGGAACCCGAATCGGGTCCCAAAAACACCCTAAAAAAAACTGAATATAGTCATCGGGTCTATGCAGAAATGAGTTTTATACATTTACAGATACCCAATCTTATTTTTGATGTGTTTTGAGAGAAATACCAATCACGCTTTGCTTTGTTCTTGCAGATGATTTACATATTAATATACTTGAATTTGTTGCTGGACGCGGTTCTGTAGTTCATCCTGTTTCCATTATTATCGTATTTGGATGTAAACAAGCACAGCAATATAGTAGAACACATCAATTGGTTTTATCAGAGCTGTCAGTTGGAGTGCACAAAATGCTGAATCGCATTGGTCGCACATGCATATTAATCTTAAAGTACTGCAGAACATTTTAGTTTTCATGCATTTTATAAGAGTGGGTTACAGCGCGATTTGATGTCTTGTTCAAGTCGCTTAAAGTGACAAAGACGATAAATATTTTTCTTGCACATTTCCGTTTATTGACAAAGCTGCAAATCTTTTTAATGTTACTGGGCATCATGCATGCAGCCCTGCCCCTACCAGAATCTCCAATGATATCCACTTACCAGCAGCAAAATCATTTGGCCTTAAATTAGCGTAGCCTACTTCACAAAATGATTTCAATCTATTTTTACTGTTGGTGGGTAGAGGACGTATCCTTTCAACCTCCCTTTGTTGGCCCCTGTCTACATGTCCACACAGAGTTATAAAAGGGCCTCATCTTGATGCTTGGACCGACCCGGGACCGAAATCACAAGCCCAAACCCGGCTTGAGCCCGACATTTATTTTTTAAGCCCGATTTAGGTCTGAAAGCCAAAGTTTCCGAGCGAGTTAAGATATGCACAACTGTGGAGTAACAAAAAGCGCTGTGTGCAGGTGCAGTTGCAGGTACACGGTTTATCACACCGAAAATAGCAACCACCTTGACCAACACATTGGCATCGTCTAGCACAAACGTAGCATGTTAGTCAACGATAATACTGCGGAATGTAATGTTTCTCAAGAAAAAAAGAAATAATTACGAAACTATCTACGATGACGCTATAGGCATAAAAGAAACTTTCTAGGATAGCTCTATAGATATGAAAAGTCGGCTTGTAGGCTTCTCAAAACAAGCTAAGAATCGCGTGAGTGATTGATCTTTTTGACGCAACGCCATCGCGTGCAAATTTACTAACTGCT
>JGI24021J15306_10006962_pt1 | contig 13712 bp, 8 predicted proteins | sample Ectturendosymbi1_FD_15306 | JGI IMG/M metagenome (IMG submission 15306) | reverse complement strand
CCGTCAAAAATTGGAACTCAGTAGCATTGCAATTAGTTTTTTGTCATACTAGGAACTTGTTAAACGTTCAAACGGAATTTAACGAAAATTGAGAACTGTCCCGAACTGAAATGTGGGACCTCTTACACCGCAGGCGAGTACCATGCCCCTATATCAGTGGTTCCCAAACTGTGGTACATGTACCACTAGCGGTACACGAAGGCCTTCAAGACGGCACGGGAATGAGCCTAAATTATGTTTTTCTTCACAAAAGATATATTCACAGTCATAGCTTTTACATATCCGGTTCTGTTCATAAATTCCAAAATTTGTGTGTACTTGTTGGTTTGAAAAAATGGCCGTCATAATTTCCCGCAGCCGTTTTGTTCATGTCGCATTTTTGTCAACTCTAGTTTTCCTAATATTTGATCGAATGTTACATTGACTTTTCCTGGAACAAGGTGGTACGTGGTGTAAGTACTGGACCCACAAAGGGTACGCGATCAGAAAAAGTTTGGGAGCCACTGCTCTAGATCAACCACCTTGCGAATGGCATTCTTTGCAGACAGGAGTGGAAATAATCCTGTCACTAGCACCAGTCATTTTCGTAATTGCTTTATTGTTTCACCAAAGCCATGCAGACACTCAAATTTGTAACGTATATGGACTGAAACTATTTATCATCTGTTATTCAGCAACAGCTCAGCAGCAACATGTCTTTGAGAGACGAACGCGTAGACCCTTTCACTTTTATACACGTTGCCATATCCGCCATGAAAAAAGCTTGCCTAATTCATTTCAATCACCTCAGCTGGGCAACCGGTAGTTGTGCCAACAGAGTTGTCGTGACAGCAGAGTCTGACTTACTTGTCTTTCAGCATTCCAAAACCGGAGTGTTTTTTTCGACCAAAGCGCCGATGCGATTCTGTTTCATTCAACGAATTTCAGCAAGTAGAAGCTTTTGTGCAAAGCCTTAGCGCTTTATCAAATTTCAAGCAGAGCTTGTGCCGCATCGCTTTTGAGGGATCATTTTCTTTGTTTTAGGAATGCGGAATTGAGAAATAAACAAAACTCTGTCTTACGTGTTGCTAGGCGCCTTTCCAAAGGAAGCAATAGGCGTTTTTCCAAACGGAATTTTGTGTAGTGTGATCCTCCCTGACGCCAATATAGAAAATAAGATTTACAACGATTGAGTTTAATATCCGTATCTAAGAACTCTTTGCTAAATGTAGGCATATTCTGTGCACTGTGAAAATGCATTTTACATTAGGTCGCGGGTTGCCTCTGCGTCCTATTTTGTCCCTTACTGTTGCAGAGTTATTTGTACCGTTCGTAGGGAATACTGCGTACCATTCTTAAAACTCTAAAGCAGTGTTTCCCAAACTGTGTGCCGCTTAAGAGGCTGAAGTGTGCCGCGAATGTTTCATGTTTTGACAAAACCTTATAATAAGTAGCTCTCGGTGTGAGGTTTGTGAAAAGTAGGTTTTCAATTTCATAAAGTATGTGTGCCGCAGCCAAATTCAGAAAAAAAGTTTGAAAAGCGCTGCTCTAAAGGCTTTGTACGTTTCATCAGTCACCTTCAAATTAGTTGATGCCGAAGTATTACTCTGCCCCGTCGCCAGGATTTCGCAGCTGGGGGGGCCCAAAAACCAGAAGGGAGGGCCACATTTTTTAAAAAAAATATTGGATGTACGCAGCAACCGCGGGGCAAACATGAAATGGGGGCGCACAGATTTTAAATTGGGAAGCCTCTCACCACTGGCCCCCCCGCTGTCGACGGCCCTGGTGTTAGTGCCTTTCGACGTTGTATCCTTGTTTTCAAAAGTACCTGCTTCTGTAGCGATGGCAATATTTAAACAAAGGTTGTTGGCTTGTGACGATTTGGCGTAGTGTGGCCTGTGGTTAATGTATGTAAGGGCCTTCGTTTATGTTTAGAATTGACCCATCCCACTTTTCGTGAAAGTTTTTCAAGCAAACTTTTGGTACTGCAATGGCTGAACCATGGTCAAATTTTTATTGTGCGGTGCGGAAGAGCAAAATAAATTGAAATTGAAGAGAAAACTTGCCGTAACAAGGAGAGTTTACCATTGATTCACAACAACATCACATTTTCCTGTGTGACCATGTGTGACAATGAATTATTATTTTTTACTCGTTTGCGAAGTAATAAACGCATTTGAGTTCAAACTGTCAGCATTAATTGTTTGGAGTGTGCTGCTCAACCAAAAGTTTCTTACATGCCTATGTGTGAGCGTACAAAACTGCGACTTGTACTTTATCAATGTTTTCGACGCAGGGATTGTTTTGGGTGAAGTGTGTCATGGGTTGCCCAGATGATTTTCTCGTATTTTGTATTGCACAAAAAATAACAGGGGCGGGTCCAGCCAGTAAAGTTATTGGGGTCGATTTTAGCAATATTTGGTATTCAAGCCTGATTACGGGGTCAGAGTTGTTAACGGGCCTCATTTTAAAGCCCGAACCCGGCCTGAGCCCGAAATTACGAGCCCAATTCCGGCCCGACACCGACATTTAATTTTTAGGCCCGAAAGCCAAATTCACCAAGTGAGTTGAGATATGCGCAACTGCAGGGTCACAAAAAACGTAGCGTACGGGTATAGCTGCAGGTACACGGTTTATCGCACCCAAAACAGCAAACACCTTGACCAAAACATTGGCATAATCTAGCACAAGCTTAGCTTGTTAGTCAACCATAATACTGAGGAATGTAATGTTTCTCAAGCAAAAAAGAAACTATCACGAAACTATCCACGATGGCGCCATAGGCATGAATGAAACTATCTAGGATAGTGCTATTTGCATGAAAAGTCGGTCTGTGGGCCATCGTTTTCTAAAACAAGCCAAACATCTTGTGAATGTATGATTGATCTTTTCGGCGCACCGCCATCGCGTGCTGATCTCCTCGCCTTCTCAAGATAGTGAGACTAATCCGAGCAGAGAACAAAACAACGCAGCTGTGTTTACAAGTAGAATTAGCTGAAGAAAAATCACAATCACTTCACTCACAGAAGTCACCGCAGTGAGCACAACAAGTCTACGTCACGAAAGAAAAAAATCGTTACACTTATGTTGAAAAAGGTTTTAAAACAGGCCCGAAATCGGCCCGAAACATTTTGACAAACTTAAGCTCGACGCCCGGCCCGACCTGAAAAGCCCGGCTTGGCTTACAACCAGCCGCGTAGCCGGGGGGCAATTGCCCCACAATTCCGAAAGTAGCACTAACAATTTTCAAGTTAATCAAGCTTTTGATGTGCAAGTCAAAAAAATGCGTTAGTGCAAATCAACTAAACTTCTTAAACATCTGTTACAATTCAACTTTTATTCGAACCTGATCAAAGCAGTATGGTTTACCAATTGCCGATTATTAATCAAACATCGTGTATAGTGTAAATGCTGGAGAATTCATGCCATGGCTGGTCTTTAGCTGAGATTTAATCTCCGTGTGGGAGTTGGTGATAATTGAATACAAACTTGTATCTAAGCACTTGTAATCACTAACCGAAAGCAAAACAGTAACGCTGTTCGTAACGGAGTAACGCTTTTCGCGTTTGTTTGTGGCGCACCAGCTTGTTATATCCCACCTAATAGTAATGCAAACTTCATTTCAAAATCATCATAAAAATTTCACTCTGATAACCCTGGCATGCTACCCACAATACTTTGCCCTTGACCGCAGCATCTGCCGTAGCTTTAAATGAACATTGTAGATTTTTGTTTTTGTACAATTTTACAACTAAATGCGGGAATGTGGCGGTGATATACCTTTTCGTATGCCTTGAAGCTTATGCGTTGGCTAAGAAGCAATTCAGTTTCAAAGTGTTTTTATTACGCAATTAGGCTATAGACACTGCTGAGCAACAATGGCATTTATTCTAGATATTGAATTGTGATGGCATGTAGACCGACTATGACGGTTCAACCACAAATACAGTATATGGAGCCTNAACGGTTTCATCAGTGATCTCCAGCATTACCTTGCCGGCGAGTAAAAAAATAATTTTGTCAAGTACGGGGTACTCAGAATACGAACTGTACATAGTCTGAAAGTGTTTCAACATTCACCCGATGTTAATTGCCACCCTATCCTACAGTACATTTGAAAGCATTCAGCTGCAACACGAAGAATCAGCAGAAAAAACAAACAAAAGTAGAAAAATACTTTTTATTTTGTAAGTGTTGAGGCCATTAACACTGGCATTTACTTACAGATAGCTTGCACTCTGTTTCCTCGATAAAGCGCTTGTGACCAAAATGAAACGAAATTGAACTTTTTCCTAGTCAATTGGAATGTGTTATTCAAACGCTAATGGATTTAAAAGAAATATTTCAACCGCTTAATTCCCAAACCTTTTTAAGCGCAACCCAAGTCTGAGTTTGGCGAACACCTCGCGACACAAGCCCCAAACAACGCACAAAATATATTGATTGTGTGGCTGATTGTTGGCAGTTAAGTTTGTTTTTAATGTCACCATTCTACTCTTTCCTCAAGTATCTACGTTGCAAACAGATGAAGACAATCAGTGGTAACTGTGAAAATCTACAACTCCGGAGTGGATCGCCTCTGCACGACCCATTTTTTGGCCCTTCTCCACCCGTCTTTGGGTTTTATCCATACTTTGTGAACCACTGGACTAGATCAACTAACCAATCCTTGTGTCAAGTTGCGGCGGACAAGTAGGCCTATTCCTTAACTTATTGCAGAGCCGTGGTAATAATCGATTGTTGCTTGTTTTTTGCATATACACAACCGTTTTCTCACTTCGCGCAGACTTGGTGGGTCAAACACATGCACAAGTTTGTTTGGGGACAGGGCCGGATTTAACTGATGAGAGGCCCTAGGCTAATCCACTTGTGAAACCCCTTCTCCCATTGTTGCGAGGAAAACAAATGGAAAGCGTTAATCATTTTGTGAAAATCTGAAAATGACGTTCTGAAAGTACGGTCAGTAAATAATTCTAAATCATTGCTAGAGGGCTAACGATCACTGCGTTTGTTGCTGCCTTCGACGCAAAANTGTTCAATTGCACAGAATTGTTGAAATCCTGCTTGGCTGGCGGGAACAGGATTATTAACTACTACCACAGCCAAACCAAGCGAAATCGCAACAATTGAAATATTTGACAAAACACATAGTCTACGTTTTTTATAAGAATCACATTTGTTTTTTCTTATCTGTGTTCAAAAAAACAAACACACTGCACCTATACAGTATGTGTGGCGGCATAACGACTTTAAAGACCACGTTGCAACTCGCTTACCACGGCTGCAAAAATCTCGCACACACGAGCAAAACACGTCAAGTAAAACGCACCCAAATGGTTGTAACTGTTTGGTTCACGATTCGCGTGTTTCTTACTTTTTCAGACTGGTAAGAATCGAACGCAACCAAACTGTCGCGTGAAAAGATGTGAAATTTAAAAACCAGAATCGTCGCCAGAAAGTCTTGAATGGGGGTTTAAATTTACGCAAGGGGACGTCAAATTCTGAAAATTGGATACAATCTTTACTGATCTACAGCGTTTCATATTTAAATTTGGAAGGGCTGAGCTCACCAATGCCCATCATGGCGACTGGACTGGTTTAAATTTCGCTTATGCTGTCATTATTGTAATACGTATTAAAAATTAAAAGCTACAACCATCGAATCAACTAAGGCTGAACATAACACAATAAACGGTTAAAAAAATTCGACCTGCCTTCTTCATAACAAAATTATCTGAGAATTCATTACAATTTGTTTGTCTAAGTTTGTCTCTTTTAATGTACCGAATGCTTAGTGTGGACAACCTCTCCAGGAATATTGCGACCCTTTAATTCATATTTCATTCTTTTGAACTTTGAAAAGGACCTTTCGCCTGAGCAGCTAGTGACCATCAAGCTAAGAAATAAGGCTTCCCGTGGTTGCATAAACAAAGAACCACTAATCTAAGGCATCAGACCCAAAAGCGCTTTTATGAATTTTTTGCTGTTGCCCTGTCTTGCAGGGGAAGAGGTCTGCAGTTGCCAATTGGTGAAGTGGCTTTTGCTTGCTATTCAAGCTCATCAAGATCTCTGATTTGCTTATCATGGGAGCAGTACAAACTTGCGCAAATACTCAATAGTAATCTGATTTCTGAATGACTTACTGAAGAAAATTCAAATGGAAAAAATCACATCTAAAAATACCAATCGAGCTTAACGCGATACAAACCCTGACAAAACTACTGTATTGCTCAGTCACCTAAGAGACAACTCTGCTTTTATTGTAGGATACTGTTGCTAGCCCTGCACATAGCTCTTATCTGCAATACAAACTTGCTTTGATCAGGTGCAGTAAGTGGAGGTTTGAGCCTGTGGGAAACTTAGCTGGAAGAAGCCCACTAGTTAACGCACAGAAATTAGATGAGAAACAAACCCTCACCGGAAAACCCTCCGATTAACGCAAAAAAACAACAATCTAGTGAAACCAAAAGAATAGTAAATGCCAAAATACAAGCTAGATAGGGGCCAGATTTTTGTATTTAGCTTGGCAAGGGGAGTCGATTCGTACCCCTGCCGCCTGTCAGTTATGCCACTGATCAGGTGCGTTTCAAACATGAACAGCCACAAGTTCTTTTGATATAGTCACACGTCGCAATCGGTACGATTCAGCAAACGCAGGACGCAGCCAGCGTGCTTTGAGTATATCGACACAATTTTTGGCATACGGCTTGACCAACCGTCATATTGAGATTCATGGAAACTGGTTGGAAGACTCTGGCGTTATCACCACGAATGCTTAATACAACTAAATTTTGTGAATAATAAGACATACATTTTTGACGAAGTTTAATCTAAATGATCATATACCGGCCATTGACTCTATGTGTACCACAGTTCGCTGGAAGCCCCCTTGGATCTTAAGGCAGTAGGCTTAAGCCTGTAGGTAAATCCGGCCTTGTTTGAAGGACATGTATAACTTTCCAAATTAAAAAAATTGTCTTTGTATTATTTGTGAATTTTATTGTTAGCTCTGAAAAGCTAGAAAATGGGTTTACAACCTTTTCAAGCATGTGGCCCAGTAAATAATCAACAGAGAGTCCATGGCCCACCAACTGTATAACTTCTCTCTCTCTCTCCAACTGTTGCACATGCATAGAGCAAAAAAAGCAACATTTAGTAACACAACGTGCGCTGCAGTCAATGCAAAGGCTGATCCTGTTTGTCTTTATAAAGCAAAGATATTAGATGGTCAATACATGACAATGCCCAAGTCAAGTTATTTTCCACATTAAGCCTGATTCTAGATTTTTCGAGAGTCATCTTGCAGAACGTAGTGCATGTAAAAAATACAAGGCCGTGGCCAGTCAAAAATTCTTTCTTGCCTTAGAGGTTGAGAAAACCTGAGCTAGATAGAAAAATACCTAATCGTTTATGGGACGCAGGATTAGTGCAAGCAGCGAAAAAAAATGCTACCGCAGTCACATTTCATAGCGTAGTCCAGTGGTCTTCAGACTTTTTTGTAAAATCGCCCCCTTACAGAAATTTTACCTGGAAATCGCCCCCTTACCGGTAGTTTTTGCGCTGTCTGAAAATATTATTTTGTTTTGGAAATAAATTACTGCCAATGAAATATAAATGGGCAATGTAGTTAACACAAAACGAATGCAAATGCGTTTGTAGAATAAATGTTATCATTTCCAAAATGACAGCTGGTTCCAACTAATGCGAACTTTACGGTTGGTGTTTATCTGCAAGCTTTTTCAAAGCAGTTTGCAAGTTGCTCCATTCAAGTTGCGTGGCCTTTCCCCGATGTTGTTCATGTCAAGGCGATTGCGGTATTCGTTGCGCATATGCAATAGGCTGGTTGGCAGAAACCTTGCTCAACAAAACACGTCGTTGGAAGCGCCAGTGATAATAACTTTACTTATTTCTGAAGGTCAGGATAACTCTCACGGCACTTGATCCCAAAAATCTGCCATCCGTGTTTATGAAATACAATGCGGGTGTCATCGTCACTTTGAATGTCAATGAGACGTTCCTGGATGGTGGAATCCATTCGTTTCTACTAGTTAGCTGGCGAAAAAATATTTCTCCCAGTAATGTTTTTCGCAATTTAACTTACGGCGTGATCTCCACAACAGAATGGTTTCATAACAAGCTTCAAACAACAAGTGGTGAGAAGGATTTTTTAGACTCCTTCGTTTAACCAAGACAGGGTGTTTGGATTTACTCGTCGGTCTAAGTTACTCTTTTCCTGGTATACTGTTCTGTTATACTTTGCCATAAGCAGGGACGGATTTAGGGAGCACGGTTCCCTAGGCCATCTTAGTTTTTGGGGCCTCACGCAAGTGTGACCTATTTGGCCGTTTGTGTGAAAAGCGTGAAAGTATGCCCCTGTTGTCTGTAGTGCCCCCTCAAAATCTATCTTTTGTGGTGCCGACTTTGGTTCCACAATTGCCTTAGATCTTCAACAGAAATTAAAGCCCTTTCTACATTTGTCTAAAGAACAAATGGCATTGGGATCTTTTCTTGGAATTTATAGCTCTTTCGTGTAGTTCAGAAGTTTTCTTCGTTAACTTTCCGCGATTTCTAGCATTTTTAGTAGGTTTGTTTTTCGGATATAAAGATTTTCATGCGGGGCCGTGTTGCCTCCCTCGAACACTTCATCTAGCTGTCGATCTGATTACCTGTACATAAACTCCTTTTTTGTAATAACAGTAACCCCTAATTTTTGAACCAAACAAGCACAATCCATTTAGTGGACACAGGGCTTATTCATGCCGTTTTGAAATTGTCATTTTCCAAGCAATATAAAATAGAGTGTTTTAATCCTCTATACCAGTTTTTCTCAACCCCGAGTCCGCGGACTTAAATGAGTCCGCGGAAGGCTCTGGAGTTCGCAAGCACTAGGGGCAAATTGGTTTGCTACAATATCCTCACACAGCAATGCAGTAACTCTATCAACTTTATACCATCGACGTTTTTGTTCGTATAGCGGTTACAATGCACCTAATCAGCATGAAAAAGTAAAAAGTTTGCTGTTCCACATGGCATTTATACATTTGAGGTAGTGTGGTCAGCAACTTAAGCTTAAAGCTGTTGTCCAAACTACAGTTTGTTTTTGTCGTCTTAGTTCATAATTGGTAAACGAAAGCAGGCGTATGTGTATAACGACAACTATACTTGAAAACTTGGATTTACTTCAGTCGTGGTAAACGGTGAAATCCGGCCACAGTTCGTATTATGTGTAGAAGTCCTTGCACACGGATATCTCAAAGAAGCTTAACTATCGAGTAAAAGTACGTGAAATATCATGACGAAATTCTTGAGCTTTTCAAAGAGATAAAACATCAGGTAACGCGAAGTCGTACTTATCATCTACTTCAAGGGTAAAAACGTACTCCTACAGTAAAGCAGTGCATGCTTCTTCTACTGTTGCTTGGAAAAATGCAAGAGCAAAAGCGCCTTAAACAGCAAGAAAAAGCTTGGTCACACCAGCAGCCGTGAAAATGGACAGGATAATGTGTACTGATGCCCAGTTCAGGGGTGTGGAACCGAGCCGCACTGTCGGGCCAAATGCACATAACCAGGTTGGTCCACGGGCCACAGCTGTATGTGTCAAGCTCTGCGGGTTAGAAAAATCGCCGGCCGCACACTGGAGATTGGCAATACCCTTAACCTGCGTTCTCTGTGTGTTTGTTTGATTCAATCGGCATTGTTCCGCGAGGTGTGGACTCCACAGCGGTTCAGGTGTCGACAGAATTGCGGTTGGGCGCTGAGTTTGAAGAGTTCTGTCGCTATTTAGTTAGCTAAGACTAGTTGGATTTTCCTAACGTAACCATACACCAGTGCAACCTCGCACAGGGCGACGATCTGCGAACCCGATAACACGTCCAATACGTCATCCAGTTCAGTGGGCTGACATTAATTAAGATTTACAACCGTAACGCTTGCTTTTGGAGCAATGGGGTCTGGGTGAAGTGAACACCAGGTGCGGGCGAACTGGTGTGGTCATAAGGGTGAGTAAACAGTCGCCTATACTATTTTTCTCTAAATAAAATTTAGGTTTGGCGGGCCACACGCCACGGGCCACAAAACGTCAATTCCCGGGCCACTTTTGGCCCGCGGGCTACGGGTTACACACACCTGCTGTAGCTAATAAGTTAGCTACGATTTTTCTTTAAGCAACGCCATCAATTGGCGCATCCAAGAGCTTTCAGTCGATATACTGAAACAAATATTTGCTGCTGCTAAGCGAAGTGGAAATCTTATTTCAGAGTTGGGCGAGTCTACAAATTTTGGAAACGATGCACAGTTCATGGTATTCGTGCGACCGAGGACTACGTGCAACAATTCTCTTGTGTTGTCCACTTGCCAAACGTATTATAAGAAAAGAAATGTTTAAGAAAGTGGAATCCTTCACTAAGTAACATCAACTTTCGCGAACTCACTGCGTGTCTGTTTGTGCCGATAGTGCTTATTCGGCCATAATAAGAATAAAAAAACTTCATGAAATTATGAAAAACGAAAACAAAAAATTTAGGGGGTTATTGTCTTCGTCGAGAAAAAATCAGAAAGCGAAGAAATTTAACATCTGACAGTTTTTAAATAGATTCCATCTGCTGTTAATCACATCCCATACGCATTCGTTATGTGTGGCGAGATGTGGGCAGAACACAGTGGACGTTTGTTTCATTTAAGCATCTGTTGGCTCATGAGGAAAGATGTTGGAGAGAGTGACCCACGCAATGTCACCGGTGCGTCAATTAAAAGAACGGAATCATAACTTTGCTGAACGATTCATCGAGAAGACGACATCAGGTGTGCGTTGAAAACCACAGGTCCTAATTCCGACAAACTTGTGAAACAAACTCAGATACAAGATTCTCAGTTGAAATTTGAGAATGTGGGCCATGAACCGAATTTGCTAAAACTAGTGTTTGTATCATTCTCGTAGACTTAGTCTATCTTGAGTCCGCGAATGTTTATACTGATCCGAAAATAGTGCGTGTCTTCAAAAGGTTGAGAAACACTGCTCTATACCATAGGCCCATAGGCGTACGAGACGGGTGGCGGGGGGACTGCCGCCCCCCGGCTTGAAAATTTTCAGGAGAAATTATGTTTTCAGGGCAAGCGCAAGTTGCTCAAAATTCCTGATTGATAAAAAATATTTCAATCCAGTGAAAAATTCCAGGGCAAACTCTGTTTTCAGAATAAGGGCAAGTTGCTCAAAATTCCTGATTAATAAAAAAATATTTCAAAACAGTAAAAAATTTCAGGGCAACTCTGTTTTTCAGCGCAAGCGCAAGTTCCTCAAATCCTGAATGATAAAAAATATGCATTCAGTAAGTGAATTCAAGGTACACTCTGTTTTTCAGGGCAAGCGCAAGTTGCTCGAAAATCCTGAATGATAAAATTATTTCAATAAAGTGAAGAATTTCAGGTCAAATCTGTTTTTTAAGGCAAGCGCAAATTGCACAAAAATCCTGAATGATAAAAATAAGATAGCCAAAAAAGTAAAAATTTCAGGGAAAACGCTGTTTTTCTGGGCAAGTGCAAGTTGTTCAAAAATGCTGAACGGTGAAGAAATTTTCAATGCAGTGTGTTCAGTGTATATTCACTTGGGGGTGGTCCGTGTAAATTGGGCTAGTTTAGTGTGTAATCTGGACTAAAGTCATGACTGGTTATAATAACTTTGATCTAGACCAGCTATGTCTAACCCAAATGTCTTACTGAGCCAAGAAGTATGTCACTATCTGGACCAGGGCCGCACATTAAATGACATATTAATGAAGACCGCACATTGAATGGCTGACTTTGATCTTATCAAATGATTTTAGCTTAACCTAATGTACTGAAAGCGTTCGAATCCTCATTGCAGTGGTAACTGACATGATAAAGTGGCACTGAAAACCAACTGCATCAAAATTTTCATGTTCAGGATTATCAAAAAAGACAGGTTGTCAGCATATAGGATACATTTACTACAGCGAAAACCTAAACTGGGTCGCATGCAGCCCGCGGGTTGGGCATAGCTGATCTAGACCAAGCCTCCGTTTTCTGTGAAAATCGAACAATCGGATGTCGGTAGGTCAACAGCTTGATCTAAGAATTCGGTAAGTTCATTTGAGTGCGCATGTTCTAAGCGTCTTACTCAATCGCACAGCACTTACGATAACACAGGGAGGTGTAGGGTCAGACCCTTCGGTCCGGAACCGTGGTTTTTAACCATTGCGTTGCTCCATCGAAGTCGCGTAGACATTTGCATCAGTAAAGGCAGTTACCGTAAAGTTTCTTGTCTGGGAGAACACAACACGCAAGGAACTTCACCCCATTGAGCACAAGCAAGGTAACTACAGAATTTGCCTATAACGGCACCTCGAGGGGATTGCATAATGAACATTATTGCCGAATTGACGTTTCAAGTGAATTGAAATGCGTGTAAAAGATGCCATCGGGACCGCACAAAATGTGACATTATAGGCGAATTGACGTTACGGACGAAGCCTTTATAAACGAATTCAACAGTACAGAACAGATTTATAAAACGTTTCAGACCCCATTCGGATCGTACTAAAAAAAGTTAGTTTCAGAACATCAGGGCAAATTGTTATTTTCAGGGCAATTTTTCCGACCGCCTCTAGTAAAATGCATTCCCGTACGCCTATGATAGGCTGATGATAAATAGCACGAAGACAAGTTTTGCACAGAAGTAAAGTATTGTCACAACACCCTCAGTTAACCACGAAGTAAACCCAATGTAGACATGTTTTCCCCAGTGAAGCTCGCGAGAAACTGTTCTAGCTGATTTAACTAACATATAGAGTTTCAACAAGCAATCTCTGTTTGCAGGAAATCTGGTAAAAACAACCAAATGTAGGATCCAAATGTAACAACCAAATACAAACCAAATGTAACAACCAAATCCAAACCAAATGTAACAACCAAATCCAAACCAAATGTAACAACCAAATCCAAACCAAATGTAACAACTAAATCCAAAACTGACAATCTTGCTTTTCATCGGAATTTTGCAGTATCTGGCGGTCTTGCGTTGTGGTGTGATGCTCACTTCCGCGCGTAATTCTTTTGCGCTTGCTTTCCTTTGATTGCTTGATTGCATTCTTGTGTTTACTTCGTTCACTACTTGTTTTTGACTCATTCGTTCGCTGTCGCAGACTAGCCCGTGGTCTAGTGGTAAGTGCGTCCGCTTCGGTGCTGGTAGGTCCGAGAGTTCGACTCTCGGCCGGGTCTTACGAAGACCTTATAAATTGGTACTGCAGCCTTCGTACCAGGCGCACAGTGTGCGGAAGAGCTGCAGGGAACACACCCAGAACACAAAAACAAACCGAGTGAAATGAAAGCAGATATAGTACAAACTCAGTCCTGGCGCTACAAGACCATTGTAGTTATAAAGCGCCAACAACAAACCACCATATCAAACAAGTTCGCTGTCGCTCACTCTGTCCGTTGCATCGCTTGTTTACGTTNCTTACCTTATTTTGATTCTTTCAGCTTGGTTTTGAGTTGAATAAAGCACACTTAATTTTGTCTTCGATAAAATTTTGGTTGTGACAATTTAATCAACTTAAATAATATTCCGTAGCGTTCTAGCAATCTGAATCTGAATGCGTCGCTAAAAATGGAGTGCAAGTTAATGAGACCTGAACGATTGGACGTGGATCCTCACAATCCCGATGCTGGAAAAATTTTCAAGTTCTGGCTGAAGTCGTTTGAACTGTTTCTCAAAACAT
>JGI24021J15306_10006961_pt1 | contig 13713 bp, 9 predicted proteins | sample Ectturendosymbi1_FD_15306 | JGI IMG/M metagenome (IMG submission 15306) | reverse complement strand
TTAGTTCAACATGAGAATGTTTGCGGTGTGTTTTACAATTAGATAACAGAAATCTATAATTTTTTTAATTATATGTTTGACGCTAAGCAGCAGATTTATGTTCTTGAAGCGCTTTGTTCGAGGTGTAGTTTGTTTAAGTGAACTTTGTTTCAACCTATGAAGATTTTTCAATGTAGCTAAAAAGATTTTTTTTGGAAATGTGGTAGCTTCAAACCTACATTTTCAGAGAAATATTTCGAAAATTATTCTATTTTGTATTGAAACGATATAGGGTTTCTTCTCTGTATTTGGCGATGTCGTGAGGAAGTATTATAAAAACGTGAATTTTGTGCAGTAATGTGGTTTTCTTTTTCTTTAAAAACAAAAAAACATACTTTATTATTTTTCACTAACATAACTCTAGCATTTCATTCTGATCTTGCACTGTTTGATTTACAAGGATTTTCTGGTGGTAGAAATTGTGCTTTCATGGACCATACCTCTTGCTTTCAGCTGAGCAGGAATGTTAAGCTGGGATATATCGAAAGTCTTGAAATGATGTCTGACAGTGGAAAGGGCATCTGTGGAAACAAATCAGTGTCTTATGGGGTGATAATATAAAAGCGTTAAGATTTAACGCAGAAAAAATACCTTTCTATCATAGATTTACAAACGTGGGTTTTGAACCCATCTGCCAATAAACAAGAGTGTTTAGCAATCGATAGGATGCTGCCAAATTTTTTTTAAATTTTAATGCTTGATTCAGGTTTTCTTTGATGCCAAAATCGCTTGTAAGTAACACTTCCCGTATGTGATGTTATCTTTCTTTTAGCTTTCTAGACAGTGAAATCAACCGATGCGCCACGTGAAGACTGTAAGTAATCGCATCACCGCTAAACAGAAAAAAGCTGCTATTTTTAAAATAACCCCTTGTTTAAATTCTTATTGCGTCTGTTGGGCAAGACAACGAACTTTGAAAAACTCACTCAGACTCATGGATTGGTTGGAAAGTGCAATGTTTGGGAGCAAAAGCTTTCTTGCTGCCTCGTTTATGAAGCAAACAGACCGAAGATGAGGCCGAAGCAGCTTGTAAAGAGGATGGCAGTGAGGAAAGCCACGGAATGTAGCAACCGAAAAAGCTTCTGAGACTCCATGGGTTAAAAAGAAATGGTAGATCCACTAAACAACAAACATATCAAAGCTGGTTATCGCAAAACTCTGCGGAATTTAAAACTTGCAATGACTCGCCTTTCATGAACTTGTGAGGCTGAATATGCAGAGCTCATTACTAAAAGCACTGCATTTCATACGTTGGGAGTACAAACACTTCGAACAGAGATTTAGATAAATATCAACAATGAACATGTCTGCTGATTAAGACATTACAAAGCAGAAGTATTTTATGATGTTGAAGAACTGCGTTAAGGATTGTCCGGGAAATCAGCAGCATACCATTTAGAATAGTCCTTTGTTTGCATTTCATACTTCCATCCATGTGTAGTGTTGGTTTAACACTTTTGGTGAAAATATTTTCTCGAGACCGAAAAACACTTGTCCAATTTCAATTAAAATTTTTTACGTTTCAACGTAATTATTTTGTTTAAAGTTACCACAAAAATGTGGGACGTTGCGGCTAAAAACAATACGAAGTTTTTATCATAATAAAATCAAGCTGAACCTTTCGAAAACTCTTTCATTTTGGAGCATCGTTAAAGCCGGAAGTCGTATTGAAACAAAAACCAAAATTTCCATAATTTAATCGAAATCATGTTGGTATTAACGAAACCATGTCTGTTTTTTCGAAAATTACTTTCATTGATTTTGCTGTTGAGGTAGGCATAACATTTTTAAACGCGCTACATGATTTTGTCTAAAACATTGGTATTGCAATTTTTGTTTCTTAGTCTCTTATCTTCGTCAAGATAGTACGATAAAAGCGTAGAATATATGTGGCGAAATGGTTAATTTACGCACTACTCGTATTCAACTGATAAATTAGTTATTAAGCGACGTTGCAATCCAAGTAGCTTCGGCTCTAAACGCTGTTTTTTAAACTTCAGTTGGTGTGCATTCGCGCATTCGTGCTTTTGTGCTAAATGTGGACAACTCTGGTGTTTGCAGTTTTCCGCTTAGAGTGATAACGTTACTTTGCTATATTGTAACTCGGTAAACGTTTTACCGTAATAAAATATGGATTTAGTTTTGCAATCCCTTGTAAGGTTTATGGCAACGTAGTCCATAAAACCAGTTTTGGATTCAAGGCTCTATTTGAATAAGAGCTGATATTGCCTACTTAGTAGGCGAATGTAAAAACGTATATTGTCTGATTTTTTTGCTGGGAAAGGATTCCTTTCAATAGAGAGTACATCAGGCCTGCACAAATCAGAAAGCTCGAAGGGCCAAATTATCAACATAAATTTGCCGAGGGCCGCAAAGTCTATTTCATTTCGATGTAAATATTTCGCCGTAGCATTGTAGAAATTCTAGAACAACAATTGCTTATTCGAGGTCAAGCTATTGCAACATTTTCTACAATTAAGAAAACTCTCGCGAGCCGCAAGAAAAGCTTTCGCGGACCGTATGTTTTGCAGGCCTGGAGTATATATTCAAGACCGTACACTTCGTACCGAACTGTAATTCAAAATAGTGGGAGGAGACCGGCATCACAACATGAATCTTCGATACCGAGATTTGAAACCTTAAAACGTTTTGCTGAAATGTAATGCCAGATTCTATTTCGTATTTTTATTTCGGAAACGCTGAGGGTTTTTTAATGTTTTCGTGAGTACAGGACGTTGATGGCGGGTTTGCTTTTCAATCAGTATTCCAAACTGTGATTTGATGTGATATTTTGAGTAAGATGTAACCGGACATCTTTGGTAAAAGACTGGGCATTGTGATCTTCGTACTATGAAAACAAACCCTATAGTTGCAAAAACGTATCGAGTGAATGACCGATTCCCACTATTGCCTGCTTGTGGAAGAGATATTTTGCTTTGTCAGAGACCCACACATAACCTAAAATAGCTGTGAACAAATTGTATGCATTCAAAGGGGACAACACTTTATTGCTGAAGTCATAGTCTTTGATTAAAAAGAGCTCTGCGCAATGTTCCCTCTAAAATGCGCGGTTGCGCGGCCGCGCAGCTGGCCTAGAACCCCCGCGCAGTACTTTGGTTCTGCCGCGCACTGCATAAGTGTTGACAAGACAAAGTAAATACATGCTTTCAATCGGAAGCAAGACCCACCTTTGAGATTTGAGCTCACACGGCCTTCCATTCCGCGCTCACTAAGCAAGCTCTTAGAGGGAACGTTGGCCCTGCGTGTCTTACGTGCTTGTGGGAATGCCAGGTTGTCGAAACGCCACAAGACGCGCTGGTATTTGAAGTTTATCGTTGAGCGCGTTAAGCGTAACGGCACACGCGTTGCGAAGATTGTCGCTAGATTGTGCGTTTATGGTGTTCTTGTTGCTACAGTCAACATTAACCCAAACGTTTTTAGAGTGCTCCAAAATTTTACGTATAGCCAAAGTCCTGAAACTACATTGAATTACCTATGTTTTTTTTCCAAATGACTTACATCCAATCTGTTTGCATCATTCCGAATTTTCCCATTTTAATCATAAGGTCAGCGCGGATGATTACAATTGAATTGTCGGATTTGCGTCACCTAAATATTGTCTCGCAGAAAGGTAGCTGTTTCAAGACCGTCCAACCTAATTTCATTTCGTTTGGTATGTATTTGCATTTCGGTTTCTGACAGGAATTTCTAAAACGTCCTAGTTCTCCTAGACTTTTCATATCTTTCAGAGAGATGTTAACTTGGCCATTGTCAGAGCTTAAAACCGATGTACAGCTGAATGGCGACATTCCTCGTAGCAAAAATGCGATCTGAAATTGAAATTTTTATTTTAACTGGAGTCGGTTACTTTGACATGGCACAGCTGGGCAAAAAAGTTGCTGCTTGAATTTTTTCCAAATCTATCCCAGCGCATATATGAAAACCGCTTCGTGACAAATCTCAGTAGGCATCTACGAAAGAAGCGGAATCAAAAATGCAAAATCTCAGCAAAATACTAATCGTTGGGATTCATGCAGAAAATATCCATTCGAGCAGTTATTGTCGGCACCGAAAGATTAGCAATTTAATGCACCTTGGAATATCACATCAATATTACAGGTTCATTAAAGCTTGTTTGGTCGAAAATAAGCTTTTGCGCTATGTTTGCAGGTGAAAAGCATGACACGAAACTATTATCAGTTTCCTTTTTTTCCTATGATCTCCTTTTACATATATCATAGAAGCTTATTTGGCAAATACGAGGGTGGTCCGAACAACCAAAACGCAGTGTTACGAAGTTTAAATACCTGATGAATGCAGCCCTGAGTCACCCTGAAAAACATCTTTGCAAGTAACCAGTCGTATTCGGTGTCGGCCGGGGTGAAAATCGACGTCTTGTCACTTGGAACCAATTGTATGGCAATGGGTACAAATTCTCCACACGAAGTCGAATGAAACAAGCCAAGACAATTAGGGGCAACAAACTCGTGAGTTGTGAATGGGATGGTGTTTCTCTTGACTGGCCCTAGGTAGGTGTAATCGACCATGTAAATTTTTCCTGCCTGGAAATATAGCGGATATAGTTAACATAAAAGGGCAAGAAAGACACATTAGTCACTGAAATAGCTCGTGTAGCAAATTATCTTCAATGCACTGCTAAATATCTTACTTTTTGCCACCCGTCATTATGAATACTTTAAGCTAAAATCGTGAAGCGCTTGTTACACAAGAAGAAAACTCGATTTAGATTATAACATAAGTTTTTATATAATTTCTATAAGCACGCTCTTCTCAAAATACACAATTACAGCAATATACAAAAAGAAAAAAACAGATGTCTTGATGAATAACAAAGCACAGCATCAAATGCTGTAAGGAGATGCTATCTTATCTTAAAACAGTGTTTCCTGAAGTATTGCCTCAATACCCCAGGGAGTATTGAGATTAGATGTTGGGGGTATTCAACAATGTTAATACTCAATCATTACATTCGTTCCAGCAACAATGTACCCACATGAATACGATTGGTGCTGATGAATGTGATGCAGCCTTTGCACTGAACTTTCTCCTCACTACCCTGGTGAAGATTTCTTTACCAGTTCTCTTTTATTTTTTAGAATGTTTCTGTTATCAAACTTTTGGAAAGTGGTACCCAAATTGACGAAAATTTGTCTTATATGTATTGATATTGAGACGTTCAAACATTAAAGACCACTCTCTTAAAGCCTTCTTCAAGAAGTACTGCTTAATAGCAAGAATAACATGCAATTCTGTCCCACACAAATCAATTTCTAGCAATTGTGTCCAAATCGTTAGCAAACAGTCTGAACTAAGTCATTGTAAGTCAGTCGGAAGTTGTCAGGTCGCAAGTGATAAAGAAAGCAGGATCAAATCTGCATTTTGGCACACAAGCAGAATGCAAGGTAGCGTTTAGAGTAGCTGAAGCAGTAGGAGGAACATCAGCAGCTAGTGTAATTGTCACCGCAAGATGTCCAACGTTTATTAAAAGTTGTAATTATTATCAAAAGTTTATCAATTTAAATTTTCGCCAATTGTATCTTTGTGTACCAGCGTTGGGCCTTTCAACTCGGTGATAGCATGACGCCGAGAAAAAAGATACTTCAAAATGTTCATCCGCAAAAGTTACTTTCTGTTGATTCACCTTCATTTCTGCTTCGAGGGTTGTTCCACAAGGTAGAGACTTCACTACATCCGCTGCAGTGATATTGCAGTTTGATGGCAATGCACTACATCGCTGGATAGCCATGGGTGATACTCCTGACAAGATTTGTCGACCCATTTCTGCATCGGTTTTCCAGCTGTAAAAATAAATTGCATGTGCAATTGTGGATCACGAGCAAGCTTTCAAAAACAATCCTACTTGTTAACATTGTTGTCTGAATTGACAAAGTCATTATTGAAAAAATTTAAATGCATAAAGTAGCGTTATTACTCTCATCCGCTTTGCTAACGGAGTGATTTTCTTAGTTCGTGTCCTTAAATTCAACAATTTGTTTTTAAAGAATTGTGAATAATTGAAAAGAACAAGATTCTTCTATTAAACACAGTAGGCTATTACATTTGTAGGTTCGGAAAGTGAACAAAATAACCCGTTTTCATATTATTTTACTATCACCAAGTGCATTGTTGCTTTTGATGCAACAACAAATACAGGAGCTGCCAGCTAGACAAGATGAGGCAAATTGTTTGCATAGTGTGTTGTCAGATAAAACTGTGTTATTGTTAAATGAAACAATGTAGTTTGCCTGTTTTGCAGGAACTTACTCTTTCATAAATGGGGGATCGCTGAAACCAGTTCCGTGGTACAACTTGCTGTAATCATGCAGGGTTTTTAATTCCCCAGTGGATCCTTTGAACAAATGACATACACATTTAAAGAAAATATTCATATCTTTTACTTGTAATGTTATGTATTTCCCAGTGGACTCAAGTTTACCGAACAATTAGTAATTTGTCAACAACAATATCATAAAATTTGTGTATTGCATCTCATTTCAACACAAAAAGAGATATTGCTGATGCATTTATGCAAAAATACAAATTCTTCATCGTTTTTTTTCTGAAAAATAAACGGAACATGGTACATTCCTCCAGTTAAACTTACCCTTGAACAAGTTCAATCCAGTGTTAATGCCAGCACCCAGACCAACATTCAACACTCTTTCTGTCTGACCCAATGTAAGATGAAAAAGATCTGGAAGCGGTTTTGTGAAACTAACTTTCAAATAACGATTAATTCCCCATCCAAGCTCACTTTCGGATGTTGGTTTTGGGTTCCAGTCGTAAGATTCATGAGCTCGCTTTATAACATTCGCCCTCATATCTTTCAAACATTGCAAAGAAACGTGCTGGGGTAGTGTTGCTGCAAAGAGAGGATGAAAACGTTTGGAGATGAAAAACTACTTATCGGTTATGTTAATGAACACAATCATCAGAGTTGCTAAATACTAACTTAACCCTTTAACGCTTGCGCCGGTCACTGTGATGACCGGTACATTTTTGGCCATACCTTGCCAGCCGCTTGAGCTAGAGAGCTGTTTAAACCCTCGGATTCGGGAAGGCTTGTTCTTCCGACAAAAAACATTTTTAGGTTTTGCGTTTGGGATTATCTGTGGGTGGCATCACAAGTGGGGTAGTTTTCGCATTTTAGGCCGATTTACCTGACTCGGGGCGCCAACCCAACGTGAAATTTTATGGCTCATGCTTGTCTTGGAAATTAGGCTAAACTCCGCGTCTTAAGAGCCCCTGATTGGCCCTTAAGCATATCTGGAGCCAAATTTATGGCTCAAAAACCCAATTTTCCACAAACATATAAACTTTCCACAAAAGGTATGATTTGTCCTATCAGGGAAAATTTTGGCCAGCCATATCTCGCCTGGTGATTGAGCTAGAGAGCTGTTCAAACCCTGTAAAGACTCGGAAAGTCTTGTAGTTTGGAAAAAAAATTAAAATTTGGGTTTAGGGTTATTGGTCGATGACGTCATGATTGGGGCAGGTTTTGCCGTTGTTTTGATGACGTCATCAGTTGATCGAATGAGTCGATTAGTGGCTGAAAGTTTTATTGGAAAGTAGGCTTTTATACCAGTCTTCAGAGTCCTTGATCGACTTTCTAGCGTTTGTGGTTCAAACGTTGTGGAAAAAAAATCCAAAGATTTCAGGAATTCGCTAAAGAATTTGCGGGGATTCCCTAATTAATTTGCGGTATTTCGGCTATACTTATGGAACCAGAGACGCTAGAATATCCATCAAACCCTCTCAAGACTTGTATTATGGCCTAGAATAAAATAAAATTTGAGCTACGAAATAGGCTCGTTTGGTCGGATCTCAGGGGTTTGCGTCATCCAAATGTAAACACAATATGCATGAACATACTCCCATCATGTAAACATCAACGAAAAAAACGACATATAAAACTAAAATATGTTTTTTTTTGCAAATTAGAAGACTTTCTCATTTTCAGAGGGTTTGTAAAAATTTCTAGCTCAATCTGCTGGCGAGTTATGGCCATGGGTCAAAAATACCCACGGTTACCCTTGGTGGAATTTAACTGTTTACCAATTTTTAGTTTTTGAGCCATAATGTTTGCTCCAGATCTTCTAGAAATCCAATCAAGTGCTGTAAAGACTCGGATAATAGCCGAGTTTCCAAAAAAACTTGAGTCAAAAAATGGCTCGTTGGGTTGGCGATTAAGGCCAGGCAAACTCAGCCAAAAAACGCAACCTCCCACTTATTACCTCGCGCACAAAGAACCCCAAACCAAAATCAAATTTTTTTTTACTCGGAACTAGAAGATTTCCCGATCTGAAGTGTGTTTGAACAGCTCTCTAGCTCTAACGGCTGGCGAGTTATGGCGAAAAATGTACGGGCCATCGTACTGGCCAGCGCGGACGTTAAAGTATCTCAAACTGAAATTGCAAATTACTGAGGCAAAACGCACAGAAGATCAATAATTTTGTAAGTATCGTCCACAATTGAGAAACCTGAGACTACAGTGACAGTAGCATCAAAATACTTTTTTCAAACTTGGTAATATTTAACAAAATTTTAAGAGGGCATTGTGCCTATCTTGATGGAATATTACAAATAACCCTGCTTATCACACCTTGTCGTATTTTTCTTATCCATACCAGTAATGTCAGAAATAGTGAGTTTATTTTTAATCCGCAGTAACAGAGAACACACTGTCGTTCGCAATGTTGCTGTTATGTCTAGTGTGAGGCTATTCAGTAGCGTTTAGAGGCAAAAAGCGAGAATACTTGCAGTCACACCCATGAGCAACAACAGGCCTCAGGGTGGCACAGCGATGGAATATTCAAAGCTGACAATTCTAAGCTTCTGCATCGGATAGTCCCCAAAAGAAACGCTTTCAAATAGCCTGAACAAGTTGCTTATCCAATGTGCTGTAATCAACTTATCTGGGATCCGTGAAGCAAGAGACCTTTCGATTGAAAAACAAATACGAATATACTTTGTGCTTTCATTGCAAAGATTTACTAAATGATTGACAATTGTTTTCATCTTTCACTGTCACAAAAAGACACATATCTGAGATAATATTTTTTAATCATTCATTCATTTTTACTGTAAATCCGCTTATCCTGCGGATAGGTTGCGGGACCAACAGTCCCAGCAGGACTCGAAATACTTCACAGTTTTCAGTAATATCTGGTTGTTTTTCTTCACAGAAAACGGGACCGACCGAGCTGAAAGATGTTATCACGTCACCTTGTCATTGGTCGACCTCTGGGCGGGATTCCTGTTGATCAAGCCAGCAGACCTTGCCTCGCCAATCCGTCGCTGGACATTTTGATCACACAACCGAACTATCGTAGCGGAGATCTCGCTATACGGAGAAGTGGCTGAATATTCATGATTTTAAGAATTTCACAGCTGCACTCTTTATCGCAAATTGTCAAGCTGTAAACTCTCTGCAAAAATCCAATCTCTTCTGCTTATAATTACGTAAGTACTCTCTTAGTCATCACCCAAGATTCATGACCATATGTGATAATCGGAACAAATACCGTTTCAAAAACTGATAGCTTTGTGGTGCTGCAAATCTCCTGTTTTGTGATCACAGAGAGATAAATCTCACGCAGAAATGCGTTTGCTTTACCAGTCTGTGCATCAATTTCCTTATTCGTCCTGACATTTGTGAATACCACCCGAAGGTACTTGAACTTTTCGAACTGGGACAGTGTATTGCCGCTTACATGCAGCGCGACCCGCCGTGGATTTCTTGAGAGACAGAAGTCGTCGGTATTTTTAGTGCTGATTTTTAAAACTATCAAGTGAATGTTGAAGACCCTGTTCAGATGATGCAAAGCAGCACCAAATCGTCCTCAAAAAGCAAACGTTTCCTGAAGCTTCCAATAGTGACACCACGTTTGACTCGGCTGTGCCTGTCTATCCAATTCATTAAGACCCGTGACAGTTTTTGCTTTGAAAATATGAGATTTTTTTCCTTCTTACTGGTAATTGGCAAACACCTTATCAAATATTTTTCGAACATTTGAAAATTCATCCAACGTGTTCATGAAAAAGCATTTCTTCAAAAAATTTTACGCACAGCTTTGTTATTACTGAGTACCCTTATTAAAATGCTCTTGGAGATGAAATATATTTGCACTGGATAAATTGCCTCTGCTGGTTCGGTTTCGAACTTGTATCCTATTTGCGGAAATCAATATTGTATTGTTGGTCAACATCAGAATGATCACAAGTTATATGAAAATTGAACAAACACAATGCTGCAGCGCCAGAAAGCGCATTTTGCAAACACGACTTATTTTTCTTGACAATCGATGGGTTTCGTACATTCTACAGTACAATAAAGAACTGTTCAGTGAAAGCGTAATCAGTTGCAGAGTTCGGGAAGGAATTCGTTTGTATTGATGAATACTGCAAATAATTCACCGTTTCGTTTTCACAGTTTTTTAAGGATTTCATAATCGTCATGACTTTACAGTTGCATAGGCGCTGACCCAGCGTACATCCCCATTAAATATCGTCGCAAGACAAATAAAGTTCAAGATGTCTGATTTGGTTGTTTAAAAACATACCTTTGCCAACCGCAAAAGAGGATTTTGTTTTTGTGATCCAATCGAACACTGGACAAGAATATGTCACCCCTTGGTATTCTACATAAACCATTGAGCACATCCAGTTTGCATCCATCAGTCCCAAAATGCCCAGTGGGTTGAGCACAATCAAGCCTATCAAGAACATACTGAGTTGTTAGATTGTATGAGTTTTTCAGTGTAAAATATATTGCCAATTGCAAAGCAGACAACCTTTTTAATTTACTTTTAATCACGAACTATTGGATACAGAAACCTTATAATCACTTAACATAAGCGATAGAAATTTCCCAGTTGGTAAGAATGCATAAACGAAATGCAATGACAAGGACAAAATGTCAGAACATCAACGCAAACACAACAGAATGAAGCAAAATTGTGGTGGAAACTTTTCTCCTAAATATGCTGTTTTGGTGTTGCTGTTTCTAATGCGATATTGCAAGATTTTCAGTGTTGTCCTGTAGGAGAGGGCGACTGGCTTTGAAAATTTTTCTCTCATTTTTCAAAATGCAACCGCGTTCTTTGGTGATAATTTTGAAAGCGTGTGAATATTCCTTTTGAAGGTTCGCGTTTGAGATCAAAATTAAAAATGCTGTGTGCCACTGCGTTTTTCGAAAATTTGCTTTATTGTCTCAATTGTTCTCTGAACAAATTAAACCGCGAAAATTTATTGCCCCAGCTGCAGCTTTCATAAGCAACATATAAATCATAACTTTCGTCCATTCTACTTCATTGGAGGTTCCCAGAACAGAAAAAATGTTACGACGTAAACGGTTATGTCATGTTGCTAAACTTCCAGTCAACCAACATGCCTACCTCTTGGAGCAAGCCCGATTTTTATCACATTTCGAGTTCAACACGGCCAAGGTTTGCAAAAAATGTCCTGAGAAAGTTATCTTGGACAAGGTTGGCGTTACCAAAAACAAAAATATCATTTGCGAAAAAATAAAAGATTTGCTTCCTGGATTTCCACCTCTCACTAACATAGACATCATGATTCATTTTCGTAATTTCGATAATCTTAACTGAAATAGTACTCATTCATTTACAATAATCATAGTTAGCATTTATTTCCAACCATTAGCATTAAATCGAAACTCCTCCAGTTGTAATTTTTCTCAAGCCTTTTGCACCAACTCATCATTTACAAACGATCCGAAATAACCACCCACGAAAATGCAGAATGGTCGGAACTCCTATTCCAGATCCACCGTGTTTGACTGTATAAGTCTCTGTGTCCCCAGCTTCAAAATCGTTGCGAAACAAATAGTCCATTGTGTGCCATCCAGTTTTCTTCCCTGTTTCTCCGGTGATCTTCACTTGCACCATGTCGTTCGTTCCAGCTCCAGTGAAGCGCTTGCTTGTCTGAATAGAACAAAATATAAAATTGTACGCAGCTGTGCGTATTTATTGCAGGGAGTTCTTGTAAATATGAATGCAATACATACTTAAAGCAATGTTTTGTTTTTGCACATCAAAAGGGCTTATGATTATTCAAAAACATCTGAATTAAATAACGTCCATGGAAAACGTGCAGCTAACGCAGCATAGCCGAGAACAAATGTAAATATTGATAATGACTTCAATCCAAAATGTATGGCATTGACGAACTTACGTATTGAAACTTCGTGTTTCAAATTTACTGTAACATAATGTTTTGAAATTACAATTCAACATCAACCAAAACAGGTAGTGATTGAGAAGATTTGTTTACGTAAGGTTTTCTAGGACTTGGCTGTTGCACTATCGCAGAGCAACATCAGACAAAGAACTACGTTCCTTGAAAAGCAAAAAATTTAATTGTTGAAATTAAAAATTAAATTTTCTAAACATTGGGGTATAACAAAAGAATGTTTTTTTATCGTAGGTCTCTTTCAATATTTTCTGAGTTCATTTATCTAGTTTGCGCAATTCCAATGATCTTATATTTCTGCACTTAATACTTTCCTGAAAATTATGAGAAAATTCGTAACGTCAAGCCCTTGTAGGCTCATACAAAAACGCGCATGATATCGAACAGTTTAGTGCTGTAAGCTGTTGCCAAGAAAGTTTTATTATCTAGTTGCTTTTTATTATTTGCATCGAAAATGCTGCACTTCAGGGAATTCACCCCTGAGCAAACCTCAGAAAAATAAGAAATGCATAATGCCGGCGAACGACTTGTTTGTGAAAATGAAACATGAAAAAGCACGGTGAATGATGTCTAGTATTTCGCAATTGGTTGATATTAGTCTGATCCCAAAGAAAAAAAATCGATTGAAATAAAACTCTATCTACCACCAATCCCCAGCTTGCAATCAAAAAGTTATTTCTTCAACTATGAAGTCTTGGCTTGCGACATCACTTTGTTAAAATTTAGTGCCGTCACTAATACCAAGAAAAGATATTTAAGTTTGTTTGCGGTACACAACTCCTGTACACAACCAAATCTGAGCTGGTCGTTCACAAGTAGGCCTACTTCTCACCGTAATAGTTAATTTGTATGTATCCATCTTCGGCAGTTTTGTTAGATCGCACGTCACGTTGCCTAACACTTTGCACGTATCTGAAAAATTAAACAACATTATGTTTACAATTATGAAAAGAATATGTACATTTGCTTGTTTTCTTTGGTTACGAATTCGGTTCCTATATCGATGTATCTTCATATCGACACAAGACAAAACAACCTACTATAAACACAATCTTAACATAGTTTGGTTCCCAGACGTGCATCTCTCTGTGAACTTCCACTTTCCGTGTAACAATTTGACTCCTACGCAGTTCAACAGTTTTTAACTTTTACAGGTGCAAGCAAGGCGTATGGCGATATCCACCCATACCTCTTGAAAAAAAGCGGCACTTGATTGCTTTTCAAGCTTTTCTTAACCTTATTTCGTACTGATGATGGAAAAAAAATTGATTCTCAGAATTGGCAGCGTCCGGTGCAATTCGATGTATCGCTGAGTTTCAAGCGGGTAAGCCGGATGTTATGCAAACTTCTAATGAATGGTGAACGAAGGAAGACGGAATGGACACAAGTGGGTTTGAACAATTTTGATTAATGCAACACAGCCTATCACAGCTTTACTCG
>JGI24021J15306_10006959_pt1 | contig 13713 bp, 7 predicted proteins | sample Ectturendosymbi1_FD_15306 | JGI IMG/M metagenome (IMG submission 15306) | reverse complement strand
CTTCCTATGGCCATGTTAAATAGAAAACATTTCGAACGTTTAAGCACGATCCATGGCTAACACATCGTCTTCCAAAGCACAAAATCCATCCAATGATCGAAATTGGCATCTACATATATGTGCACCTACTGTGATCTGAGCAATTACATTTCACTTACGTGGTAAACATGTTTCTTTGCTATGTTTCACTGTGTCTACATTTGTGGCAGTGAAAAATTATGTTAAAAGTGAAAATTGCATTAATGTATTTTTTTATGTAAAGCAATTGTGCAATCAAGCCTAAACAAATTCTTTTTCATAGTGTTTTCAGCCGTTCACCTGATTTGAGTGATTCGTCTTGTATCGGTATCTCCGGTAAATGTCTAGGCATGGTTGCTGTGGTGAAAACAGATTTCTTCGGAGCATGCTGTAAACCAAGAGTCTTGTTCATGTGTCGATTTTAAACACAAAGCAATTCTGCAAAAATCGTTGTAGCATGACTTTACTTGTTAGCTTACAACATTTTCATATAAACACATTTGAAAAAAAGAAAACATTAGAAAGCTGACAATTCTGATTTCTGAACATCTAACAACTCCAAAACAAATCGATCAAAATGTTTCAGCGCGATTTGTATGAACACAACTCATCGCATTACCTTAGCAATGTGCTTTGTAAATCAGATTGTTGACCTTGGAAATTTATACTTGCCTGGTACAGAATGTATTAATGGGGAAGGAGAAATTTAGTTGTAGCGTTTAACGCGCTGATTTGGATTAACGTTCAGCGCGATCAATGCTGATGAGATTAAACGAGTTTTGAATTAGCCTCTCGAAATTATTCTCTTGTTGAGCGTTGTTGTGTCTGATACGCAGTTTCTCGCGAGATTGTAGTCGCTTCGCTTGACCAACATTTTAATGCACGTGGTTAGTTTGGCGTTTTAAGCCCTCTCGTAACCAGTCACATAATGTTTTCAATTGACCCTTTTGCGTTTTTAGCTGTTGCTTTGTGATTGAAACCTATCCAATAGAAAAAAAGTGATGCTCTATGTTACGTACTATAACACCTAGCTTCACACATTGGTTTCGAAAGAATAGCTATAGATCATTTTCTTTATTTTCCAAAACCAGAAAGAAGCACAGTAATATTTCATTTGTTCTAAAGCAGTGTTGTTTCTTCTGCTTTTTTCTGATATAGCTGCTCATCAAAAATCAGTAAATATTTGCAGAAAACTTTAACCTGTTTCCTATTTTCTCAAGTTTTGGTTCTGAATTACATGCGGTTCTCCTTGCAGCCTTTGCTAAGCATTTAACCAATAAGCTCAACATTAAGCAGAAAAGTTGCTGAATTCACTCTACAATAAAGTATTTCATAATGAAAAGCAGCTTCATTGTGCAACTGTGACGTACACATGAAACTGCATCACCTGTTTCAGGCCCGGTGACCGTTGAAAATGTGTCAATCACTGTTGCGTCACAAGCAATACATTTATGTTTTATTCCAATTTCTATCATGCAGCTTCAAAACGCACGAGTCAAAAATGAGCTTCATATTTAATGCTTCGCATCATTTGCCAAAACAGTGCTTCTTACATTATAGTGCTTGCGTGTACGAAGTTAATTTTTTCTCCCACTTTAAGGTGTGAAAACGTGCATGAAATTTTATTCCAGTTGGTACATTGGTTGAATCATGCAGGGATGAAAGAAATAAAACTTATAACCGACCTCAACACATAAAACGTGTGAAACGAGTTTGGAAAAAAATTATAAAGTGCAAATGATTTGCTGTCCTTTAAGAGCACTTGTCTCCGATTTCCTTGTTTTTTTTTATTGACAAACAAGCCCGAAAATTGCAATAAACACGTGCTTGCATGCCAGCCGAAGCTAGAAATGATTTCCAAAAATGCAAACCTTTGTAATGTACTTCAACAAGTCTATTTTCAATGGTAAAGTACTATCCGATGACTATTGTTAAAGTCTTAATCATTTTGCGTTCATTTGGATGATCTAATGCGCTACATTGTTTTCAAATACAGTGAGATACGTTAAATGCTAACAAGTTTGAAAACTTTGCTCAAAGTTATCTAAACTAAATGTCTGTTGAATAAGCATTGCTGAAATGATTTGATTGCCGTTACTTTGAGTGAATGTATGTGCAATTCTTGTTTCAATTAATTGGGGATCAAGGACAAAGCAAATGCAAATGAATTTCTGAACTGATTGCCGGTGACCTTCAATCAGCATTAGCGGTTTACCACATCTTCTTCAGATTGCGATCCACAGCAGTTGGTTGCATTGAAATAAGCGATGTGAAGAATGGAAAGCACCAATTGAACAAATGCGATGAATGAATTGACAGCATGAATTCCAGTTAGTGCGGGCTGAAAATCATGAAAAACATTACATGAGCATGACCCACACACAGAATAGTTTATATAGTTTGGAAGGCTTGCATAGTTTGGAAAGGCTTGCAAAATGTTCTTCCAGTTTCAAGATTAAATCTTATCTTTTCGTAATACTTGGTAATATTTCGGTAATAATGGTTTGATTCAAATTGTAGCTTGTAAAAATAAAATATATAAAACAAAACTTGCAAATTACCTCTCTACCACTGTTCAGAATTGCAGCTGTAACCTCTATTGCAAACATAGCTCCTGCAACAACGGCAATGATGTGTCTTATATGCAATGAATGCGGAATCTGAATCAAAGCATCAACAGGTATTTGTATACAATCAACAGGTAAATGGAAACCATTCAATAGTGCTTCATTGACATGCCAATCGCAATACATTCATGCTTGCACATAGAGTTTCACCAGATCATCATCTTAAAAAATGTAGAGGAATTGTAAAAATATCAGCATAAAACGTTCAAAAAACAATAAAATTAATAAGTAAGGGGTTTTCCAACACCGCATGTTTTCTGAAAGACACAAAAGAGGTTTTGTATGATAGATGCTATCTGCTTAAGTGGTTTCAAAGGTTTATGTAAGTGGACTGCAAAATTGTTATCAGAGACCGTGAATTCATAGCCACCAACTTCTTCATTACAGTAACCTTTCTGCACTTCAGTGCGTGACTTTTACTTTGCTGCTACCAGTTTAGTCAAAACACATTCAGTATTACTGTACTATTATCGTCAAAGATGACACTGTTTGACTGATTTTTTTTGTGTGTGATAGATAGATCCCATTTCCGTAAAAACTAGAAAATTCAGAAGTGATTTGCTTCAAAATTTTTTTGTGTATTTAGTCGTAGGTTTAGTCATGGAAACTAGATTCATCAGATATAATGGATGAAGGAATGAACACTGCTGTCTGTGACAAACATTTATTGTGGTCTTCTTCATATGCGAAACATTACTTATGTACTCCTTTGCAAAGACAGTGAGCGTGGGCGTCAGAGGGATATTTTCAGGGGAGAAACAACTAATTGTTTCAAGTGGTGAGCAAATGCATTTCTTCAAAAGGGAGAAAACATGGTGAAATTTCATTTTACTGACTGAAGTGCGTTAGAAAATATTTTTCTACAAAAAAAATAAATAGAAAAATATCAAATGTTGAAATACTTGGGGAAATGCCCCTGTGCACCCCCATCCGACGCCCACTGCAGTGACAAAGCTTTCTTTTCACTCGAAGCGATGATGACGCACTGGAGTTTTCACATTAAGCATTATTTCACACATTAAGCATTTTCTTCAGCAGCGATTGATCTATAACCTCTATAGAGATCTTGAAAGCAAATCGGAAGATTGAATAACTAAACCCACCAGAGGTGAATGCGGTCTTCTTCTTGACAACATTTCAAGCACTGCTGTCACCAACACCTGAAAAACGATTATCGAATCAGCATAATTATCACGACTACCACAGCTACAGGCTGCATCATGCAAACAAAACAAGATAAGAAACACGCACTGAGGCAAAGATCACTACTTCAAACATATTGTCCATTGTATCTGCACACCAAGGTGACAGTTTTCTGGAACATTTCAAAATAAATATTGGCACAAAAACTTGAATTCTAAGCGTATTGGAAACATCTGTAAAGTCACCTGAAACAAAAAGCCTTGCATCTAAAAACCTTTGAAAATTAACAGTTTTGCTCACCAGTAGTCCGCACCAAATACCGGAACTGACAAATACCGGAGCTCACAGGGCTGCCATTATTTTTTGAGGCGGCGATGGCAATGGCAGCGATGGATAATATGATGGATAGAGTTCCCAGAATAACCTGAGTAATCTGAAAATGATTTTGCTATTAGCTTTTGCAATGCATAGAAAATGTGTCTGGTGTAGCAAATGATTATGAAAAAAATTTCTGGACGTCTACTTAACATGTCTTTTTTGAGTGGAATTGTCGACAAAGATTTTCATTTTGTAGAAAGCATAAATATTTTTGACTTATTTCCAATTTGCAAACGTTGTTTGTTCAAGAAGCAGCAGAAAGTAATTATTTTAATTAACAAATTTATGTCTACTAATGAAAATCTGAGAATTTGCTCTAAGCTCCTCAGGGGAGCAAAATTATTTTTCAAATGCTCATATTTTTTCTGTGGATTTGAAATTATTTTTCAATGTCTTCTCCTTTTGTACTCCAAATCAATTTTCAAACGTTGAAGGAGAAAGAAAGTTCATTTTGCTGATTCTTCGTGCGATGTACGTGTTTTTCTTACACAACAGAATAATTATTGATAAAAAAGTGAAATAAAATAAAAAAAAATACAATTTAAACACGAAGTCACTGGTTATCTGAGAAAGACCTACCACGTGTGGACAAATACTAACCATCTACAAACATCTTGCTTCACCCGGCAATTTCAGATCGAGATTGAGCGAACCCCCGTCAGGCGTGCCGTAATATTGTTTTTATGTAAACAAACGCAGCAGCGCCCTCCACTCGTCAGTAGCTGCGGATATTTGTCTGACATCCCGACTGGTGCGCGTAACCTCGTGCGCGCTGTCTGCACTTTTCCCCAATGGAGAAAAGTTCGTGTTTTCGGGTTGAAATCGCCCAGTGTATCGTTATTGTTAGTTTTTCTCCCATGTGATATAGCGCTGCAATTGTGACAATTAAGGGCTGTCATTCACGCAAGACGTCCTTCCTTACCAGCGTGGAGCAGGATAGGTTCTTCAAATGCAATATATATTTTTAATAAGCTTAGATATTTGAATTTTTTCTGAACACAAAATTGGGTGAGTCACACCCCCTCAGGTTTGAGTTCCACCCACTCAGGTTTGGTTTTCCTTTTCATCAATACAGCATCAAGTTAAAGTAGAGAATAACGTTATTAGTGCACAAATCACGGAACAAGGGTTACGTTTCCGGTGTATTTTGTGTAATCAACGTAATTGAATGAACAGTTTGCATTTTATTATTTATTAATGGGTTACATTAAACCCTATTTGTTGTTCACGTGAGTAGGAAAAGTGTTTAGTGCTCTTTATCACCAAGAAAGATAGTACTTCTTTTCCCTACCCGTTAAATTTGTCAGAGAAAGGATAAAGCTCAAATGAAACGCTATGATTACCTACGAAAGACATGCCACATATGAACAAATACCAAAGAAACTTTGCAAGCACCTTGCGTTACGTAAGACAACGAAAACAAACTGATGGAACATCAGAGCCTGGGAAGCACTTGACACTGTACGGTTGTCATGGAAAACACATAAAATCTAGGGTCCCTACTGTTTTACAAATTCGGAAAAAGAACTTTCCCATTGGATCAAAACCTGAAATGTCTAAACCATGTTATTTAAGGGTAAGGTTTACGTTTACGTGCGGCTTGTGTTTTATGCCATAAAGAAAATTTTGGTCAAATAAATCACATGTTTGGGTCGTCTCGAGGAAGGATTTGAACAAACCAGGTAATAAGGACTACAGCAAACAAATGACTTTACGACGCCCCAGTGTAGTCGTTTGGTACATCATAAACAAACCATCTACGTATGAAACTAACACAATTGCTTTTGCAGAACAACCCAGTTTCGACTCTGTGGATACTTCTGAAGAAAAATTCCTAAAAGAATTACGAACAAATTAATGTTCAATGCATAATTGTCCATCAGGTGAAACATTTTTTGCACCTGTTGAGTCATTCCTTGAAATTACACTTTCAACTTTGGTAAATATTTTTGTTTTTTTACCAAATGTACCATGCACAAGGTAAGATTGCCATGGTTCCACATATATTCTCATATTCTGCAATGGGTACCACGTATTTCAATATCATTTGAAGATCGCCTAAAATATTTTCCTCTCTGAACGTTATTCTCATCCTAGGTATGTAGAAATTTTTCNCATTCAAGCTATGTATTNACTACACTGATTTTACNTTGAGTAGGAGTGACATCATGAAACAATTCAGGTCAAAATATNTTTTATCAGAATTCTCGAAAATCTTTGAATATTTTTCAGGAAATATTTGCTTGAGATGTCACGCACAACTACTCTAAAAAAAAACAACACGGTGCAAAATTTACATTAAACATGTTTTCTGGAAATTTCCAATCACATTGTTTCTGAAAGGTCGTTGAGAATTGTTCACGATCAACAACCGCAAAATAAATTTTCAACAGCAATATCTCAAAGGTCCTTTAACCTATGAAAAACGTATTGTATCTCCAGATGTTTATCATACCAGGTGAGGTTGCTTTCACAATGTGTGCATTAACATGCTTTTTGCAAGACTACATTGCACTAGCACCAACTCATTTGGCTCGTGCAACCTGTTGAACATAAACAAACACGTGTTTCTTTCCCGAAAAATCCATACTTTCAATCAATGAGGATCAACACAAAACTTTTGCAAAAGTGTCAACCGTTATTGAAATAAAGCAATGAACGCACTGTCCCCTACAAAAGCAAACCGATTGACTGAAAAGAACAACAGCGAAAATGTGATCATTCTCTAGTTAGTTTCAATCACGGAAAAGCAAGAGTGAACATATTTGAAACATCTCTGCAACACCTTCGGAAATATGGGAACAAATCCTGTGTACTCTGCTGGTAGACTTGCCACGAAGATGTGAATATTTTACGTCTTACCTTTTCCTTGATTTCATTAGAAGAACAACGATTTTAGCAAGTCAAATTGCTATAACCCTTACTGCCGGATGTCTCTTTCAACTAAAACAGTTACGTGATATTCTTATATGCTTGAAAATATTAGCCTTGTCTCAATGAATTTGAAAACATATTTTTATTTAAATTTATGGATTAGTGTTCAAAAATAGAAAATGTTACGTTCCTCTGATTGGAGTGTGTTTTATTGTCAGAAACAATATATGTAGTTTGTCTGTCATCAATGTGGGTTTATATGTTTGATTTTTTTCCTGTTGAATTCTTCAACTTTAATTTTAATATGATTTCAGGATGCCAAAAGTTGCGTGAAATCGTTTTCACATTAGGATCAATGGTGACTGATTCGACTGCGTAACCTTTGTGTAGACTGTAACATTATTTCAAGAGGTTTAAAAGGTGTTTCTTTCAATTGTGATGTCTGACGAAAAATTTTAAGGCACAGCTTATTTATCAGATTTTGCACTGCAAACCATGACATCACAGAGCTCGGCCTTTTGCACACGGTGGTTGCTCTACTTCAACATGTGGTAATTCTGAAAGAAAATATTGCAGTACAAAGCTGTGGTGCCATCGATTGAACATTTCTTACCACCAGGTACTTGTACATTTTTGCATACTTGGCTCCAGGATGTGGGCTTTGTATAGCAGGCATAGCAACAGGCAGTGTATTTGCAGTAACAACGTTCGCCATGTTTTTATTCCTCTGAAAACACGATTCCGTTAGTTCGAAAATCAAACACAGCTTCAAACAATAGAAAAATCAAACACTGCTTGAAACATGTGGATTAAAATCTACAAGTTTTTTATGGTTAACCCACGTTTGAAATTACTACGCAATCTAATTATTTCGCTTTGTTGAAATCATAAATATTTTGCGTGTTTGCTGCACAAATATGGAAGTCCAGTTACTGTGTATGAAAAATCTTGTGTTTCAAAATGCAAGGTAAAGCGGTGAAATAGGACCGACAGTTTTTAAATCTTCAGAAACAGCGAAAATCGTGCATATGGTACAATCGAAAGCAAGATGCATTCGAGGTCAAGCATATTACTGACAATACGCAGACTGAGCTTGCTGCAATTTTTAAGTAGTTGCGCATAAAACTGAGAAAAATGTTTCAAAATATGATTCAGTATGGTGCCGTATTGGCAAATGCGGTATTTTTAATTCCGAATAATTTTTTCCATGTTCAGCAAATTCTGTGCTGTATTCATGAAAAACAAGTATTTCAAAAAAAGTTCGTTTCTGTTCACATCTTGATACGTTTCTTCTGTCTTAAGCAAATACATTCAAATTATCTTTTTAAAGATGTCTTAGAGAAGGATGGCGTGTTCACGTAGCGATCAATACAATGCAAAATAAACACGCTTTGGGATAACATATTCTGATTCACAGTTTTTGTATTAATCATTAGCATGAGCCGCTGCATATTTCAAAAGTGTTCGTACAAGCGTATAAGAAAAATATTTGCGGTAGAAATCAATATTCAGAGATTTTCAATAAACTTCAAATTTTCAGTTTCAGCTTTGTCGCATTTCAAACCACTCATTGCCATAATCTTCATTCGGGGTGTATGCCACTCTTTTGTCTGTTATAGGCAGTCCCTTTTTGTCAAAACTGAGCACAGACATTGCAACAAGCTTCAAGACAGCATCAGTTCGAGACACTCAATATGATCGCAAGGTGCTTAGCTAGGAAATTGATTTAGGTCCATGACGCTCCCAGTCTAGAGAATTGCTACAAAAAGGTGGCTTCTTTATGAAGTTAGTGCTTTTTTTAGGTTTTGCAAAGTATCATAAATTTAACCACTGGTCTGGAATTCAGTTAAGCAACGAATGCGTGATATGTGTTAAATTTCAGTTGCTTAAACATAAATTGCGTTGGAACCTAAAAGAGCTCAGTGAAAGTAAGTATTTATACGCTCTCTTGCCTGTTTTGTCACATGAAGTCGCATTTTACTCACGTTGATTGCATGTGTATATGTGATGATAATCAGATGACTGCACTGAAAATATTTTCCTTTAAATACTCAACTCAAAATAAAAATCAATGGGCACTCCGTGGACATTGCTTCTAAATATAAAATGAGACCCAAATTTCTATTCGAAGCGTATTGTATGAACTGTCAGTTCTCTGAAACGTGACGATGTGCTGCGTAATTTCAATCAAAAAGACCGAAAGCACGTGAAGCTACAATAACGAAACTGGAATTTTTTTTACAATCCGTTAGTTTGCTATCGACAGCAGTTCATTTCAATATTCAGATCAAAACAGATGTTTATTGCGGACAAGGTGAGGTGCCTATGACTCATCTTTGCCACCAACAAGACGGGCTTTAGCCTGGCCGCAAACCGTTTGAGGATTGTGCTGCTTGGTTCTGCATTTTTCCTTTTGTATTTATTATTTACTTTTAATCGAAAAGCCACAGTAGTGATATGCACAAGTTAATCCATCACAGATTCTTTGCAAATTTTTCAGCAAATTTTTCGATCAGCAGCAAATCGATCAGCAAATTTTTAATAGGAAATCGATTCACGTAGAATTACGCATCCTCAGTCCTTATTCGAATAGAATCTAGGATGCGTAATTTTACGTGAAAGCGATTTCCTATTAAAATTTGCTGATCGATTCCTTACTTACACCCATCGTGGAAAGTACATACTATGATCCTAGTGTGTGTATTTCATAATATATGCGTCATGTTCAGGGGTTTAGTGAAGTGGGAGCGCGTGGGGACGGCGTTCTTTTTCATGTTTTGCTTTGAAATGAGTTGGAAGCAGTGTTAAAATGGCTATTTTTTGATGCGTTCCCACACCTTTTTTGTTAGCACTACATCTCTAGTCAGGTTATTTCCTTGCTTTCTCTTCCTCACATTGTCAAAGCGTTCTAACCTCGCTGCTAGAACTTTCACCATAAATCTATCATGCGGACATCTCAGACAACCTTATAAAATGCATTGGTGCATTGAATTGTTATTCGGAAGTAAAAGGTTAAACATGATTTTCCTCAACAATACAAACACTGAAACAGACGTCCACTATTGTCAGTGACCACTGAAGCAACGATGGTTTTTCAAGCATGCTGCAGTAGACTCAAAACACTGCTCTAAATGGGGCAAAACAAAAATCAGTTGTTATTCAACAAACACAGCTATGTGGCTATCGCAAAAAACCTTGTGCCGATGATGTAGTGCAATATTCAAACTATGAATTGTGAAACTGCTTTCGCCTGACATTTATTGCATGTGAACCGTTAAAACGAAGTCTAAGAATTCTCATATGACGTGGTTCGTGTGGTGTAGGAAAAGAGAAACAAAAACTTTTCAGGATCAGCATCATTTATGAGATGTATGTAGGTTGCATTTAAACGAATACTGTAGGCAATAAATTATAGTCAACCGTTTGTTTAATGAACCGACGAAAAGTGCAGCACACTAAACTCAAATTTAGGAATTTTTTCTTCCTTCGCTGTCGATTTCTCAGCAGTTGAAAGTGACAGCAGAACGTTTTGTAACTGACCTTGCAACTTAAAATTTGCGCATAACTGGAGATTCAAACGCATCCAAACAAACAGCAGGACATACACACAAATTTCTCTTAGACATTCCCTTATTGAATATCCCGTGCACTATCGCACCATAGTTAATAAAATTTATTTGATCTCCTTACGCAACGCAGTGAAACCCTGCTGCAAATTCCTGGCTCTAATCCAGGCAGCCCTGGTTCAATTCCCGGTCTAGGAGTTTACGTAACATTCCCAGTCTGAAGAACCAATCTAGAGGTTTGGATGTCCGTCGCAGAGGTAGATTGTGAGGAAGGACATCGTTCCATGCAGAACTGCTGGTTTTTTCAAACGGTACAAAGTAAAGAACCAGTCCATTCATTATATTAGTAATATTCTGGCTCCCGACTGAGCTACCTGAAATTTTACGTTTACCGATCCGAGGCAAGGACTAAGCTCTCAATCACCCTTTTCAGGATCGTTTCACAGATTTCCTTTATTTACAAAACGCTTCTGAAAAAGCAGAAAATTCTTCGACGACAGCACTTCGACGACAGCAATGTTTGAATTTAGCAATGTTTGAAATTCAGAAAATACTTCGACGACAGCAATGTTTGAATTTATTCGTTCTGCAGCAGCACAAAATGCTTCGACGACAGCATGGCAACTGAATAACAAAACGTGAAACGTCCGCTTGGCAGAACGAATAAATTCAAACATTGCCGCCGCGCTATAGTACGGGACATCGACTGGTGAAACAAAGGTCAGCGCACGGAATCTATGCATGAACAGCCCAGCACACATACGCAAAATTTACTTGGCGAAATGGTTTGACGGAAGCAAGCTCATACAGTAGAAGTGAGAATAATCACGAGTTCTGAAATGTCTGATTTAATAGCCTGCTAACATTCATCACGGCAGACAATCGTTGTTTCCCTTCGCTCCTTGAAACCATCAACGGTTTTTCTTTTCTTATGTTTTGCTGTAGGCTACAATGAACCGTTTTCGGTAATGTTGTTCTGATACATTTAGAACTTGCATATCTGAATATGAATCATCAAGGGAAGAAATGAAATGCTACTCGGGAGTTGAAAAATTGTAAGAACCATGATACTCCACCGCAGGGGTGTTAAACTCGTTTCAGTTCCGGGGCCACTTCAGGCATATTTAATCTGAAGTGGGCCGGACCAGTGAAATCATTGCATAACATCATGTTATAAGTAATGCCAACTTCCAACTGTTTTTATAACTTTAATGCTAAAATTTCAAGCTTATCTGAAAATGATTATTAGCTCATTTAAGGAGCAACCTTTCCAAACTCTGCAACAACATGACGTTTCTTGAGAAAAGTCTGTTCAATTTTACGATATACTAACAAGATTTATTATTAATGACTTTGAAACCAACCGAAACGAAGACACAATGACTAAAAAATAATCCGAAGCAAAATATTTCGGAAAATCCGAACAGGTTTCTGTCAACTTTCCGTTTCGAACACCCCCTGCTCGTCTGCAGCAAAGTGCAGTAATCCTGACCATCCTGAAATGGCACCACATTGTACAAACTAGTGGAAACTTGAATTTTTCTTCTACTCTGGAAATGCATGTTTTTAGGCAAAACATACAGTTTGTGACAATCTACAAACAGTATGGTTCCGTCCAAAGATATCTTGAAACTCCTAGATATCCCTGGAGTTTCTAGATATCCCTGGTTCCATCAAACGTTTGTAATGAATCTGCTGACTAACATTAAATTCACTCACTGTTGAAGGGTTCATTATCTTGAAATATTTCCTTAGTAAACACCCACTGCTGCAGAACTATATTTCAGGGCGCAAAGAAGCAGTTCACATCAAATATGTTAGCGATTTAGGCCTACACCTGAAACTTGGTACCTTTTAGCTTTCACTAGTGTATCGATATCAGGTGTCAAATCCGGTGTAGAAGCCACTTTCAGGATGTCATTTAAGCGAGAGTTGAGCGCAGCTTTGTTTTATCGATGTTCATAACAGAAAACACTTGTTCACAAAGGTATGTCGTCCGAAACATGCACAAAACTTTTGTAGGAAGGGATGTCACTTTGGGGTAGCCTGCATAGGCACAGCCATGGGGCAAAGGGGCCATGCCCCCCAAAAATTTTAGAACGCAGTCATTTTGTTCTGAGAGAAGCGTTTTTCCAAACACAATAATGTTATTCGCCTAAAATCAAACATTTTGCCACTCCCCAAATTTTTGGGCTGGATACACCATCGGTAGCCTGGAAAAAGATACTGATGGAATGTGTCCAATCTCGCCAAGACAAACCTGGTCTTCAAATTTGAATCAAACTGCAAGTAAATTATTCCAAGCTGCAAGTCCACGGGCAGATCAGAGGCGTTTAATGTGAATAGCGAGAAAAAGACTTGGAAGTCCGTCTCAAGTTGGTCAAAAATGTGAAACCACTGCTTGAACTCCTGCAACAACTCTGTTATTTTATCTTTATATTGATTCAAGTCAATGTTTAGTCCCGTGGTACGCATACTTTTCAGACAAAGAAAATGAACAGTGTCATCACCGGAAAGTTGTGTCTTCCACAAGGACAACTTCAACTTAAATGCAACCTATGGTGTCGTAATACTGAATGACAAGTCTTTTGCAGCCTTGCAACATTTTGTTCAGAATATTCAAGTATTGCGAAATATCCACCATAAAGGCAGGGTTTTGCATCTATTGTGAGATGAAATTCTAACACTGGCTTGCATTTGTTTCATCAAGTTTTCAATTTCCTCACGTAAATTAAAAAAATGCGCTTTAGCACGGCACCTCGTCTTAGCCATCTTAAACTGTACGTNGCAAATTTCAATTAGAGTTGTACCTAGAACTCCGAAGGTTTCGAAATGGACATCGATGGAGCTCAAGGTATGTTTTTCCCGGAGTTCTAGTCTTAAACGTCATCACGGTAGATGAACTTTTGCATGTGCATACCTGTTTGAAATGTCAAACCGGTGTGAACATGCAAAAGGAAATATGCAGAAAACGGGAAATGTTCACGTGAAAAAAGCAGAGAAAAACAATAAAATATAAGCAATTACGTTAAGGTTGCAAGTAATTGAAATCTATAGTCACCAGTTATTGAAGTATAACTGGATAGACTTCTCAAGCAAACAAAGAA
>JGI24021J15306_10006956_pt1 | contig 13719 bp, 9 predicted proteins | sample Ectturendosymbi1_FD_15306 | JGI IMG/M metagenome (IMG submission 15306) | reverse complement strand
CGCGAACAAGCAATAATAGAGTGATCCCGATGGAGTGATCTTGGTGAGTGACCTCTAATAATGCTTGTGAACCTGGTGAACAGTTGATTGTGCTTGCGAACGGTGACGACGAGAGTGATCTTGTCGGGTGATCTCTATTGTTGCTTGGTGGCACGGTGCGAAGCTTTGCGCACATGCCGCTCGGGATTTCCTATCGCAACATTACTAGCCCAACCACAACATCCGCATAACCTCGCTAAAACCAACCATAGTTGCTACGACTGACAAATATTTTTTTGACATTTGTGCAGGAATTTAGTAGAAAGTGAGACTAGCTTTGGAAGAAAGTTGCTCTGAAACCTCTTTCCATATTTATTATACTGCTCCTTATATATTCTATGTAGCAGCTCGCATTGTCATCACATCGCGCAGCGCCATTTATTACTAAGCCACAATTACGCGAAAACAAGCTCAAAGTTTCCTGTTTAAGCGCGTCTTCGTTTCGTAATTCCGGATTCGAATAAAATATTTCAGCCTAAATCTAATTCTCGTCGAGATAAAACCGACTTGGAATTTGCTGATATGAACGAAAGCCATGCGATCGTCAAACACTAGGTGGCCAATTGTCTTTGGATTTTATTTCTTGGCCTTAGACCATTGGCTCTTAACCTGTAGTAGGCGAACAATTTCAAGTTTATAAACTACTTATAGTTTAAATTTCTCATCCCCACTGATTAACAGCCATTTCTCGTTGCAAAGTTAGCGATAAGAAAAATCTCGATGTCAACATCTTTAGCTGCTGAAGAATCAGGCAGGTTTTCTTAACTTTTTTCTAAGACTCCGGGTCAACTGTACATAGAGTCCCCCACGACGGAAATGTTGTTTGTGGCTTCAACGGGAACTAACTCCAAATTATTTTCATTTGATTGTTTCATTATAAAAGCCAAATCTAGAGAACTGCTAACGAAACAAAGAAATATGGTTTCAATTGACCAGTGCCGGAGTCTCATGCATTGCCTCAAGATTTGAGTTCTTTACAGGCATGGTTTGGTGAAGCTCACTTCAGTCTGTTCGCTGACTCCACTTCAGGAAAAACTGAGAGTTGGCAAAAACGATAGAATTTGAACGTTGCCAAAATTTCTCAAACATGTTCTGAATGCGTGTTTCTACCACTAGTGAGAATTCTTTGCTTCGAGAACTCTACAGGCTACTTGACAAAAACTACTCCCAGTCAAAACGTTTACACCCTGGTGTCCCCCACTTTTTTAGGTTTGCCAAGATTAACATTTGGATGCTTTCGCAAGCCACAAGTCTTTACCTTATTGCGAATATGTTTGTTTATTACTAATCCTTACAGTAGCTCCTGTCCATGCGTGACGCAATACAGGATGAGTTTAAAACAATTGAAAAGCGCTTTTGACGCGAAACGTTTGCTCAGCATTTGTGTGTGACTGCTGGTCTGCTGCTTTAGCAAAGAATTTTAAAATCTTATAGCAGCGTGAAGCCTGAAAGTATTCCTAGCTCTTACGACAAAAAACAAAACCAATGATTTAAATAGTCTTTTCGCTGCTTTTATCTTTTCATGTGGTAAAGTTTCTACAGATGGGAAGGTGATGTCAAGACAGGTACTGTCTGTTCGTGCGGTGATGGGCACAGACTGTATTGAAAGATAATCGAAAACAGTTTGTCTCTATAATACCACGTTATGCTACGTGGGAGAAGAGCATTGAGTCAGACGCGTTTAACATTTTGTTCAGCTTGTAAAATAACGTATACGTGTATCACTCAAATACCGTTGTCTGCACTGCATCAGTTTAATTTTCGTCTCCCTCGATCTGACCATGAGGGTTAATTGAGCTGTTAATGTTTTTAAGTTTACAGTTTTTAACGTAAGTTTGTTGAAACGATTACCGGTCTGGTACCCAGGTTTGGTTACAGCTCACGATAGAAGTGCTGCAACAACCCAGCTACGCTAAACGACGACCATCATCATGCTATGAACACGTGGCAAACGGTCTAAACATGCGCACGTATTCGATAACACACAAATCGAGTCGATCAGATTTAATACAGCAACGTTTGCATAAAAGTTCATCTGTTCGTTTGTACAGGGACGCAACCAGCTTATAATTTCAGGGGGAAAATAATTACAACTTGTTGCTGTGCGTAACAACTAAACATGCTTTTGAAAATTTCAGGGGGGCAATTGCCCGGTTCCCCCCCTGATTGTGGGTCTGCTTTTGTATATTAGTTTATTCATTGTAAGCCACAGTCTTTAAAATAAATCGTTTCATAAAGCGCTAACTACTACGCACACACATTAAAACTCAACAGTTTAGAATGGCAGGAAGTACACAAAGCAACTCACTCTGCGGGAAAACACCAGGTCTTTGGAAAACATGAATATTCCTTAGGAAACATTTTCTGCAACCTGTTAAGATTTCTAGCAAGAAAGTCTTTTCTGCAGATTTCATTCATTCCAGGAAAGTGGTTGATTTTCTATTGAAAAAAATTAACCGTTTGATTGAACAACAGAACGTTGTTTGAATTCGGTACAAAGATGGATTTCACATAAAAGTTTACAAAAGAATGTGATGTGTTAGTTATTAACACAAAATTTGTACTGTTTGGTATTAGGAACGATTTTCAATATAGCGGATGGTAATTTCTGTTTGGGCAAAAGTTATCAACTTTAGCAGCGTATAGCACGTACAACATCGCAGTAGCAAGTGTTCGTAATTTTGTGAGGTACTGATATCTAGCAAGAATCAAATGCAAAATTCAAGCAGTTCGTAGCTTTGGTGTTGGCTTTGAAGCTTCCAAACAAAGTCTTCTTTTGCAGAGTCAATATTATCTTCAACCTGTTGTATGCCTGATACTAATATTTTAACGTTTAGATCATTTACAGTTAGACTTCTTTCGTATACACCAGGGGTGGGCAAATAGCGGCCCGCAGAAGCATTCAGGAAAATCTTCAAATCTGAAATTTCCTCAAACTTTTCATAGTAAACATTAGCACTGAGGCTATAAACCGATACTGGCTTCTACTCCCATAAGAAGGTACGGCCCACCGCTAAATGCGGCCTTCTCAAAGTGGCCCCCGAGCTAAAATAATTGCCCACCCCTGGTATACTGAATAGAGAGCGAGTTGTCAAAAATCAATGTTCAGAAGATATTCCAGTAGATCTTCGCTGCTGACATCGGAGATGCTGCACGGAGGTCTCAGCATTCTTGTAATATGTGTTCTGTGGTCTGGACAGAGCCGCACTCACATTGGTTAGATGTTGCCAGGCCCAGCTTTACCATGTTCGCTTCAAAGCGACAGACTCCAGTACAGAGCCGGGTTTAGTTGTACCCAAGTTTTTCTGGGATACTGATATCCATCTGGTTTTGAAGTCAGTTCCTTATCTTCTCTTTCGAGATGCTCCACATACGGCTGTAGCAGCCGCCTTGATTTTAAACAAGTCGGAGTTGTTTGTATGCAGGAAAACTACACACTAACTAGCGATGAAAGAAGATATAATTCCAACGCAATCTTCCAAGATGACAGGGGCGAGCTCCACACCCTTTTCAGGCCGAGAAGCCCGACCTCTGGCAAGCAACCTCTCGTCATCTTGCAAATCAATGTCGAAGGTTGGACTTCAGCCAAACGTGAGGCGTTGCAAATTTAGACTAAAATTACTAGAATGAAAACCGGATGCTGATAGAAGTTCCACGGAAATAAACTGACCTTTAGAGAAACAACCTACAAAAAATTTTATTTGTTGAATAATTCTAAATAAAACACCAGAAACCATGTTTTGTGTGGTCATCCCTCAGCCAATCAGCATAGAAGCCTATAGCCATGCTTTGTGAAGCTTACGTAAGTAAGTAAAATTAAAACATTTTTAATAAATTAGAGAGAAACTTCCCATTCTCGCCCAATTCCAGCTGTGCTTGGCAACAGAAAGTGAACTTTCACATTTGAAACATTTACATTAAGGAGCATTACTTGAAATCGCTTCATTTCCATGACACGTTCCAACGAAACGGAGTAATCTGTCCAGAAGATAGTCCATTCTTCATCTTCGCCAACTTCTTTCATCCCGAACTTCCGTCCCATCCGACGCACTAACAAGTAGAAGTTGGTGGAAAAATTGTGAAACGCAAAACGCTTCTGTAGAAGCGCATACTAGGGTTTCAACCGTGAAAATCAAGTTAACGTGAAGCTTGAGCTGCAAAAAGATGTAAGTTTCGCTAATACACCCAGTCACTAACTGACGATCCACCTGCCTTCCACTGGAAAGGGATCACATGTTACCCTGAGAATGGCAAAGAAACAATGGTTCACGATGCAGCAATAATAACAATCAAAAATTTTGAGGAGTGCCTGTCGTGCAACAGGTGCTCAAATATTTGAGACTTATATTATTTCAGACATCATTCTATGGCTTTAATGTGTTCAATATTCATTATTACTCTTTTGCTTTGCAGACAGTTGTGTTACTTTATGGGACTTACACAATAATATTTCATCTTACTTTGAACAGTCCAGACTGACTATCAAGGCTGAGCCCATTTCTCCAGTAATTGCACCAAAGTGAAACTGCATGCATTGTACACATTAGTGCTGTCTATTGTTTGTTTAATCCAATGGTGGCATTGACAAATCTTAACAACAAGTTCTTTCTAGAGCAGCATATCTTTTTGACACGATAGAGGCCAAAACGTTGATATTTCCATTGTTACGTTGTGACACCCACAGTGGCGTAGCGATGCAAAGGACCGCCCGTAAAAGTGCCGCCCTTTCCACCACTCAAATTTGCTTACAAGGATTGTAAATGAAAGAAGATCATTTTTCGTGCCATGTAAAGATATAAGGAATATCAAAGCATCTTGAACATCACAATCAAACACTCACAAATTGGAATGGGTCTTGTTTTTCATTGTCGATTATGAGTCTTGCTTTTTGTGCTTATCACTTTTCTCACCGTTGCTTGTCCTATTTTTTCTCCTTTCCTTATATTCATATGGACCAGGGTTGCCAGGTTGGCCTTTTTTAGACCAAATTTCAGAAATCTGGCCTCATTTCAAGTTGGTTGGCCAAAAAAATTTAAATCTGCTTTTGGCCTTTGTTTCACCTCATCTAAAGTTGGTTTGCCTTAAAAAATATGTTTAAGCGTTTGGCTCTTTTTTGGGATTTCTACGCTGAAAAAGTTTCCTCTGAAGGAAAATATTACAGCTACATTTTTTTCGGTAACACATGCAACATTTTACAATGAATACTAAATCAGACTGACGTCCGCGTTTTGATTTTCTGATGTTAGTACGATATGAAGGATGCGAGACTCGAAATAATTTTTTTGCGTAATCACTGGAATTGGGTGTGGATTAGAGTCCTGCTCGGGTTTCGGGTACCCGCAGAGTAATGCGAGCGGGCCAGCGCGGGATAAGAAATTGTTTGTGCGGGTACCTGAATGTTGGCTCAATGCATGTGAAAGCGACATGAGCAAGAAAATGCTACAGAGAGCTTGTGGTACGAAGGTGTACAGCAGCTATGCCAACCGAAATACCGTGCAGAGCCACAAATGATGTCACTATCTTGGTGAGGGCCGCACATTGAATGGCTTGCTTTCATCTCAGCAAGCCAAAATTTAGTTTAAAGCCACTGAGAGCATTTAAATACTGACAGCAATGGCAACGAGTGAATAGTAGTTTTACTCACTCCCAAACTGTGATACCGCAGGCAAATTTAGTGCTAATGGAAGAACAAGGGTACTTATAAATCAGTTGAGTGCAGAAGAACACTTGAGTAAAATTCGGAAAACTAGAAATCAGTTTTGCACTGAGGTGTCATTGGACATGTGGAAATCTATCAGTGCGCGGAACATGATAAACACGCATTAAAGGCGGTCCTCGGGTTTGACATAGCTGGTGTAGAGACATTCTCCCGTGGTAGGGAGACCACAGGTTGAAGTTTCCAGGTCTCAGTGATTTTGCAGGAAATACGTTCTGCATGATTGCAACCAGCGGTGCTAACAAACAAGTGTTTAGTATTGATCATCATGTCTGCTGATTCACTCTACTTGCAGTTCAAACCAACAATCTCATTTCTGAGTTACCCATGCAAACACATCAACTGCACTACCCCGCTTCAAGAACGTCATTTTCCGACACCATTACGTCATACAGAAAAACATCAGTTTTGTTGAAACTGCGCAACGTTACCTTTGCAGAGTTCTTCACTTCCCTCGCCAAACCTTAATGTTGGTAAGTCNACTTAATAACTAAGCTACAGCTTGTGGCAATTATTGAAAATATCCCGCTGAACATTAAAAATAGCATGAGACGTGCCAATAAATGTTCGTTGCCAATCCCTAGATGTCAGGTGATGTAATGATGTGCCGTTGAGGCGTTGCTAAGACTCGAACGATAGGAGTAAAAGGATAAGATAGCGTTGACTATTTACCGTATTTTCATGCAGGGCCTTTTCATCCGATTTTGAGTGGAGGGGTAATGAAAACTTCCTGCTCCCGGACCAGTATTTTTTGCTAGTCTAAGGTCGAATGTCATCTCTGGCCTTGGTTCAAAGGACTTTTGACTGGGGGGGAATGGCTTTGGCTGGAGAGGAAGGTGTAGGGGCTGGGGACAATTTCCCTCCAAATAAGTATGTTAAAAAAGTCCTGATTTCAAGACAAACACTGGGGCACCTTAGCACACTGGATGTGGTCCAGACTTTTGAGTCAACATTTTATCAACTTTCTCACTGCACAAACACATTTCCTAGTTTTTTAGGCTACCAGTCTAGGGTTTCTAAACACAAAAACTGAAAAGATAACTTTAAAAACTTAATTTTTAATAAACAATTTGCCGCCCCCCAGTAGGTGCCGCCCAGGGCCCGGAGGCCCCAGGGCTACGCCACTGGGCATCCACTACGTTGTGCAGTAGCTAACAGCATTCAGACTTGCATGTACCAAAGAGAGAAACGAGTCACCAGTTAGGTACAACGCAAATACCACAGGTTTGCAGGGCTCCCGAAATTTGCTGAACAGGTTGCAAAAACAGGTGTAAATTGGCTTAATGTTTGAACCCTAACCAAACTGCTAGTAATTTTGTTTGTCCCAGTCCAAACACAGACTTCCTGCGACATATCACAACTTTTTTCTGAAAAACTCGTGATCGTGTTGTTGCTTGAAAATGAGTTTGAAGCAACTTAGCCCCTGCAGATCAGCAATATACTCTCAAGAAAGCTAAATCTATAAGTTTAGATTTGAAGATTGGGCCAAACAAAGCCAGAACATAACTGACGAATTACTGTTACTTTACATTTTATCAGCAACTTATTTCTGCAAATACAGGAAAAAGCTTTCTCTGTATAACTAATGTTTACCAAAACGCATCAGATCCGTCTGTCATGTTAAGACGGTTTTATCGTCCGAAGTCTGCGACACAACCTCTTCACATGAAAAAGATCACGACCGAAGAAATCAAGCGGAACAACGCGCCCAGCAACCGAGATGTGGACATCGCGTACGCTACGTCATCAGCCGGAGCCGGAGATGCGAACATGAACGTGTTAACATCGATCATGGGAAGGAAACAAGTTTAGGAGATCCCCACGCGACAGAGTTCGATAGTTCACATCTAAAAGGGACAGCCGGATAATCCTGATCCAGTGGTTTTCAACCTGGAGATCGCAACTCCGTGGGCTTCGTTTGCCTTTTTTCAGGGGACGCGAGAGCTTCTGATAAAAACATTCATAATTTCTTCTATATTTTACATTTCATATATGGAACCACTTTTCCACGTTTTGTTGTGGCCAAAATAATAGGATATCCTGGCATAAATGATAGCCTTCTTTTTCGTTCAAATTTGTTTTAAGTGTGATTATGACCACTACAAAGTTTTGAGTGTGATTATGACTATTACAGTACTGTTGCGTTTGGCAACGCACGAATATCTTTGTGACGTAAAAATGTGCTGTGTTTGCAAATTAGATATCTGAATGCGATAGTTAACTTGGGAGATATTGTAGTTTTCAGTGAGCTGCGCTGTGGAATGATTTGCGTACGGCACGGGTCTCTCTCACTGATGCTACCATGTGCATGAATTTCATAAATGAGTCTTTGTTTAAACGTAGCAGTGATATCGTCCGTCATTTGTTAGTCATTGTGATTTTCTATTGTGCAAACACAACTGCACTTGATATGCCTGACTGGAAAGTTTCCGAAGGGAGTGGTGATGTTAAATTGAGTTGCAAAATGGGTCGCTGCATGAAAAATGTTGAAAATCACTTTCCTAATCTAACCTTAGTGCTGTGGTGTACTCGCTATAAAATATCTCTGCTTCGTGTCCACGGGGGAGGTCGAGTTTGGTCTCCCTGCGCGACGCTAGAAATGAGTAACTACCCGTATCCTGATTATCAGCGAACGTTAAGCGCGCTGTATCTATTTCGCACTGTTCGTCCTCGAATTTGAATATGTGCACAACCGATGCCTCGTCTCTGAACAGAAGCAGGTTTTCAGTTACGTGGCGGACGCTGTCGTCTGCTGCCCGCTCGTAAGAAAATGCGAGCCACGCTGTGCGCCAGAGCAAGCGGTGGGCTGCGTCGCGGATGTGGTGACCTTCGCACCTTGTCCCATTGGACGAACATGTCTAATACGCGCACGAAAGTGAAGTTGACCAGAAAATGGCGCTGTCGCCTTGTCACTTAACAGGAACCCGTTGGCAATAAAATGTTGTCGCTGATCTGATGTCCTGCTTTAACCTTGTCGCGCATCTTGCATCAGTAATTTGTACTGCACCTTATCTGATGTAGACAATACAATCTCATGCAAGTCTTGTCTTATATACACGTTTTCCCTGCGTTGCATTCACCTGTTCCTTATCTTTTCTTGGGCAAATACCCAACGAGTTCGAACCTGCGAATGCCGTTATTACGTTTGGTTTAACGCTCAGCGAATGCATTTAAGAATGACCATAAATCTCAAGCATGCGTTTCATGTCTACTGTATCAAAGTCAGAGTGGCTTAGACGAATTTTGTCATCGCGCAAACGCTGTCTTGTAACAAACACCCAAATTGTCCGCTATAAGTTTGCCACGCTTCGACTCTCAGTTTCTACAGACGCCAATTGAAACCTACTGGGCAAGTCGCTGGCTTAGCCAGGCTTACGTACATTCATAAACCTTGTTTCAAATTGTTAAGCCAAACGGAGGCAACCTCAATTGTAGTCATTACAGTAGTTTAGTTTGGATAAATTTCTCATATGAAAAAAGTCTTTATTTTAGCATTAAAATATCCTAATATGGAGATCTACATCTAAGACAGAAAAACCAGATGGGACCTCCAAGACTCTTCAAAAATAAATAACACAGTGCATATGTATATATAACACAATACCAATCATAGACATAAATACAAAACCCACTTACCACTTTCATATTTACAATTGGATGTGCACATCCCAATCCATCTGCAACAACAAAAATCATCTTTTTTTCTACAATAATCTTGAAAAAACAAAAGAATCAACACTGTTAAGTACTAAACCGATTTTCCAAAAGAGCATCAAAAACGGACTGCTCGACAGTTCCTACGACTAGAAGCAACTAAAATATAACTCTTAACTCTGATATTAAGTCTACCAAACTTGTACTTGATCAGAGATTCTCTAAAAATTGCAAGCTAACAGCACAAGTCCTATGAAATTTTATATGGGTTACTATCATATGCAAATTCTGGTGACATAATGATGGCATAAGTCATTGCTGAAATATCCACAATGAGTTTGTGACACTTTATTACGAAAAGTGTAAAATGTTATGTACCATAATTATGCTTTTAAAATAATTTTTAGTAGTAACAATATGTGAAATGAAAGTATTCTCTTCACTTTAATTCAGAGAAATTAAACAAAACATCTGAGAACTCTTTAGTAGTCACAGGTGTTTTAAAGCATTGATTTCCAACATAATAATTCTCATGTGAAAGGATCAGTTGTTCTCATTAGCACTAACACCTTAACAATACATTAAATCTTATGTTTAGTAGATACCTTTTTTTCTTTTTCTTTTTTTTCCGTGATGGACTTGAACAGGAAACTGAAGCAGAATCATCTGTTTTTTTGACAGGATCAGGGTAAGATTCTCCAAGATCTTCTATAAATGGTAAAGAGGAACCCAGTTCTGTAAATAACAGTACCACAAAATAAACTGCAGTCAATCTGGTGGTAAAAAATAAAAAACAAATTAATCTCATGTATGCAAATGGATTGTGCAAACTCATCCTCAAGGCATATATGTTCATTATTAAAATAAGATAAATCGTTGCAAAAATTTTATGACACTGGAATTATTGAGATTGGTAACTCAATAAAGAGTGAAACACAACTAACACTGCCTTTCATCTGAAGAAATCATCTCTAAGAAGTAAGACTACAGTCAATTAACAAATTATTTAAAAAATACTATCATCAGAACAGTTATTCTTTGAAAAGAAAGCATAAGTGTAACAATTTTTTGGCAAAAAAGGAGTTAAGAAACCATAGCTGAGTTCCTCAAATAAAGTCTGTGAAAACCTCTAATATTGATAAAGTGCTTTAGAAGCATTCTAATTACAATTTTACAACTGTTTACGCCAGGTTTTCTTTAAGGAAAACGTTAGGTACCTGGTATGGACCTGTAGGGATTCGATTTCTCTGATCCTAGGGACCTGATGATAAATTTTCTCTGATTCTAGGGACCCAATTTTCAATTGAGGGACCCGAATCGGGTCTCTAAAACACGTTAAAAAAACCTGAAAGCTTACACAAATATCACTGTCATGAAGAAATCACGTTTTACCAATTTTGGCAACAGTTTTGGTCTTTGGCAGGGAACATGGTGACAGTATGCTGTTACTCATCCATAATATTATGTTACATGTTTCACACAGAACTGCAATATAGAGTTTGAACACACCTTAACCATGTTCCCCCAAATCTATTGCTACTAAAATTTTTCCTCTTTCATGTACCTGAATGCAACCTTTCTTATAAAAACTATACACAATAAAAACGTAGTTTTTAAAATCAAATGAAACCGCTTTCGCCGAATATGTCATTGTTGTTTTACTTCTCAAAAGAAAAATCATTATACTCATTTTTATAGAACCATAGCGCATGCAAACCTTTTGGTTAAAGTTGATATCTGAATCCACAGATCTCAACATATATTTTAAACAAACACCACTTTGCTATGATATATTTATTACAGATAAGATCCAACATTTATTTGCTCACATTAAATTTAAGTTGGCAATCTGCTGCAAATGCCACAATGAGGGAATTCATGCTGCAAATTGCTTTAAAACTACTGTAGCATCTTATAGACAGGGCTCCATATCAAGTCCAGATTACCAAAAATGGATGTGACCACGTTTTTGTAAATATTAACAAAGGCAACATAACAAAATAAAAAATGAACTTAATGGAATTTAAAAAGAAAAAAATAGACTTAATAAAATAGAAACAAATGTCAAGTAGCATTCTGAAGTAATTGCATGGATAGCATCCACTTAAACCAAGAGTTTAATGCACACCTAGGGAATCAGGATAAGTACCAGGTATTGCCTTAAAACAGTGGTGCTCAAACCGTGGCCCGCGGGCCACATGTGGCTCGCAAGGCCCTCTGGAGTTGCCTGCGAAGCAATTTTCATTGGAAAGAAAACTTAACACTGTAATCATTTAAGAGAAGTTTTTAGAGAATTTTTATTGAGATTATTAATTCTTGTGGGCCGCGAAGGGTTTCTGAGAGACAAATGTGGCCCACGAGCCAAAAAGTTTGAGCACCACTGCCTTAAAATAATGGAACTGAATCTACGAATAACAACAGATTCTGTAACTAAAACTACAATTTAAATCTGTCCAATACTGAATTTTGTTTACATCAGATATTCTTACAAAATGCATGTTGCAAATTTCTATATTCAAGGAATGGCATGAAGATAATATCTGAAACACAAAATGTGACATCATAAAAATGTTTGTTGTAATATCCACAAAAATTTAACATGTGCCCCAAACTAGCCTTTAATGCACACTATTTTACATACCATTTGTAAAACCACATCCAGGTTGAAAAGCTGAATTCCACTGTTTACACTCTTCTCCACTCTTTGCTAATGTTCCCACAGATGCTCCATCTTGATTAATAGATGTTGCATGTGGTATCACTTCACCTTCCAAAGAAGTTGCAAACTGAGAAATTGCTAGTGTAGAAGATACATCTGATGTTATTTTCAGATCCTTTATTTCATCAATTTTACTATTTTGATCAAGTCCATTTTGATCATGCTTTTGATCTGACACTTTTCTAGTTTCATCCATATTGAAGCACAAAAGATGTCAGCAGCATTCAAGGATGATCATAATTGATATGCACTTTCAGTTCATCATTTTTATAATCAATAAACATCTCAAATGACTGTTTTTATCTACCACAGTAACTAGTTGCCTATTTCTGTCAAACAGACATTGCATCAACTTGTTAACAACTGCTTAAAAAATTAATATGTAAGGACAGCTTTTGAGCACAAGTAAAACTTGTGCATACCATGGTGTTCCATATAATATTCGCATATTTCTGAGCATAAAAAACTTCAAAATGAGAAATTTGAAAAGAAATAACAAATCATCAAGAAACACATTCAATAGCAAGTAAACATACATATATCATATATTTCACGGTAGCAGAGCTGCTGCTAAAATCAATGTACTAATGGCAAGATGCAAATATCTTTACCTAATAAGCTCATACATAAGCTTTACTTTGGTATGCTTCCTGACAACTTTGTTAAGTTTTTACTAAGTGGAGTCCACCCTAGAATGCAACATGTGGTGATAATTGGGATAGATAATTCTAGCAGTCCTTTTCAACCAAATAGAGAAAAAGATCTTAGAAAAATTTTATTCCCAAAACATGTGGTCACACCATTGATTTTTGGAACATTGCATTGAATGACCCATTGTCTATGCCAGCTATGTCCAACACATGGCCCACAGGCCGCAAGCGGCCTAGTGGAAGGTTTTGTGCAGCCTAGATTAGGGTATAAGCAGTCTACATACTGACAACCTGTCCTTATTTTGATAATACTAAGTTTAACATTTATGATGCAGGTGGTCTTCAATCCTGTTTTATCACATCTGTACTGTATGCTGGGATAGTTCCATGTGTCCACTGCTGGCACCTTGGTGCAAAACGTTTTACAATTTTTCAGATATCTACCCGTGTTCCATTGACACTAAATTTGCCTGTGAAATCACATGTATGGAGTGGTTAAAGGTGCCAAACAGTCATTACCATTGCAGTTAGGATTTGAACGCTGTCAGTACATTAGCTTAAACAAAATTTACTTTGCTAAAGTCAAAGTAAGTCATTCAGTGTGCGGCCCTCATTAATATGTCATTCAATGTGCGGCGCTGGTTAAAATATGGACACAATTTTTGGCTCAGTAAGCAATTTCAGTTGGACATAACTGATCTATACTATTGTTGCGATCGGAAATCCCGAGCGGCATATGCGCAAAGCTTCGCACTGTGGCAAGCAACAATAGAGATCACATGCCATGATCACTCTATTATTGCTTGTTCGCACCACATATATGTATGGTGTTGTTCTTCACACACATCCCGTTCGTGGTGAATCACACAATCAACGCAACACCACCGGAGAGGTTGCAACAACATCCTCTCCTTTTTACAACGAACCGCACCGATCGCACG
>JGI24021J15306_10006954_pt1 | contig 13720 bp, 6 predicted proteins | sample Ectturendosymbi1_FD_15306 | JGI IMG/M metagenome (IMG submission 15306) | reverse complement strand
TTTGTCCAATTGTGGTGGGTCTTTTGTAGGTAATCATTGCCTTCGTGTTTAACTTTTTTTCTTTTTGTGTTAGAGTAAGCAGATGGGGAAAAGATGTGGCCCAAACCTGTGGGTCTTCTTTCTTGTCGCATTTTGGGGGGCGTAGTCTGTCTTCCCAATTAGATGCCAGTGCTATCACGTCATGAGTCATGTTCAAGGGAACTTTTGAACGGATCGCTTTTTCTTTGAGTCGGTTTAAGCTGCTGAGGTAATCATCTTTTCTTTGGTTGAGGCGCCTCAATCTAATCGGAAGAACTAACGTAACTGGTCGAGGTTAGGTACTCCTGCTTTAAAGCGATTGTCAGAGCCAGTTTGGAATTAGCCTACAAATTGACAAGCAAAAAATATGTAGGCTATATGAAACAACCTAAAAGATTTTATTATGATTACAAATTTAAGAAAACACTTAGAAAAATAACTTTGGCAAAATTGTCAGCTCTGGTGAACACATGTTCTATATCTAAGTCATCTTTGTTATAGCTCAATTACGCCTTTCACTCCGAGAGATGCCGGGAAGAAGAGACATGCCTTCACTTAGCCCTAACCCCGTTAGCAGGATATGTAAATCAAATACTGTCAGATGCAAGTTACTGCTACGTCTGCAAATCTCCACGCTATCAATTTCTGCCACCGGCAATCCCAACGTTTTCACACTCTATATTTTGTACACTGACGACTTTAACTGCCAGCATGTCAAGTAGGGTTGTAGCACAACATCTGCTGACGGAGAGAGTCTAGCCAGCTTGGCCACGGTTAGCAACTTCGCGTTGTTGCATAATGCAAAAGGTGCAACATCGGTCTTCACTCATAACACACCCGCAGCTAGTCATGTCGGTTCACAACGAACTGGCCAAGCGTTGGAACTTTCGCAAGGCTGATTGGAATCGTTTTCATCTCCTCACAACTAAGACCGTAGAAGATCGCAGCCACCTCCATAAAGCTAGGGAGGCGTTTTAGTATCTGTGTGAAAACTTAATTAGTTGTTGCTAATAGATCCCACGAGACCGACGAAAAAACTACGTTTCATGCTGGGATTCGGAGTGTGAGAAACTGCTTCGCTCGTTCCTCCGGGCCACACCAGGGACTACACCTGACAAGATTGCTTGGTTTTCCTGCCTCGATGAAACAGACAAGAGCGATGGAAGGCAGCCGTCCGCTGAAACATACTTTGTTTATAAAGCAAGTTGCTCCACACCAAATTTTCATACTAAGTGGCATTTAATCAGACACCCGATCTCCTTCAAACCTTCCAATTGGGGGTATCAGCTGGATAACCAACGGCAGGAGTCGGAAACTCCAGCCTTTATACGGGATACAGCCAGCTAGCATTCCAGTCTGACCTAACGTCCCTCTTGTTATTATCCATTGCATCCGACGTAACTGTACTTCTGACATTTCATATGTTGTTCCTCTGCGCAGTGAAAAATCGCGCATCGATATGTCTTTTTTTCAAATCTGACTAAGCTTTATTTCAAAACGGATACATTAGCTTTTTAGTTCGCAGTCATCAACAAACAACAAATGCATGGCCATTTACGATCATACGACGCTTCCGGTGACAGATGGGGGTTTGTTCGAGCGAACTGTTAGTGTTGAGGCTGACTGTATTAATTACTCCGTAAATGACAAAATGNATTTGCTAAATAAAGGTTTACTTTGTCTGTTTCATATAACATTTTACAAGTACATGTTCTGTTGCGGAGGTGCAATAAAGAAAGATTGGCTAGTGTCGATCAGATCTTGAATATCAGCGCAACTTCTCAGCGCGAGTTGGGCCATTGCTTGATTTTAACTTTGTTGAAGCGGAACGGCCCGGTTGTCTTGTCGAACCGCCTCAGAGAGATCGCGAACCCTTGATTGATTGATTGCTCAATAGAGGAAGTTGATGATTTCACCCCGCCAGGCGATTCGGCTAAAGAGAGCTCTCCCTAGTCGCATACGCAACTGGGCATTTTAATCAACAAAACAAGTTCTAGCTTTGTAGCCAGCTGTTTGAAGAAATCTCCAACCTGGTCTTCCATCTCTTTGCAACGATTCAGGCTTGCACTTATCATTTAGCGATAATAGCAAAGCCACCGCAGTGACCATACATCAAGCGAATCAGTCGCAATAATTTATTTGCACAAGGAAACTAGTTTCGTGTTCGACACATCTTCTGATGTATGGTCACTGCGGTGGCTTTGCTCTTATTGCTGGGCATTTTAAGTTTCGACTTTGCTTGGTATTGTCCTTTTCTCCTTTCTTTGACCGTTTGTTTCTATGTAGTGGTAGCTGTTGCGCCGCCACTACACAGGGTTTCAACCAGCTGATACTTTCGGGAGGCAAAATGATTGTAACTTGTTGTTGTACCTAATAACTACACATGTTTTTGAATTTTTGAGAAAATTTTGGGGTGGCAATTGCCGGTTGCCCCCTTGGCTGTTCATGCTATAGCGCAGATTAAGAATAGGCTACACCGTTTCCTACACTTTTATTAAGTACATTTTGTATCATCTTTGGGATGCCAAAGTCATTTGTAAATGTTAAGGATTCGTAGCTAAATAAAGTCAAGACAATAGCTGTAATCTCGCAAAGTGCTGGATACAACTATATTAGACAAAAAAAAGCAATAACAATGCAAAGAATTTTAAGCACGAGGAGTAAAAAAGCGCATTTGAGAATTTTCGTAAAGTTTAAATCATGTTATGGCAGGAGGTGTTGGGTCAACATCTATTGTTTGGACTTCTTGTTTTTTCCAGGCTAGTGTGTCTTCCTTTGAAACGGCTTAGCAGGCCAAAACGTTTGCCAACCTCTGAACCAGGGGTGCACAACTTGTGCGGCTTTCGATAAAAATGTATGCGGCCATGCACATGTAATTTAAAATATATGTTATGGCAGCCATGCATTAGTAAAAACTTTGTTTACTGTATGATATCAAAACTGGATATGTCCTTGATCCTTGAAAATCATTTTGTTGTCCTTGAGAATTTTCCGGCGTCCTTGAAAGTACTTGAATAATTGTGAAATTATTAACTATTGAATTGTTGATTACATTGAATATTCAAGAATCAAGATTAAATAATCTAATTGAACAGAATAACATGTACAATGTACATGTAATATTAACTTCACGTTCTTAATAAATGGTTGATTACCCATTGTTATTCAGCAATGTTTGCTTGCAAAATTGTGCTACATATGTAAACAGTATTCAAACTAAGCATGAAGTGAAATTTCAATAATCACAAAACGACAAAATGTCCTTGAAAAAAATTCAAGTGATCTGGCAACCCTAGTGTGTGATGATACTTAGTACAAAGAAGGCCAAGCAGACGTGTGGAGGCAGGTTGGGCTCAGTGTGTGGAAGCAGAACAGAAGCAATGCAAAAAAGTAAAATATCTTGAACTCACTGGGTCATNAAAACAAACGTAATGCGGCCGGCAATAGCAAAAAGGTTGTTCACACCTGATGTAAACTACGGTTTATTCGACATCCCAATTGCAACCTTGGCAATGCTTTCGGTTATGCACAGGGATACTTTGTTTTGATTGCTTGGAACCGGGTTGTTTGCAGTAAACAAAACGAAGGCAAGTTATGTATTGTTTGTTGACTTCTCTGGCCACCCGGAGATGGCGTCACATGAAAATGAAGTGGTCACCGGTAGATGGTGGCCAAGAGTAACAAGTCACTGTGATAGACACCACAAGCAACAAATCGAAATCCACTTATCCGTAATATAGGAATAGTGTCAACAAGCATAAAAAGAGTGATGGGTGAACTCCGTTATCGCTTCTTGTTTTCCTGTTAGTTTAATATCCCCAATTAATTGGATAAAACGTCAGCAGCAATCATGGGAAACCACGACTGCGCATCAAACCTTTCTGATTTGCTGCTGGCAGCTCGCCAATCCACAGCGCACATCTGGTTACGTCAATCAATTAGCAAACGAGCAATTTAGCAGCAAATATCGTGTTGAAGCGCGAGTCGCTCGATTTCATGTACAACACCAAACGACGGCGTTTCTACTGAGCCTTGATCAGAGGTACAAGATTGGAGTAAAGGTCTAAAGTACGCGGGTGTAAACCGTCAAACCCAACCTATAATTCAATACACAACCCAAATAATGCATAGGAGGCACAACAGCTGGCCAAGGTGTTTCTGCTTAGTTTTAATCAATTTGGTGAAGATGGTTTTAAAACCGTTTTTGAAATGATTTCATTAAGGAATACTTTTTTATTTTGTTCTTGCAGTATCTAACGAATAACATTGCTTTTGTCCTGAATTACGGTACAACAAGTTTTAGCTTGCTAAAATCCTGTTCATCATTTTTATAAAATGCATTGACTATGAGTAATGACAAAAGATGACTTGCCTTGGTCACTTGCTAAGCCACGCTACCGTATGCTACTATCTAACACTCACGTTCTTCAAAGGTGCAGTCAAACCTGTCGTTTTGGCCATATTATCCTGGTGATTCTTGGATCACAGAGGAAGCCCCCGTCTTCGNGGCAGCTCGGGCGATACTGATGACCAACAAGTAAAAAATAAGCAAGAATAGGAAAATTAAAATGCTTTTTTGACGTCGATCGCCAAGACCCGGGTTGAAGTGCAATGTGAGATCCTTAACTAGGTTACAGTTGCTAATATTCATTCTAGACCAATGGTTCTCAACCATTTCTGGCGCATGGACCATCTTTAAAAAATATCCAATGGACCTCTGCTGTGCTGACACCTCATGAACATCTAGTCGAAACTATTTTGCACATAGGTCAGTGAACTCAAGGGCGTGCGCAATCTCAGTCCTTAATAAAGTAATCTAGGATTTATGGAACTCTCTGTGAACCACTAGAACTTCCAGGTGGAGGACCGGTGGTCCACATGGACCAGGTTGAGAATCACTGCTGTAGACCGTAGTTTCTTTCGGCGTTGACAAAGCCGCTGCAAAAAGCATGTGGGAATGCAGGTTTTCATATCCAACAGTAGTACCAAACGTGCTGGAACGTCCCTCCCAAAAAGGATGGATCAGGTTCAATCGCCGTCGGACTGCTCAAATTTAACATGTAGCTTACACATGGGGTCTGGGCGGACTGCGAGTAAGGCGCCGGGGGGCTAATCACAGATTGTCCCGGAATGTTCCAAATACCGACACCATAATGAGGTGTATGGTCCGGCGAGTTCAGATGATGTCACCATAAATTGGTGAAGCTCAGCACTACAACGGTGTCGGCAGTCTTCCACCTCAACAACAAGGAAAATAAACGTGAGCTGAAAGTCAACCACAACAACGAAACCTTGCCGTTCTCCTCCGAGCCCAAATACTCGGAGTAATGTTGGACATGTCGCTCACGTATCGTTGACACCTCGAGTCACTTCGCAAAATGTTGACATGACGCGTCGCACTCCTGAGGCGGCTTGCTGGCTCTGGCTATGGGGTGCTGGAGCAACAACGCTGCGAATAGCCACTCTTTCCCTGGTCCATTCCAACAGCAGAATACTGCGCTCCTGTTTGGTGTCACAGTGCTCATACCGGTCTCATTGACCCTGCCATCAACGACGCCTTGCCAATTGTGACTGGATGCCTGCATCCTACACCAGCCGACAACATTCTTATGCTCGCAGGCATCCAACATGCTGAGTTTCGTCGCAGTGGAGCTACACTTTCTTTAGCACGCCGTGCCATGGAGCCTGGACATCTGCTCCACTCAGCGCTCACCTGTCCACCGGATGCAAATGCATGGCGTCTCAAATCGAGACACCCATTTGTAACCGCCGCACAACAACTCACCAGTTCATCTGACGACAACAACAGAAGTGCGGCGCTCTGGGCGAATCACCAATGAAATCGGAGTGGTTGGAGAACACTACAAGACTCCGTATACTTTCGTCCCCAACACCGGCACCCACACCCGGAATGACCATCCCAAGAAGGGCCTGTGTCCGGCTCAACCGCCTCCGCACCGGTGTCGGACGTTTCCGCTCCTGCTTGTACAAATGGGGTATGGCCTCCTCTGCGGCTTGTGAGTGTGGCGCAGAACAAACCGTCGACCATGTTGTCCTCCAATATCCAATCCATCGACCTCCTCATGGATTGCACGGCCTGACGGCTCTGGACGATAAGACAATCGAATGGCTGCTCAACACCTGCCTCGCGATTTAGTGCGGCCAAGCGGTGGGCAGCAACAACTCGCTCAAATGACAAACAAGACCATAACTTGGTCGCTCAAGTCGCGCCCAAAGTCTAACTTGCAAAGATGATGAGAACAAAGATCAGTTGAAGATCCAAACAACACGACGACCTTGATTCCGACAGATTTTGCGTCTTTTCAGGATGACTTCTCAAAATTGAAGCGAGCTGTTGGTATCGCAAGAATGTGGAGAAGGAAAACGCAGAAGCAACATTTCTGTGTATCTTCTCTTCAGCAGCACTTTAAAGAAAACCGTGACTTTCCTCTATAACACAAAAATCGACGAAAGATCGGCAACACATCCTTTTTGTAGGAAGTAGTACAGTACAAGCGGTTAAACTGAAGGGGAAGAAAGCAGTTGACCAAACGCGACATGAAATGATGACCATACGCAAAATGTCTGCAGACAGGTTTTCTGCTTGTTTTTTTCCATTTTTCATTCCTTGCTTCACTGGAGTGTAAAGTGCTGCTCAATATCAAACCTGAGCAGTCAGTGACTATGACCGTTGAATGAACTGGATTTGTAAAATATTAACCTGATACTTTCGTCACTGCAAACAGCTGAAAATCGAACTGGCTATCACGGTTTGCTCCATCGTCTGTAGTGCTGCTGCCTTCGAAGCCCTTCTTACCTCCACGAAATTTATGGATGTGAAACTTGGTAAATTTCCCATTAAGTTCCCGAGCTCATACCTCGATCAGCTGGAGCCGTGCAATCATTTGCTTAATAATGCGGATGATCTAAGGAACGAAATTTCAACGAAAGGGTGAGTCCAGAGTGTTCCTCAAAATTTATTTAATTGAACCTTACAATGCAATTGAAAATTTCTTTGTATGTTGGATCTAACGTAAAGAAGTTTATCACGGCTTTTCACAGTCAACAATCAAATGCTATGATGTTTACAGAGTAGATAATCTTCGAATGCAAGCCCAAAAGTATAAAAGTGGGCTATTGGTACTTGTTACATTCGGTATACCCAATTTCTTTGCTATAAGTTACGAAACCCATGCGATTGCGTGTCCATCAAAACTACAAAAATAAAAAATAAAACACTCTTCAGCAGCGTTTTACTAATTCACATGTTGTATATGCTGAGCGAAAGTTTAGTTAGAGCAGGTGTGAACAACCTTTTTGCTATTGCCGGCCGCATTACGTTAATTCTTGTCAATTAAGGCCGCCAGTGAGTTCAAGATATTTTTATTATTTTGCATTGCTTCTGTTCTGCTTCTACACACTGAGCCTAACCTGCTTCCACACGTCTGTTTGGCCGTCTTTCTACTAAGTATCCTCATATAATAGACAAAGAGTTTATATTAATGCAATGTACGGCCACCAAAACATATTTTCAATTACACGTGCATGGCCGCATAAATTTTTATCCAAGGCCGCAGGTTGTGCACCCCTAGTTTGAAGTAGGCCTAATTAGAGAAATCTGTAGAAAACATTTTGGCTTGAAAAGTTTAACGTGAAAATGGCTTTTCACTGTATATCTTTGACAATGCCAGTTGTTAGGATGATCACAAAATGTTTAAGCGATTTTGAACCAGAAAAATCTTATTGGTCCATATAATCCTCTGCGGAATTTTTTCGTTAAATTTTTCCTTCCACTTATGCATGAGGTGCACGTGAACTTGGTCTGCTTTGGTTTTATTGCAAAACTTAAAAAAATTGATTTGGGTAACTTTTCACTCCTGTACACCCATTGCGTTGTTCGTATCACAAACACAAGAAAGAGTCCAAAGTTTAATTTTGACAAGGAAAGCGCAAAATTTGTGTGGTTGGCACCTTTTATCAGGGCCGGAGTTAACAAGCGCGGGGCCCGATTAGAAACACTGTTTGCGGGGCCCCACTCAGTGACGTGTGTAGAAATTTTGAGGGTCAGTGATGATAGAAATCGGTCACTGATGATAGAAATCGGTCACTGATGATAGAAATCGGTTTATGTTAAAAAAGACGAGGCCCGAAAGGGTGACGTCAAGACCTATACAACACAGACTTCAATGGACAATGCTGAAAAACCCAGTGAATCAAAGAATTACAACACTTAGTACCGTCTATATGGCCAGGCATTTGTATGACCAGAAAGGAGGTTTTGCGTGTAGTACCTTAACCATCTCTGCCTTGCCTAAACCAGATTCTATGGAAAAAAATTGGCTAAATATTACTGAAAACAATGACGATTCTTACTAAAGAACTTTAATGAGGGCGTTAAAAACCGCGCAGTTCACTTAGATTGGCAATAGATCCCACGTTTACAAAATGCTGTTGGGCCCCGTCAGAGATTTTTTAAAGATTTCACCTTGCTGCCTGCAAAGACATCTTGAGAGACCGCAACTGTTTTATCTGAATACTGAGATGATTGTAAAGCAAGGTTTTCGTGTATTCTGATGATAGTAGCAAAGCGAGTTTAAACTACTTTGAGAGACCTTTGGAATAATTTATGAACCGTTTCGTTCTCTCAAAACCCCTTGAAAAACATTGGACCCCGCGTCGGAAATATTCACAATCAGCTTCGATACAAAGTGAAAATTTGTGTTGGTTGGTTGGCGTAGCGCGGGGCCCAAAACACTTTTGCGCGGGGCCCGATCAGAAGAAATCGGTCAAATCGGCTTAAAACCGGCCCTGATCAGCATGCCTACGATGGAGAAAGTGCTTGAAAGAAAGTGCCGTTATAGTGGTCCAAGGAGTTTGTTTCAATCAAAGACTGATGAAAAGTATGAGGAATAGCAGGTGTTCGCATTAAGAAGTATTTTATGTTCAAACAATCGCTTTGAAAAACTTACGTGAGCATTAAATTAAAATGAACTGTTGAGAAAGAAGTTTTAAGACAAATCAGCTTCTGATTTTGTGTACGTGCTGTTGTTAGTGTTGTACAGAAGCTGCTAAGTTTGTTTTTAGCCACCAGTTGAGAAACGTTTAATGCCATAATTGGACTTATAATAAACTAGATAAGTACAAAGGCTGGATACAAAACTAAACCTGGACAAAACCTGGTTACGATTGGCACAGAGCTTCAAACGACCTGTGGTTCTCAAATGAAACCTTTACATACAAACGTTTACAGGACGAACAGTGTACTGTGCTCGCCAAATATGGTTTTGCATTAAACCTCAAGCCAATAGTGAAAATGCTTGTTATACTGTACCAGCAAAAAATTTGTTACGCTAAGCAGGTTTTTTAACCTCATTTGAAATCTTGCAAATGATACAAGAATCACTGAAATACTACCAAAACATATCGCAAGCGATACATAGATGCAGTGGGTCACTTGTTATCGGCAATTTCACCCAAACAACGCTGAATGCGGAGCAACTTGAGCTTAGCAATCATCGATCTGCAAATCGCATGGCCCTTCCCTTCCTTTGGTGGATGGACATATTCCATCTGATCAACAACATGTAGCGGCCAAGTTTTGAAATCCTTTCGCCAGTGAAGCACACGACACGGCTCGGTCGGCAAGCAGCGCAGAGGAATTCTGAAACTTGCCAGTCACGCCTGCCCCAGTCATTAGCCTCTTAATGTTATCCCGGATAATCTGTTGTTCTTAATTAAGACTTTCAATGAAAGCGCCGCAGCAGTGCTGTTGTTGTATCAAGGTATCTTTACATACGAAATTTCCATGACCGACATGATGTTCTGAAAGCTAGAACAGCAGTCCTGAAGCACATCGATGATCAGGTAGGTTGAAATCATAACGATGTCAAGCACATACATCACCACCTGTCAGAAACATGTGTTACACCCTCATAAGCCGTAAAAATAGCAAGGCCATTATTTCATACAAAGCTTTCCAGTTGCAGCTCAAGTAAATACCTTTAGTTTGTTGATTATTCTGTCTTCAACAATAACTCTATCAAAGAGTGCAACTTGAGAGAAACAAATCTTTGATGAAATATAATAACCTGATCCAATAAGGCTATTATTTATGTTGACCTACCAAGGTAAATTGAAATTTTAAAAGTTTTCGCTGGAAAATATTGCCAGGTAAATTGAAAAACTTTGTTGCCTCATTCCCCTATGATTTTCCTGCTAACTCGAAAACAAATGCGGAGGTAACTTGCTGTTTTTTTGCTTTAGTGACAACACACCTGTACACTGGTGTAGGAGGCGGGGGTTCAGGGGGTGCAGTCGCACCCCCAAAAGTTTTGATTTGGTGAAAATCCGGGCAAAATCCCATAAAATCTAGGCAAAATCTCTGAGAACGTTCCAAAACTCCCTGAAAATCTGAGCAAAAATGGCGCCCATCATGCTTTGATTTGAAAATAATGGCGCCCGAATTGACATGAAAAGCATTTTTTAGGAGATCACATGGCGTCCGAATTAACATGAAGAGCTTTTTTTGGAGGCCACTTATTTTGAAGTATTTTGGTATTTTCGGGGCAAGTTTGGGAGAATCCGGGCAAAATTCCTTCGCACCCCCAAAATTTGCCTGCTTCTACACCTATGCACCTCCATGTGGGTTTTACACGGAACGAAATTGTAAACTACAGTTTGGTTTGACCGTTAATGTTATTATGGGGAGCTGTTTAGTACTTCCGTTTTTTGTGTGCCCACAGCTCCCCATTGTTTAAAATTTTGTTTATGCTAGGGCAAGCATATTCTGAACACCACTGCCTACGATCTGGATGACGGATATCTAAATCATGGCTGTGGTTTGGGTTGTATTCCTTTCATGGAGGGAAAAAATGACGTAACGCATTCTGATGACATGAAAAATGTCATAGAAGGAGCGCATGGTAAGTTTTAAGCGAATAAGTTTTCTGCGATACACAAGAGGCTGTTATACGAGTTTTTAATAAAGCACCAGCAGAGTGGAGCCATCCTGAAAGAAAAACGAAGCCTTGTTTTTGAGTGCGAACGCAAAGTCGATTTTTTCCAACGTTTCAAAAACCTCAAAAATGATAGCAAGTTTACTAATGTCTTCAGGATAACAACAGCTTCTATTTCAGAGGCTTGCAAAATTAGCATTATCAATGCGTATAACTGTTGCAACTTACACGCAGAAAACTGACCTAGCAACGTCACGGCCAAGCTTAGGCGATTTGTTTAAGTGACGCTTTTTCGCAACATTTTTCTTTACGATAAGTTTCATTTGAATGGTATATGCCAAAAAAGGTGCCAGAAAGACGTATTCGTAACGCCATTAGCTCAGCGAGTTCATCTTAGTTGTTCCAACAAGACCTTTTAAAAAATGAAGGTCGTGATAAATTTTTCACCTGATGATTTTAAACAAGTATTTTATAAGCAAAATCAAAGCTTTAGAGTTAAAGGTTTCATGAGAATCAATCAGTGGGTACGAAATGTATAAAACAAAATATATTACAAGAAAACAGTATTTGCTGATTGATTCGATTGCGTCACTTTGGTGGAAACAAATTACTTGAACACTTGTATATGTGTAAGTCCGAATCATCGCAAAGTCATGAAAGTAGCGAACAGGCTCGTAGCCAAGTTTGAAGGTTTGGTGGGACAAAATACATTTTTAGAGGGGCAAGATTTTTGTTTTTATTCTATGTTTAAAACAAATTTTCCTGGGCACAACACAATTTGGGGGGTCACAAAAATATTTGGGGGACACTAACCCGAACGCCCCCCGTTGCTACGGGCCTGGCAGACATCGGTCGGTTGGTTCTTCCTTCGAAAGCTTACAGAAAACCTGGAGCTTTTAATTGTTGTCGACCCGCAGAGGGAATCCAGTCTAGCTCGACTCTGCTGACATGTTTGAATTGTGCTGAAGGCAGAGAAAAGCTTAACTTCCTCATGCGGTGTAAGAGAGAAAACATCTTACTCCCATCTATCCGCAGCAGCAAAGTAGAAATTTACGTGGCCGTTTACTCAAACTGAAGGAGATTGCAAAAGCAGACACAGAAACGTGGAAAAGTTTGAACAACAGTGAAAGGTGCGCCATTTACAGAGAACGCTACAAGACTAAATTAAGATTTATAAAAAAAGTTCAACTGGATACGAAATAAGCAGCTTTGCCGCAATAAACGCCAGGGCTTCACTAGGCACGCACTGTCAAAAGATGCCGGAAAAATACAAGAGATACTCATAACTCATTGCTACAGAAACTTCACCGCAAGTGAGAACTAAGAAGGGAAAAAAGCTGCAGGAGTCTCGTACCACGTTACGCAACAATATCAAGGGATTTAAATGTAACAAAACGTTCATGCAAGGGCACAGAGTTTTGCAGGGCACGTTTGGCGAAAAAAGTGAAGTACGTTTCAGAAAGAGCGCTGGCGCTCTAATAAAAAATACAATGTGTTTTTCAACGTATCGTACTTGGCGCCGAAAGTGTTTTAATAGATCCAAACGATGTTCTTTCTGAAAAAGGTATTGTGTTTCTTTGATCATTTTTGCAACAACTGAAAGCGACGAATCAATCGCCAAGTCGTCGCGAGTGATATTGTACTGTGACCCAATTCAGCATTGCCTCTAGAAATGAAACCAAGCAGACAAGACACCATCGTAACATGAAGCGTTTTTACATACAAATCTAACTTTGAATAAGCAACTTTTAGAGATCTCGGGTTTTGTTCCACTGTACTGTCCACTTTGTTTTGATTATGACGTTTTTAGTGAAATGATAATGAATTTACGAACGATAAAAAAGCAATGCCCTTTACAATACTTTTCAACAGTATGTCGCTGCCATACTCGTACGCCCACGTGCGAACCTTTCACGCACACAGTTTAAAACCCTGCTCAGGAATCCAGGGTAAGCCACCACCCTGGGGTTTGTTTTTTGTTGATTTCATATACTTAGAAAAATATTAGAAACCCGTATTTTCACAACTTTCCTACGATTTTCAGAAACAAATGGAATGGTGCCAGAGTTATTTTACAAAAGTGTCTCTCTGAAAGCCTATAAATAGAAAATTGGGGCACTCTAGTACACTGGGTTACCTGATGTGTAGAATATTTGTGCACCCTACTACATACACAATTTAATTTTTTAAGTGCACAACGTTTTGGTGGCACATACGATATCGGATGATCAATTTTGTGAAGAGTAGATCCACCCTGACCTGATACGAAGAAAAACAGATCTAAAACGCGCATGACGTTTTCTACGCACAAACAAAAATTCCCCTTTAAAAATACAGTTATTTGGGGGTACTGTGTATAAAATTTGTACGCTCTGAGTGTTTCGCAGCGCAGATACGATTTTGGCGTGAAAGTGATTAAAAATGGACGTCGGTAAGTCAAAAATAGTTGGACCGGAAATAACGGAAGTCACGTGTCCCAGGAATACATAATCACATTAAGGGTAGCATAAAACCCTTCGTTTCCCGACTCGTATGGTGTTTGAAGGTTTCCTGAGCAGGGTTGAACCCAGGCTCTAGAGAGAATTGATAGATATTTTGATGAAAACAGTACAAGTCGCAAATTAAAAATGGTCTAGCAGGAATTTGCCAGCCTACAAAGGGGGAAGACCGATAGGGTTTAAGGCCTTAAGATAACGATGGCAGTGCTTCATCTCTCTCTCTCTCTCTCTCTCTCTCTCTCTCTCTCG
>JGI24021J15306_10006952_pt1 | contig 13722 bp, 7 predicted proteins | sample Ectturendosymbi1_FD_15306 | JGI IMG/M metagenome (IMG submission 15306) | reverse complement strand
TGTCAAGTAACCAAAAATTTGTATATGCAACATTTCTTCTCAGCTATTTTCTCGTACCGTAAAGAAACATTTCACCTACAGTACTACAGCTCTCCAGCAAACCTAATATCGCGTCATCGATTTTCTGAACAAATCTTTTGTTTACCTGAAAACCTCAATGCTTCGCAGAACAAGGACCCGTAGCCAGTAGGGGGAGGTATGGAACAGTAATGAGATTGAGCGACGTGATGCTTATCGAACATCACGGTGTTAGGCACCTGACTGCTACTCGCGACGCGGCTGACATCGATGAACCGCTCAGCGGGAGCACTATCAATTGGCAAACTTGTCTTTGTACCTGGTACCGGTTGCATTGAGGGCGAAGAACTATCTCGAACAAACACTTTAATCGGTTTGTTTTGGCCTGGTTACTAGGAGATAGCTACATGCCGTCACACAACACTCATGGGGCATCATCTTTCTTGCGCGTCAATCATTTTTTTAAAAAGTCATGTTCTTTGATTTGCAAGCTAGCAAATCAGTGTTGATTCGATCGCAGTACAGATACACTGTCGTTTTCACTGTGATAGAGATGTCGAGTGTTTGGGAAAATAACTGTTAATCGGACTCTTGTGTAAATGCATCAGGTTTGAAATAATAGTTCTGATGTTGACACACCAATCCAACTGTAAAGATACAGTGGCGACAGGTTAGTAAAGAAAAGCCTAGGTTTTCGTAAAATATCACGTATCGCCTCTAGTTATATTTCACAACAGTCGTGCCAATTGCATTTGGTGTGGTCGAGAGGTTAATTGAAGTAAGAAACTAAGGGTAGATATCCTTTTATCGATTTTACCCGCGACTGCCAGTATCGTGATTACCTTCAAACGGCTATATCTAGACATGTCTATCCCGTACGAAGCGGCAGTAAAATCCAACGAATTTCTAAACTACTGTATTTACAATTTTCATAAGCGAGAATTTTTACGCTATTCGTTTTACGGGAAAACTGCCAACATATCACTCAATGTATTTTCAGACCGGTGCAAGAAACCGGCCAGAGTGCTTTTATTAGGCCAGATGAGCGTCATCTTAAAAGGATCAGGTTTCTGGAACGCTTTGATCCTAAAACTATATATCCGACTGACGCATGTCGGTAAATTGCTTCCTATCCTCACTTGGAAAACAGCCAAGGATTCTAGCGAATATTAGCAAGGTTTGCCGCGTCTTCCAAAAGCGTTACCATTGCGTCAAAAATAGCTACAGAACAACCGGAAACATGTCTCCCGAGGTACGTACACTCCACTACAGGCTTATTGAATCAAGAGCCCCTCTAACACAAAAGACGAAAGTTTGTAACTGATACCGACCCTTGAGCGTGCTCGCTCGCAGGTAAACAGTTTCACTTAGAGTTGACCGATGCCATGCTACGCGCTGGAAATTCTTCGCAATCTGTCTTCAAACTTGATCTCCGACATGGTATAAAAATTAACTTGTTTAATGTGGTAACCTCTTGCATTTATTCTGACCTACCTGCAGCTTGTTGATATCAAATGCGTCATGGTTCAGAAAATGGAGCAGTCTGTATCTGCATCAATAGAGAGCTGTGCTACAACACTAACTGGTGGGCACTTTTTCAAGAAAATGGTAAGAATTTATGTAATCAAAACTTTTCAGTGTATTTGGAAATTGCTTTGTGGCTTTGTTGTTTTCATCNTGTAACGAGTTTCGCAACCTAGCAAATCTTAAGCGAATATCAAGTTACTAGAATATACGACTTANTTGAAAATGGCATGAGTAACTGTTAATCTCTGTTTCCGCAGCATCTGCACCTCCATGAGATCCATTGCAAATGCTTAACATTGAGTTAAAATTCAAACAGTTTTGCATGTATCGGACTAGGTATAATTACTTTCGTGTGTGTAGAGAAGTANCACAACAGTAGATGAAAATTTAGGAAAAGAAGTTTTGCCTGAAATGAACACCACCGAACGAACATGATCTGCCGCATGGTTTANGTTGCTGGTGCGCCTGGNACAACGCTGCANCTAATGGGTCACATTACACGAAGCTGATTGTTCATCCATGCTTACGCTTTTCTACTGCAATGCTTGGGCAAAACTTAAAGCAGCGCTAGTAATAAAGATTTGAATCAAGAGCCAAATATTGATCTCAAACAAGAATGTAAATAGACTAGAGCATAAGCTGTAGAAAACGTGTCCTAGTTGAAAATATTTATTTGAGTTGGATTGGATGCCTTCGCAATTTCATGTGGCTTCGGTTAGCGTCACCGAAAAACATATTGCAGAATAATGTTTGTTCCAACGATTTTACGAATTTTCTTTTTCGCGTTGTTGAACAGAAGTTTGAGCAGCCTGATTTTGCTGTTAACCTGCGTGTATCGCCGCGGTGAACACAAATGATCCCACATCGAAAGTCATTTTTTATAAAATGCCACACGTCTTGAACAAGCCTGGTTTACAAAACCAAAGATTCAGCCTGATAAGCGCCAGGATGCTTGACGTTCCATTTTAGAGGCACTGGCGTAAATTTGTGAAACACGCGCTGCCGAACAAGCTGCTTTCCAGTCACGGCGGCGAGCGCGACTAGCGTGAAGGCAGCAATTATTTGCTGGTATCTTAGGATTTTAAGTACGAAAGAACAAGCAAGATAAATGTAGGAATTGCCTAGCGGGACATGATGCCATGACAACAAGCTAGCGAAATGACAGCACTTTTCGCTGATCGGTAGATTCCATTTTTGCTGACACGCGCCACAGTTTTACAAAACAAGCAAAATCACAGATTTTTTGGTTCCATTTGCATCGGAAAGGGTATGCTTTACTGACATATGTATGGCTTAAATTCCGTCAATATTGTACGATTGGGCAAAAATGCGAAACAGAAGTCTCGGTTGGTCAGCATACCACCGAAAGCAAATTTTTCATCTTCCTGTGGAAGCAAAGTTAAGTGCTGGTTGATCGGGAACACTGTTTTACGTCATCATCTCTTGCACATCGCTTTAGTGATTCGTGAATATCCCGAAAGTAGCGAAACATGGCATTCGTAAGCAGTGATTCATGTGGAGCATAAAGCACAAACAAGACTGATTGCTATTGGCTATAACGTGTGAATGGCTTTTTGATGATGCTCAACTGGGGATAAATTGTCAATCATTATTATCTTTCAACGCCATTCAGATTAGTAATTGCGCTCAAGGCTAATAAGAATTCACCCAATCTCTTGTCACTTGCTTGCAGGTGCGTGACACAGCCGCAATAGAGACCGCTTGTATTGAGTGTTCATTGGCAGTATTCGGCCATCAGTGACAGGCAAAAGTTTCCAGAATGAGCCATTCTCGAACTTGAAGCAGAAGCATATGACCCACTTGTCTGAGACAGATTTCACGAAATGACACAGTTAACGAGCGGCACGACGAGCTCGTGGAAAACCCACGTTGTTTAAACAGAAGAATAAAAATTGCCATGTCTGACCAAAAATTAGCAGGTGTATATAATCAAGTATTTACTATCGCCTGTTTGAGGTGGTTTAATAATATCTGCCTTGTAGACGTTGTGCGGTAAATTGAAATCCGACGATGTTTCGCCAAAGTTAGCGTCACCCTGTATTGTGTGGTCATGTTCGCTCAGCCTAAACTTGTAACAATACCACCTGGTTGTGTTGCTCTAACGAGCTACATCTTCGAGCAAGAAATAGTAGGGGCCGATCTCGGGAGCGCTCCCGGTCGCCATGCAGACAATGGAACGGTCGTTATCTGTCTGCTTGGCCGGTCACTGTCACTTGGATTCAGACAAAACAAGATGGATTGACCTCAGCTGAGCCAAGCGTACAACTACGTAACTTAATACAGATAGTTTTCCATAAGGTGAAACGTTCATCATTTTCGCTGAACGGGACATCGTGATTAAAAACAACTCCAGAAAAACCGCGTCGCGTTCCAACAGAGTTCCTACGCCGCTCGATTTTCCTTTGTTTGCTTATGACGTTTAGGCTACAGTTCGTGTGCGCGATATCAGTATTACGGCATTCTCCAACTACCAATAGTTGTGCTGTTGTACAAGCAACTAGACGACAAAGCAAAGATATGCACCAAGTCGTTTTTGCCAATACACACTGCCTATTCTCTTGACACGTGCTTCGCTCTCGCACACTGGCAGTTTAAAGCTCAAGGCTGTGCTCCAACACAGACTGCATGACTCGGGTTTATTTCAGCATCAAATGCTGGCACGCTGCAGGCAATATTCAAAGAATGACATTCTGAACAATTTTACTAGGAGCACCGTTTTGCTATAATGCCATCATCAGGCTATCATCTGCATGGGAGCCATCAAGCTATTTACCCCTTTTGGAACCGTTGTCAAAACTCAAAGCAGACTTTGTGGAAAATCATAATGTGCCGCTTTGACGCCCTAATTTTTTATGTCACCCTACGTTTGAGAATAGTTTGCATGGCATGTTGTATTTAAGGATTAGATAGCAAATACCTATACCCTGCCATTTATAAATTATTGTGAATTCGAAACTTTTCGGTCTCACTCTCCCCAAAAACTAAAGCAATGATAACAGCCCAACCTTCCGTCTAAACCAACATGCCCGCTCAGCTAGAAATGGTAAACAATTCGACGATTATCACGGCAATATCGACTTGTTAACTTTTGACACAGTTGCCGTGGTAGTTCTGGACTACGGTTTAGCAGCTGTTCCCGTAACAAGATCATGCGGTGGATTGCAATTCAATCATAAAGGTTTCCTGTGATCCTTTCATAATTGTTCTGTGCGTCGGTGCTTGAGCGCACATTTCGAGCAACTGACGTTTTCCGTTTTAAACCAAGAAAGTCGTAGACTGTTTGAACAAGTAATCAGAATCGTACAGCTTTTTTCCTAATATGGTCAGTCAAGTATCACCGAGGGAAGTTTTCTTCTCAGGAGGATTTTTGAAATTCATATCAAGTTGGGTCGCTTTTTACACAGTCCTGATGGAAATGTTTCAACTTGTTCGCTAAGCCACTTAAAAACTGAATCCATATTTCCAAGACTCATTTTAGTAAAAACAGTGAAGCAAAACAAATAATAAATGTAAAAGGAGGTCGCATATTTACGTAGGCCAGGTAAGCCGTGGCAGACCGTGGGTGTTGGCAGAGCGAGATAACGTTGGACATCTGTTTAGAGCGGGATCTCTTCTCTGGGTGTTTCAAATTCGTTGACAGAGCGTTCTACCCGTCCCCTCAAACCCCACAACGCTTTCGAAGTTCACTCAGTAAAAACGCCCACTGAAAGAAAACGCTCCTTGTGTGCGATTACAGGCTTCCCGCTCTGTAGATTTATAACATCGACTTGCCTAGTAAGACGTAACGACTTTTTGTTCACTTCACTTAAACTGATAAGCAGTTTCGGTTGCATGCGCGCTTAGAACATCATTCAATCCATGCGTTGCATATTTTCACAAATACTCGTGGACCCGCTGTAAAGTGTTAGGAAATCTCAATGTTATGTGGAAACAATGGGAAAGGCATAACCAATTCTCTATTTTGTTCAAAATTTTAAGCAGAAGGCAATATGGCGTTTAAAAATTCCTGACGTTGAGTTGCGTGAGATACTCCAGCACCTTCTCAGAAGATCCTAAAGATGAAATCATTTTGGAATGCATGAAAACACTTGCTGCCTGAAATATCCAGTTATGGTTGTGTTGTGGTGTGTTCCACTCCATTGTAACGAAGGACGAATGTACGTTTCAAGACCTTAGCTTTGCTTTCACCACACAGCTAACAATTAAAGTTTTATACCTGGTAGATGAGAAAAATTGTTAATTACAACCAATGTTACAATCAGTCAATTGTTAAGGAGTGGAAGCGAACAGGCCCAGCAAATATATGCAGTATAACCTGAATCTGCTGCAAACAGAAGAGGCCGCTAGAAATTCATAACGGAAACGAAAGCGGCAAACAAGTTTTGGCCGCGTATACACGTCTAGGTACGCACCACAACACTGGTCCAAATCATAAACCCTCTTGGTCATCTCGGCCTTTGCCTGTATTATCATCAATGGCAACAGGGGAACACTCGCTACAAACAAAAGCTGGTCCGAAGGTTGTTCATACTGTATGTAGTCTCCAATTGACTTGGACTATACTGTATTGAGGCTTGATACACACGTTAAAACTTGCAGCCAGTGCTGCACATCGCTTGTATTTGCGAAACTATGGGGTCGAAGCATATTTTATGCTAATGTTACCAGTGGTTGGTCTGACATCAAAGCAAACTCATTAGGTTAATTCGTGGCTTGTGTGGGTATGGATTTTGCAGTCGAGTTGGTAGATTCGAGTCGCAATCTTTAAACAAGGCCTTTCTGCCTTCTCGCTTGACTGTTGAGATGGGAACGAAATGCGTCCGTCCACGACAATTCGAATCATAGACCCAAAACGTCTCCAGGATTTCCTCAACTGCAGAAAGCTGGCAAAAGCAAACTAGACTTTATGGATTAATTATAAAAGAAGGTAAAAGTTGCATTCATAATTGTCACACTGCAGAGTACGAAGACTTTCGTCCATAAACTTTTCTGACAGATTTAGAGGCATAGGACTGAACTTCAAGTTGGTACAACCGAGCTTTAACTTACTTTGAAAAACTTTTGGCTGAAGTTAAAAACAAGCACTTTTGATTTTAGAAAACAGCAACTAGTAAGACGGTGATCACCATAGCTCGACAGGGGTGGGGAACCTGCGGCCAGGTGTGACAGTGATTTTGTTGTAGGGTTTGGATGCATGGCTCCATTCCACGAAATTGCAATTTTGTAATGGTAAGTGACCTTTCAAAAACGAAAAGGTGACAAGCGCATTGGTTAAGGAAACCGGTTGAGCATTTCAGGGTGCTTAAAGTCAGAAAACAAAGCCTCGCTTCCTTAGCAGTCGATTCACATTTTTCTACCAATGTTGAGACTTGTTATAACTCGGGTTCTGTTCAGATGATATATGGAAAGATTTAGGCAAAATCGCAAAAACATTAACTGCATTTGTAAATAAAAAAAGGTTGAAGTTCTGCCAATGGTTTACACTTCCCAGTTATACAACGACACGATCTTTCATTAAAGCTTTGCCTCAAACTCGAAAAATACGTGCTGCAATCAGGTGTGAGGATTCGAAAGCTTTGAACTGAAATCAAAGAAAATGGAGCTAGGGTTCCTGAAGCTTTTCCACTACTGTATGCTCCATCAGTCTTATCAGCATGGTTTCTAGTATGTCACCTGCATGCACTGGCATATGAATTGGGGTACGGTAATTTAAAGTATATCTACGTATTTTAGGGTCGAATCCATTATGTTAAAAGGTTATTGATGATACCTCAAAAAGACTGCAAAGTTACGATGTATCGTTTGTAGAATCCATAAGCAGACATTCAAAAGTTTCTACCCGTTTACATCACGGTGTTATTTCAAATGCGGCGTTTCTGTGCTTCACCATACCCATAACGTATTTTTTCCAAAATGTTGATTTCATTACGGCCCGAAAATTTCACTTGCCTTGATATTCCGACTGTCATTCTTTAATAGTTTTAAGTAATCCTAGTGGAGAAACCAGATTCACAGCGTTTTTAACGAACGGAAGTCATCTCGCTGGTAAGGTCAACATACGAACTTTGAATTTGTAAAAGACGTGTTCGGTTTTAATATGCAAGAGAGCAAGCGACCCACATTTTCGTTTTCATTTCGAATATCGCAAGATTCTTGCCGAGACTCATTAATTGTTAATAAAAGCCCTCTGGGGAGGAGTCGCAGAATGATAAGAATAGGACGTGTTTACATGCGACAGGGGCCAGGTGCAACGGTTGCCCAGGAGTTGATTAATGGACGCTTTCTTCAAAGATAGGAATGACAGTGCTGCTGCAATAACAATAGTACGTGAACAAACCCCCGCCTGGATTTCTCATTAAGTTGCTGTCCCTGTTCAAACACGCTGTGAAAGTTTTTCAAAGTGGAGGCACCGATGTGATATGTGCAGACGTGACAATCAGCCTGCGTTCCTCAAAGCTTTCCGATGGCAACGCGAACACTTTCTGATTGTTTCTTCTGTCTACTATAAAGAAATAACCAAACTTCTCAAGCTCTTCATTCAATATTTACCGTTTGCCAGCGACTCTGTTCCTGAACTCTGGCAAGCTTTTAGCAACGTTTAGGACCGCTTTTGTTTGCTGGTATGATTAAAAACTGTTTGCCAATGACAAGTCGAAGGGATACCGAACGCATATTCGAGTTCATTAGTTTGATTAGCAATTGGTTTTCTGCTAGCTTATTCGAACCGAAGACAAAGTGATTTTCGTGACTTTATCGCGCGGCATGCGTGAACACGTCGTTTGTACTACAGCCGATCTCTCAAAACTTGGCATCTTCTCCGAAGTCGTGGAAACAACCCAGCGATGCGGGTACCAACGCAAATATAGCATGACCAGGAGAAAACAGGGGTGAGAAGGCAAATATTCTCATGCCAGTTAGCAAATGAGATCGGTCACTTCATCAAAAGGAATCAGTTGTACTATTGCATCAACGGGCGTATTTGCTTTACACCGGCACGTTGGAAATTCGCACCTGCTTTAACAAACATTATTGTGACTGCACAAACGTTATTGTGCCGGGGTACAAAGTTTGTCTTCGAGGAAGCGTAAGGAAACAGCGGTTAATCCGACAGGGATGGGCCGAGCCTGACAATGACACCGGGCACGCTCAATTCATGCGGCTTCGCTGCACAATGGCACGACGGGAAAGCGGTGCACATCTTAGGAAAAGCGACGAAGAAGTATTACGATTGCCACTATTGTCTTACGCCGAAACGGTGTGAGATATTGGAAAGGTGATTGTTGATGCAGTTTGCTTTGCACCTCACATTGCTGGTCCAGCTTTGCCTGCGTCAATTCATTGTTACGGCCTTATTAACTGACTGCCAGGTCCGGGATCTCTTTGTATGAAGTTGCCGGGGCCGACACTGAATAAAAACTTGCGTTTCTTCCAGTAAAATATGCACTACTAATGGACTTGGGCTTGGTGACGACGCAAAGAACGCTGTTGTACCTCATAATATCGGCAATCACGTCAATCCAGCAGTCATACACGGAGTGCTTGCGTTATTGGCAGCAATATAGAATTAAAGCTTCCTGCGGGTAAATTATGTTTCCAAAGTACAATCGAAAGTAATTGAGAGGGCACAGAAAACTACACCGAAATTCAAGAAGTTTGACTAAAACAGGGGTTTGTAATTTCGCCTCAATACCCCAGAGGGTAACAGAAATAATTCCTACGGTGAAACCATAAATGAGATAAACATGACCAAATTGGACTTTTTCAACTGTTTTGTCTATTGTCAAGATTTTTGTTCGACCTGATTAGAAGTGTTGTGGCGTATGAACTTCAAGTACCACTGGTCTAGCGGCTAACGTATGGAATTATCCTTGAGAATGAACTTCTCTGTCTCGCGATATTTCTGGTTAAAGATATTTTGCATCTGACGATCAATTACAATGCAAAGCAAACTGCAAATTTACCTGTAAAAAATACAAGCTTTTGTACTTGCCGCTCACCAAATATCATGTCGTCGATTAATTCATGTGGCAACAGAAGAATCTTCGTTCTATGAAGCACATGATTCAGGGTCGTCGCCAGCGGGGGGGCAGTTGTGCCCGGCCCCCCCATTTGAAATCGGTGCCTTCCCATTTCACGTTTGGCCCCCCGGTTGCTGCATACATCCAATACTGTATTTTTAAAATGTGGCCCCCCCTTCTGGTTTTTGGCCCCTCCATCTGTTTTTTGGCCCCTCCTGCTGCTAAATCCTGGCGACGGGCCTGACATGATTCATACTCGTACGTTCGAAAGAAAGCGGGCAAGAGGTGCTAATTTGTTTGGCTTGCCGGATAATTAAATATATTACAGTTTGCCTTCTCAGGCGAGTATACGCATCCTTGATACTAACGATAAGTTTGCTTGCCTCCTTCGGGGGAAAATATATTACTAATCTTCAGATTGTATTTTCCTCCACAAACCATACCATTGTTAGTCTCTACTTACTGTTTACGCCTCATCCCTTTGCTGCGTTTCAAGGTGTGTACATGTGTGACGTCCTCGACTACGCAAGTTTGAATTTGCAAATGTGTAGTAATCCCAGTGACCCCAAGGACTTCATCTGCTGTCACATTAGAATTAAAAATAGCTGTATGGTTTGATTTTCATTCAAGAATCAGTTTTTGTGGTAGGCAGCTTGGAATGAAAGTTTCCCTTGAAATTATTCCAAAAGTTGAAGGCAGAAAAAAATGCGTTTTGAAGCTAGTTTTATTATCTGCATGTACTAATTACCGACCAGTGATAGGCAACCACTTGTATTCCGAGCACGATCGCAAACCGTTTTGTCACCTTTAGTGCAGGCCATTATCATACTGGCCACTATTTTGTAACTTACTGGGTCGGTGACATGACATTTTGATCATTGTTATTGTTACAGGCCAGGGTAACCTGTTCCGTGAAAATTGTGCAACATCGCTGTAGAAGAAAACGATTAGCTGCTAAGTTTATGATTACAGCAGCATATCAGCAACGATCCTTGAGTCTGATCTGCAGGTATCCTAAGACGCAAAAAAACGTTAAGAATACAAAAGCGCTACTTTCCGTAGGCAAATCCAACGCGCAAAGGGCGAGCAAAACAGCTAGAGCAGGGGTCAACAACCTGTGGCCGTGCACATGTAATTTGAAATAAAATTATGGCGGCCGTGCGTCAAAAAAGCTCTGTCACCTGTGTGAAGATATCTTAGTAGAAAGACAGCCAAGCAGATGTGTTGAAGCAGGCTATGCTCAGTGTGTAAAAGCAGAACAGAAACAATACAAAAAACATCTTGAACTCACTGGCGGCCGTACTTCCTAAAAAATAAACGTAATGAGGCCAGAAATAGCGAAAGGTTGTACAACCCTGAGCTGGAGGAAATTAGTTCTACGAGTCACCCAAGATGGCGCTCCGCATGCAAGACAGGCAACAAATTAAAATGTACCGTTTCACTTTTTTGTGCTGAGCCTCCCCTCACATTTTTCAGTAGGCTCTGCATTGCGCCAAAACTTCTGATGCAGAAGCCGATGGCTGAACAGTACCGGATGCACTACAATATTTGCCAATGGACAGTGACACCTTGTCTTGTGCTAACTGTGATCTAAAAAGCAAAACTGCTACTGCCACCAACAAATTACAAGATAATTCTCACCAAAAGCAGTAAATCGCAGTGGAATACGTTCTTGTGGTCTCCTCTGACTTAAAAACGCGAGTGGGTACTTTTCACCATAAAGTAGGTAACGTTGGCTACTTTAAAACCAGAAAAGGATTTCAACTTGCGAATTCCATCAGGAAGTATAAGCTCACAGAAATTTTACGTTGTGCTATCAGCCTCGATGCGTAGAAGTGCACGTTTGAGGTTCATCAGGCTTTTCACGAAAATCAGTTTACCATTACTTTGAAAACTGCTGAGTTACCTAAAATTGACGCATGCAAAATGCACTGAGAGTAAGTTAGTGCTGCCGATACGAACTATTGAGTTTTTGCTCGCAACGGCGTAAGAGGGTCATGTTCAATGTATCCGGACCTCGCAAGCGAGGGTCTGCGCATCACTGGGGCATAGCACTGCTGTTTTTTTGGTTGCTTTTGATAACCCTATGTCTACAGAAGACCTCATTTCGTAGTTTCGCACAAAAAAGTAAACATTTAATAAATACTTATAGTCAGTGCCAAGGCCGCAACCATCTGATATGTTCTGAGGGGGTAAAAATGATTGTAATTTGTTGTTGTACCTAACAACTTAACATGTCTTTAAAAATTTCGGGAGAAGCAATTGCCCAGTTGCTCCCCCCTGATTGCGGGTCTGATCAATGCGACCTCGATTTGGGCTCATTTTTTGTTGCAGGTCCTAGTGTGGCACTCCTAAAGTAGGAATTGCTAAACTTTGTAAATACACAAAATATGATAAGTCATACCTTGGATTTTCTACGTCCATCCGGCTTTTCAAAGCAAATCTTACCATGTGTGCCACCGCCAGGGCCGGATTAAGGGGGGGGGGGAACTGGGGCAATTGCCCAGGGCCCTCCTCTCCATGGGGGCCCCCCGTGATGGCATATGTCTGTTTTAAATAAAATTTTCGTTTGAAAAATTGTCGTGATTCAAAAGAGATACAAGAATACAACTTTATATCCGATGTAGTGTTGAGTATCATTAATGATTTTTCGGCAAGTTTGACTTTCTGCCTGTTTTAGTAATCACTACTGAATAGAAAAATATTTTCGGTTGTGTTCAATGCAAATATATTTGAATTTTGCTTGTAACTTTTCTTAATAATCGTTCTTTTGGCATGGGTTTATCTATTCGTGCATTACGCCTACTGCACAAATGTCGCGAAAACGATGCTGTTTGCGTGCTTAAGCAGCAAAGCTGGTTCGAACTGCGACCTTTGTTTCGTCATAAAAGGTAGCGTGTTGTGGAAGCGCACTTTTCTTCCGATGGCTGCTATTCTTGCTTTACATCATACACATATGAAGCTAGACAAACCTTTTACACCACATGTTATTGTTCCATCAGAAAAGGATTTTGATCAGTCGATTTCTAGAACGAAAGGACAGAAAGCGAGATTGCAGAGCTTAGCCAGGGCGATGCCGAAATCTGTAATGCCATCAGGAGCTAAAAATGGCAAAGTTTCTAAAGAGAAAAAGCGCAAGATTCAGGCAGTGTTAGCTGAAACGCCACGACTGAAACGTTTTTTTTCCAGCAAAGCTTTTAAGCAGCAACGTTAAAACAGTGGCGTTAACCAGAGCACCTGAAAATGTAGGTGAAAAACACGACATAAGTTTCGAAGCAGGGGCGGATCCTGGGAGGACGACTGGGACGATCGCCTCGCCTAAAACCTACGAAAGTAACTTTGTTCGCCATGATTTTGTATAATTCGGAAAACAGCATTCGCGAAATAAGGCCATTTTTTGCGAATTAAGGCCAACACCATTGTCGTTCATTGTTTTGTCAGAGCAGTGCTGTGAAGTACAGTATACTTCATCTCTCTTGCCGCAGTAAACCCGCAATTAGACTTGACTATCAAATATTACTGAAATCGTCCCCCCACAAACCTTACTGGCTCGATCCGCCCCTGTTTCGAAGCACCTTTCACAGTCAGACTAGTTGGCATATTGACATGTTATTTTTCTCGTGTTTTCGTTTGTAATCTCTGGTTTCTGCTTATTGGTCGGGTGAATGTTGTTTCTTGCCCAGACACTCCCTAGCCTGTAGAAATATTTTTGCTTAGTAAGAATACGCGGTAGGTGTAGTGTTTATATCATAAACTCTCTTCTCGCAGCTAACTGTGTGTGCAGTTGAGCACCCTATTTATTCGATTGTAAGCCACGGCTTATAAAGCTTTTTCATCATTTCAGGCGGCTTACAAAAAAGGCAGCTTACATTTTTTATTTTTTACATTATCAAAAGGTATAGATCACGCTCAGTCTTTCCTTAGCTACGTTTTGTCGACCAAATTCTTTTTTCGCATTCGATTTTCTTCAGCATCACGTGCACATCCGTCACAGGAGGGGTTATGATAAATAGAAGGCAGTTGTAGTGGTCTAAGGTGAGCGCAAGTGTCCAGGCTCCATGGCACGGCGTCCTAGAGATAGTGTGGCTCCTCTGCGACGAAGCTCAGCAGGTTGGATGCCTGCGAGGATTGGAAGGTT
>JGI24021J15306_10006950_pt1 | contig 13725 bp, 9 predicted proteins | sample Ectturendosymbi1_FD_15306 | JGI IMG/M metagenome (IMG submission 15306) | reverse complement strand
TAGTTGGGAGACCGACCTGTGCTCCTGCAACAACTAGGTTGACCCCTCAACTAGTAGGGACTTCTGCAATAACCTACAACCTCAGTCCCTACATAGGGAAAGCAGGTATAAGACTTTCCCTAAGTTTACGATCAGCACTAAATGTAGGTAAATAGGAAAGCAAGGCAAAGTTTGTTCTTACGTTTAAGTTCAGCACTAAATGTAGGGAAATAGGGAAGTCAGGACGAAGACTTTCCCTACGTTCAGGTTCAGAACTAAATGTAGGGAAAGAGGTAAAGCAGGGCGAAGACTTTTCCTACGTTTCAGATCTGCACTAAATGTAGGTAAATAGGGAAAGCAAGGCGAAGATTGTTCTTACGTTTAAATTCAGCACTAAATGTAGGGAAACAGGTAGGGCCGCAACCAACTGATATTTTCAGGGGGGCAAAATGATGTAACTTGTTGCTGCACCTAACAAATACATACGTTTGTGAAAATTTCCGGGGGGCAATTGCCCGATTGCCCCCCTTCTGGTTGCGGACCTGGAAATAGGGAAAGCAAATGTGTAGGGAAATAGGGTAAAAAGCGAACATTTTCGCTACGTTTTGGTTCAGCACTAAATGTAGGGAAATATGAAAAGCAGGCGAAGACTTTCCCTACGTTTCGTGTTAGCACCAAATATAGGCAAATAGGGAAAGCAAGGCGAAGATTTTCCTTTCGTTTAGGTTCAGCACTAAATATAGGCAAATAGGGAAAGCAGGGATAAGACTTTCCCTACGTTTACTATCAGCACTAAATGTAGGTAAATAGGGAAAGCAAGGGGAAGATTGTTCTTACGTTTAAATTCAGCACTAAATGTAGGGAAATAGGGAAAGCAAATGTAGGGAAATAGGGAAAAAAGCGAACATACTCGCTACATTTTGGTTCAGCACTAAACGTAGGGAAATAGGGAAAGCAAGGAGAAGATTTTCCTTTTGTCTGGATTCAGAACTAAATGTAGGGAAGTAGGGAAAGCAAAGCGAAGGATTTCCCTCAATAAGAAAATAGGGATAGCAAGTCGTAGACAAAACTCCAAGCCTGCCGAAATGAAATATGAAGCACTATAATAAAAAGTTTTTGTTAAATTTTAGCTTGCCAAGCTTCCCTGTACATACGTGAAGCTCTGTTGAAGGTTTTATGGAGACGGTTGTGGTTCAACCCTGAATGTAAAGAAATAGGCATTGGAACAGAAGACGAAATTTTTTGCTATGTTTCGGTTCGGGATTAATTTTTGGGAAAGAAGTAAAGAAGCAAATAGCTTTCCTCTTCATTAGGATCAATAATAACAGTATTCATTGTTAGCTGAAACATTTCAATTTAGGTTCAGCAATAAATAGGCTAGGTAGAAAAGCCGAAAACAAGCCAAGAACGTTCTTTGTGTTTAGGCTGAGCAGTTACCACGAAGTGTAAGACAAAGTGAAAGGAAGATGCAAGACCAGGCACGTAACCAGGCGGAGCGAAGCACCCCTAGAAAAATTTTCGCCACCCCTGGAAAAATCTGTTGGACATAGCTTAAAACTATTGGACATAGTTAAAAAAAATTTGGGCACCCCCGCCCTGGGCCCGGGCCCCTTGTGCCCCCCCAAAATCCGGCGCTGCTATGACCAGCGAATCAAGTCTGCTTTTTGGCTATGTATCATGTCATCAAAGTTACAGAATTAGACTGACTCTTTTAATACAGTCCCCTTTCTTGACTTATCATTGTTATACATACCGAAATACCTTTACCTCATAAACTTTAGCACAGTTCCTCATTCTTTGTGTGTAGCCCAGTTCTAATGAGTCATTGTGTTGTATACCACTGTACCTGTGTTGGTGTGGTGATTCTCCACATATAACGTTGAATTAATAGCAGTAAAAAGTAGAGTTTGCCTAGTCCAGAGGTTCCCAGCCTGGGGTAGATTTGCCTATCCGAAGGGGTACATTTAGGGTGGGCGCCAGAAGAGAACTATATATTAACATCAGTAGCCAGCCCAAATATATGGGGGCACAAGGGGCCCGGGCCCAGGGCCCCCCACGAAAGAGGAGGCAAAATGTTTGATTTTAGGCGAATAACACAATTTTGTTTGGAAAAACGCCTGTCAAAGCACAAAATGACTACATTTTCTAAAAATTTGGGAGGGGGCATGGCCCCTTTGCCCCCCCTTGGCTACGCCTATGATTACCATATATTTTATTTCCAGCCATGTACTGATACATATATCAGTGAATATTATTTCCAAACCCTGTTATATGCTTATTGTTGAATATATTTATGATTGATCATGATAAAATATTTTGTCATAAGAAATTTTAGGGGTATATGTTCATCTGTCAAAATACTGAAGNGGTACATGCTTATCTTTCGACATAATGAATGGGTACATGCTCATCTGTCGGAATACTGAAGGGGTACATGGTCAAAGAAAGGCTGGGAACCCCTGGCCTAGTCGAATGGGGAAGGCTCTATTATTGCTGTTACGCGGAGGGTCGTTGGTTCGACTCTCTCTTCAGGTGGTTCAGGGCGACGCAGTATTGTTTGTGGCGGCAATAAATGGCGCCCAAGTGTTGATGGCTGGAATCACCCTATGAAGGTCATCTTGAGCTTGTAAAAAGGGGAAGTAATGTATCATGGTGATTCGCCACATATAACGTTGAATTCGTAGCGGCAATAGTAGAGTTTACCTGGTCGAATGGAAGGCTCTATTATTGCTGTTACGTGGAGGGTCGTCGGTTCGACTCTCTCTTCAGATGGTGACGCAGCATTGTAGCGGCAACACCTGTTAGTCTTATGTATTAATGCGTACACGCTATTGATGAGCTTAACAGAGCTTCTCATTGTATTGCATTGCTGCTAACAGTGATTGTTTTGAAGTCTCTGCAGTGTCAATTGTTACGATGTTTTGAGCCAAAGGTAGAGCATAAGTGAACTTGAAGTCGTTTCCACGAACTACTATTTCATTTGTGAATCTTTTAGTTGGGCTACATATGCGCCTTGCACAATAACAATGATAGGAATTTGGTATTAGACAAGATTTGGTTGTCGGATTTGCATTGGCATTTGAAATACAGTATAATTTTTGGAATGGATTGAAAAACATAAATCCCTTCATCTCTGGAAAAGACTCAAAGTAAAAGTATGAGGCCAACTTCCATGATCACAATATGCAAATAGGGGACATGTGGGACCAATGGGACAATTTTGACATTTTTGCTTGTTTCAGAAAATTAACTGATACATTCAAGGTCAGATGATGGTTTTCTTGTAGTTTGGGTTATTCTGCATAACTTAAAATAAAAAAGTTGAATCGTCAGACACGTTTCGACAGTTTTATTTGCATTTAAAAATTTTCACTAAATTGTCCCATTGGTCCCCACCCATGGATACGTTCGGGACAACAGGGTGGGAACAATGGGACATGAACAACGTATGATTGTCTCAGGTAACCAAACCTTATCATGGCGCGTTTCTTGATTGCCATTTTAAGAAATCAATGACATGAAAATTCACCATGGAGTTAATGTTTACAAAATTCGGAAAAAACTTAATTATTTTTGTGATTAATTTCTCATAATTAATTGGAAAGGTAGATGGGATCTCGGTTTAACCTGCATGAGTTTCTTGTCAATAATTGCATCCAAAACATTTATACACAGTAGAATGACAGTGCTTGAAACGTGGTTTGCATTGCATCTCTGAAAATGTCAAATAAAATTTCAAAATTCCAGACAAGTGTTTGGTTATTGAGTGAAGTGCACGATGGGGCAAGACTTTAACCATATCACTAAGCTTGACTGATGCTATGTCATCTTTTTCTGAAAATTAGAATTCTTTCATTTTTTAGAATTCTTTCAAGGTGAATTGAGTCGAGTCACTGACCCGAGTCACGCTATCACTGGGCTAAGGTAATTAGCCTAGTACGCAGAGGACTAACTGAAGTTATTGTTGCTTCGCGACGCACGGTACGCAACAAATGATGAGTTCTCAAGAGAACTTCCCATTCATTGTTACATAAGTCACATTACAGAACGACAGTGTGAGCCAGAATGAGAGCAAAAAAGCAGCTTGAACGAGAGAAAGGAGTTGACGACAAGATTATGCATTTGTTCGTTATCAGAAGGTGGCTAGAGTCATGCATAAATAAAGAACATATTTACCCCATCTTGCATATTCATCTGTGCGTTTATAAATTTGCTGTGTGCACTACTATAATTTTTATTTCATATGGAGTATGCAAAATATGTATTAATCCCGAGTGACGCTGTTGACCTGGAGTCGCCTTTGCTTCAACTTCTGCAGTAATTTCCGCTTAATGACTTCATTATCTTCACATACATCATAGACCAGGCCTGGCCACCCCGCGGCTCACGAGGCGCATGCGGCTCTTACGTAATTACCGTATTTATTCGTGAATAAGTCGCAAAGTTTTGTACAGTATAATTTGTCTAATTCGTCACTTTTTCGGGGGTATCTTTTGTGTACGTTTCTGTTCGTCCAATTCGACACCTCTTTCAGTCCCTGAGAAGCGTTTTGTTCGGCTAATCCATCATTTGCAGTTTCGCTTTTGCGGGGGCAAATTGTTTGATTTTGGGCGGATAAAACTATTTTCTTTGGGAAATCCCTCTCAAAGCACAAAATGATTACATGCGCTAACAATTTTTTGGGGGGCAGGGCCCCAACTGGGTACGCCTGTGAGCTAGTTTAACACGTGTGGGAATTCAAACAAATTAAGGATCTTTATCTGAGAATTGTTGCACCTCAACTTTTTTATCGAATTTATACACGAGGTGCAAAGCGCAACACGACTCCCCATTGACAGAAAATCCTTAACGTTCAGTAAAGATTTAAAAGGTGTTAGATTATATGGAGGAGTCGAGATGGAGTANAAGAATTAAATAATTTAATTTAAACGATAAAAAAGTTTTCCCAATTTAATTTTCGATTGAAAGTAGCACTTTCTGCAGTTNATTTCAGGTTGTTTGCATAATTCGTCACTTCGCCTAAATCGTCACTTTTTTCTAATCCGCTTGAGGTGACGAATTAGGCAAATATTTTACTGTACCAACTGTTCACCTTGAAAGCCCGGGTGTGACTTACACACGCATTGCGTGGAAGCGTGCTTGGTGACTTGTGCATTTACAATCAATCTAGCTGAGCAAAGGCANGTGTGTGAGTAAGGAAGAGATGGGGTGATCTTCATGTGTGCCCATGTGTATGATGTTGCTCTTGATCGTTAACTGGTTGGCCACCCCTGTCATGGACGCTGCCTATTTAAGTCATTATTTCGGGTAGATATGCGCACAACGTTGGTGTCGGAAAAATGTGGGAAGATATACATTTAAATTAAAGACTTGCTTGTGTCATCACTTCAGAGACACCTGAAGAGTTGTTGCATACTGTAGGGTCAGCTATTGTTGGGGTGAAAACTTAGAGATTTAAGAGATATCCACACGAACAAATTGTCTACTTTTAAATCTTGTTATCTTAAATATTTAAATTGCCAACAAACACGGAAGAACAATAATATTGCATTTATTAAAAATTACAAGCCAAACTTTTGGCAAGTTTTTGGAAGATGAGTGGGCCACCGTCATTGAAAGACCAAACCAAAGTTCACCACCTATTTCCAGCATGGGGCACAAATTGCAAATGGCAGCCAGGAAAACACCGGGGACGTCACATAACAAACTAACCACGTGAATAACGTGACTTCCTGGTTGCCATTGTCACCCTAGTAACAAACTAGGGCCTAGTTTGTTTTTTTCTGAAGTCGACCCAAGGTACAAGGAGGAAAATCTCAATCCCGATGCCTCAATCCGTACAAATTTGCTTATATGAGGTTAAACCAATACCTAAAAGTTTATTATGTAAAGTGTAAGCTCGAGTCCATAACGTTTTGAAGCGACAATTGATTTGACAGCGTCAACGGACAAAATCCCTGATCTCTTCACCTACGACACTGTATCCATTCCAGACGCAATCGGCAGCACTTCAAAGATCAGAGCGCCTCGGTCGCGGTACGGTGATGCGGTTTAAAAAAATACTTAAGTAACAAGTAATTTTTGAAATATTACTAAGTAATTCAAGTAATTTAGTCAAGTAATTCGCACCGTGGTTTGAGTTCAAATCACCGCATATGCACTGCAGCAAGAAACTCAATCAACAGAGATGAGTACAGAATTTAATCTTTACCGCATGAAAAAAAGATACAAAATTAAGTGGCCGCACAATTTTTCCTAGCAATGAGCGACAGGCATACTCGTAAAATTTTGCCAACTCATCATTCGCAGTGTTTCACACGAACTCAAGGTTTAGTAGGACTTCGCAGGTTCAGGTGTTTGTTGTCAACTACAGACCGCAAGCGGCGTAAGTCAGGCGTTTGGAATCCCTCAAGAAGTTCTGAAGTTGGCAAAACTTTCAACGGCTGGGACGCAGAAGATGGTGTCAAGTCCAGCAGCGGTCGATCGCCACCTTCAGACACAGTAGGGGTCAACACCAGTCCAAGGCTGGTGCTGCTTTGCGCTGGACTGGCCATGAGAAGGTCGATGGGATCTGGACGCGGCACAGGTTCAGCTGCAGCGCCGTCAGGCTTCTCATCCATGTCTGCAAGGTACGAAAAATCCTTTGCCAAACGTGTGCCATGGTCGCCATGTCAGTACAACCTCTAAACTTGGAACATTTGCACCGACATTCAGACACAAACACCGCTTGTGCTGTGAAAGAGTCTGTGGAGTACTCATCAATCAAAGATGTACTAAAAAGGAAATGTCGTTCACCGACTTCTGCGTGCATGGCAGCCAGGCACTGAGGCAAATGCACAACAGCTAGGTTTTGGGGAGAGGAAGTGACGAAGTGGGGAAAAATGACAATAGTCAAAAACATCTCTGTTTTTGAATTTTACCTGAAACGTCGTCAAAGTTTATCAGAGGAATTGTAACCGTCGCGGGTTCTTCGGTATCGGACAAATCCTGCAACTCGATACACGTTGGACCGCGAAGGCCAGGGGTGAGCTTTCCATCAGCAGGTGCGAAATTGAAGCTTGAATCTATCATAGAAAAAAAGCACTTTCGTAGCCACCAAGTGGGACATAACTTGCTTCAAGGGTAAGCAATCTACCACCCTGCTTGACCGTGTGAGATAAAAATCGTTCAATCAAGCGAAGGTAGTGCAAGCGCAATCATCGCGCTTTTTAAACCATGCTACTTGTTATCTTCCCGCGAAGCGACAAAACAGTTTGACAGTGCGACGAGTAACACTTACCATTTTCACACGCAGTAGATCATAGTTTCTCAAAGTGCTCCGTACGGAGTCCCAGGGCTCCGCGAGAGAAACCTCGGCGCTCCGCGAGTTATTCGTTTACTTATTAAAATACTGACTTGGCTAATTTTGCAACTGTCCAAACAAGCAATGACGGCATTCATAAAATTTATTGTGGGGCTCCGTAAATTATGGTCAATCTCTTCATGGGCTCCATAACACCAAAAGTTTGAGAACCCCTGCAGTAGATGACGGCAACGACAACGGTTGAAGAACCTTGTCAACAGGACTCGATGCGAAAAAGTCACTACGAAGCAGAACCAATGTACGCATTAATGCTGTTGACCGCACCGACCGATGTCAAGCGAAATTCCTGACCTATTCTTGCATGTCAGTTATTTTGTTTCTCAGAGTAAGGAAAAAAATTGGCAATTTATTTTTGATGTCTTTTGCGAACATAAAAACTTTTGATCAGACGTCAGATAGTCCAAAATAGGCGACAGTTTGGGTATAGCCAACCGCTGAAAAGTGTTTGACCTAGTCTTGGACGTCTATTATTTTTCTTTTTTAACCCTAGGTCCCAACCCTCAACCCAAACCCTAAACTCTCACCCCTAACACTAAACCCTAATCATCAGTTCTCAGCAGATTTGGCATCTCAGTTAACAGCCACCACTTGCGAAATACATGACTTAGGATATCACTCCGCGCATGCGCAGATGGCGTGAAGCCAGCGATTTCGCAAGTCAGAAATTTCGCTTAACACCAGCAAGTAATTCAGGCGAAGCTTATTCGACCAGTTAAGATGAACGTCGAAGAATATCATGGGCAACACGAAGCGCAACACGACATTACAGGGTTCTGCAAAATTTTAAGGTTTTGCGTCAACAGCATCAGCACATGGAAAGAAAGTCACACAGAGATGTTTCGATAAATTTAGCCCCGAAAGTTAAAGCACAATTTTGTTTACCTAATTATAGGTGTTGCAAAATGAACGAAAGACGAATCTGAACGACGTTTAAAAACTGTTACAGAATATCAGTCCATTTTCAATAACAAATAAATCGGATGTGTGAAAGGGTCGTTTGCCAATGTCGCAAACGTGAAAATCAACGAGTCTGCGATAAATGTCATGTTTTCATTGGTTTGACAATACGAGTTCAAACATATTGAAAACCGAAGCTAACTAAAAGTGCATCAGATCAGTCTTCAACAGTGTCAAGAAAGAGGGCTTGGGATTGAGATGGCCTCAAAGTTAGTTTAATAAACACCATCGCAAATTTTAGTTGATATTCAAGTCCGTTATGTTCTTGGATCATCTCCCGACAAGGTTCTCGGTGACCATAAAATACTTACGTCGATATATCGAGTAAATCATGAACCGTGTTTGGGCAAATCACCCAAAACAAAAATGAAAGTTGTTTTAGTTACCCATTGCGCTGACCTCGCGACCGAGTTATTCGAGGATTACTTAAAAGCTCGTTACCAGAAAGCAGCTTCTGCAGAGCGGTCGATTTTTTACCGAGTTTCATTCAACTTCACACCTGATCGTCGCGTTTGCGCGAAATAATGATGAAGCGAAAACATCGCTGACTGTAAATGTCATGCGTAAGGTTGGCTCTCAGCATGAAGCAGAACTGCAGGTTACACAAACGCCAAAGAAAAAAAAGCAAAAAACGATCGTCATCATCGTAGCTCAATCCACGCTCCTCACCTGCGAAGACCGGCGTCTTTGCAGGAAACGAGTTGACGGGATGTGTCAACGTCTGGTCGGGGACTTCCCCGGGCGTCGACACGGTGCTGGTGGTCGACGGGGTTGGTGACGGCGACGACGCGGAGGAATTGCTCGTTGTGTGTTCCGATGACGCGCCTGAGCGAGGAGGAGAGTATGAGCGTTGCAGCGACGGGGCGAGCACTGGCTCGAAAATTACCGAACTTTTCTGGTGGCTTGGTGACGACATCAGTGGTGACGACGACGACGACGAACAGCTTTTATCTGAACGGATGTACTCGTCGTGTGTTGGCAGGCTGACGTCAAACGACTGTTGACCTGAAATGGGAAGGACTGATGCAACAAACATCGGCAAAGAACAACTAGGCCAACAAGCAAAAGGACAAAGAATCTGTGGCTTTGGAAACAGCTCATTGCCTTTAAAAATGGGTGCGGCTTCACTCTGCGCCCTGATGTCTATGCACACGGAACGTTGGTGTTGTTGATGTTTCCTGCAGTGCTTTACTTTTAAATGTGTCAAACGTTTGCAAAATGTTCGACCACTGCAGATTAATTTCGAAAATCACAATGAGAAAATTAACAAAATTGCTTTGGTGTCAACATAAATGTTGGGAAACAGGGAGAAGGCGAAAACCTTCCCTTCGTATAGTTTCAGCAATAAATGTAAGGAAACAGGGAAAACAAAGCGAAAATCTTCCCTCCGCTAAGGTTGTTAGGTTCAGCACGAAATGCAGGGTAAGCAAATTTTTAACTCCCACATAGCCGAAATTTTGATTCACACATGTTCGGCCATACCTCGCCAGCCGATAGATTTAGAGAGCTGTTCGAACCCTACAAAATTGCAGAAAGTCTTGCAGTTTCGATGCAAAAAATTTTGAAAGTTTTGGGTTTGAACTTTTTTGGGGTGACGACACAACTGGGTTAGGTCAATGTTTTTTGGATGACGTCATCGGGGCCTGAGAAAAAATAAGTGGCAATTTCTTTATTTCTACTTTATTCCATTAGCTCATCGTTGGACAAGAATTACGGCTGTGGGGCAATGACAGTAGTATCTCGGTAATCTGCAGGCGAGTACCAGACGAGCAACACCGTGACTGTTGACATACTTCCATCAAGTTCACGCAACACACCCGTTCGTGCCCCAGCCATTAAAATTTAACTGCTCCAGAATCGTTAATGGCACTCCAAGAAAACTCAACATCGTCTTGCACGTTGTTTACTCGACGCCGGCGCGTAAACTGTGTTTTATTTTTGGCGCCTGATCCATCGCATTTTTTGGACCTTTTTCTTTCTATAGCGTTAACTCGCACAGGGCTACGAACTGCATCGTGTTTCATCGCCGCTCAGCCAAACCTGCCTGGTGCACTTGACTTAAAGTCATGTTGCACATGAGAGCACTCGTGAAGTCCTGATGGTGACAGCCATGCACATGAAGAAGCCACACGCCAACTGTACAGCGCAGACCCACTCTCGGATGTCGATACTTTTACACACCTGTGACGGATGCTGAGACGCTGTTTGGCGGCGTTCGGGGAATTTTATCGGCAGAAATAAACGCAGTTCTTTCTAAAAACAGCAAAGATTGATTTAGTGCCAGTCCACACATGATCGGTAACGTTCATGGACAAAAAGATACCGAGTTGTGAATCGGTGTCTTGTTGGTACACCAGTAAAGGTGATAACGCTTCTGGGCGGTCGTCATCCACAGTGCACTTCACAATCTGTAGAAGCAATTCAAAAGTATCTAAACTGCTACAGTTTACAGCGCACACAAAGCACTCCCAGAAAAATTAAGCAGAACAGCGATTTCTTCAAATTAGGTATCAATCACCACCGACGTGTTTTCGGCGCAGAATCTCGATCACTGAATTTTCTATGGAAGCTTTTTGACTAAATTTGGGAAAAAATTCATAAACTCATGATTTACTTTCAAAACTTGCGCAAAAAGGTTGGGAAACAACACGACATGATCTGGAAAGCAATAAAGACCTGACACAAGCAGAATATGCGCATAAATCTTAATATCTTAGGCACTTCGTTTTAATTTCCGCTTGAGCATTGAGCTACAAGAAAACAACTATATTTAAAAAAGAAACGTAAACTTAAGTTCTTCTGAATAAAAGAAGAATCGTATACTTGGAGTTCTGTTGCATAAAAGTGAAACTGAAATGAATATGTTACCTTTCCACACAATGTGGTTATATGCAAAACAACTTCTTCGCACGAAATACACAAATACATCTAACCTTAATAGCACAATACTGCCTGCTTGGCCGCGTAACTAGACACGAAAGGAAGGAATGTTATAATTTTCTAGCACATTATGTGGAACAGACGAAGAATTACTGCAAGCTGGACGCATCTAGGCAGAAAATTTTACCCTCGGGTCGAAGCTGCCGAGAAATGGGCGCTATACTTCTCTCTTAGTGTCAGTCTTACCTCTTCGATCAGCTTAAGTTCAGCCAATGGCGTGGTTCGAACAGTGCTGGTGCTTGTGTCAGGATTTTCGCATGGAAGTGACACGAGGGGGGATGCGGGCAGAGACATGGATTTCCGTGACTTGGGCTTTTGGCGCGATGCAGCAGCTTTGCCGTCTGTCGCATAAACATTAAAAGAAACCATTGATGGTTTTTTACAGCTTATTGAAATGAGTTGAGCAGTTATCTGCAGATGACTTTAAATGTTAAGTACAAAAGCTTGTCGCGAGCGTTGTTTTAATTCTTCCGAAGCAAAAACCTTCATCAACAAAAACTTCTTATCGAATTGTACAAAATGCAGAGTGTATTGAACAGATTGCACAGCAGCGTCATTCCCGTTGTTTTTGGTCCTTTCGTTCTCCTTGCAATTTTTCCAACAGTGGTTCAAGACTTTTTAACAAAAATATTCACATAAATATCGGTGGTACAGAAAAACAACGAATAACTGGGTTTAATTCCAAGCTTGTTACATGCAAACTGGGTTTGTACAAGATAAGCCTTAACAAAAGTTTTATTAAGGGCAAAATCACTTTTTTTTCTTAATTCAGCTTAAAACACGCCGTACATTCTAGCCCAAAACAAGCATGAGTTTAACCTGGTGTAACTGAAGTGGCGGGCTGCTCCAAAACTCGTGAACCGCGGTGTAAGCGGGAAAGCTCAACTCGTTTGAACTGGCCTTGAGGCAGCCCTGATTTCGACGCAAGCTTGCTATAGACGTTCCTCGACGGACGATCGGCAGGCATTGGTTTGACTTTAAGGTCATCGGCCGGTATGGTCCATGACTTATTTTCAACAGATGTTTGATCGCCGAGGGTTGTACGATCGGTGCTGTCTAAAGCAGCGGCAGCTTCGCCAGTTATAAGGTTCTCAAGAAATGACGCGCTGTTCCCTGAAATAGACAAGTTCATTCCATAAAATACCACTAAACGCACTGAATGGTTTCCTCATTTTACTGTAAACCGATAATGTTGGTTGAATAGCTTTTTCAAATAAATTAATTTTGTGACTTTGTCCTATGAGGTTTGCTTGCAATATTAACCGGTGATTTTGCATCCCAGTGCGTTTGACCAACATTTAGATCGCGGCACGACGGCAGTTTCAACCCCCCACGCCTTTATTCAAAAACACTGCGTTGATTTTCGCTGAAAACCAAAGCATCATTGAAAGAGTCATCAGAAACTACGTATCTTGCAATCAGTTGCCAATGCACTTAACTTACTGCAAACTGTGCAGTTAACTGTGAGCATTTAACGAGACTGTTAAAAGAAGAGGGAATTGTTTTTGGACGACACGTTCTACTGAAATGTGGTTTTAAAACCATCGTTATGTGTAACCTAACCATTCCGTATGTGTTCCCTGCGTTCTATCCTTTCACATGTTTCATAATATTACTGCAGTTTTTCCGTACAGCTTCAAATGAACTCGCCTTAGTTACGTACAGGTGTTGTCATGGCAAAAGCCACTTGCATAATCGACAGAGACATTGCCGGAATGGTTCTATCTCCGTGTATTTGCCAGTGAAGCTGATGAATCGGGATGAAAATTGCGCTTATATAAACTTGAAAAGCATCCTAAAGAAATAGGCACTCATATTAATTTTGCGGTCAGGGGGAAGTAGCTTTTCCGTAATCAGCTCAAACGTTTTCAATTTAAGCCTTCACAGTTCTTTGGCGAAGCCTTCATACGGCTGTTATCCTTATTAAATTCATACAGGGTCCTGCCCATTTACATCAAAATGGCAGTCGCCTTATTTCTTGCAACGTGATTAATATTTTTATTCGACGAGCGTGTTTCATCGAAAACTGTGGTCGAAAGTAGTTTTGGTGCTAATCAACGAAAACGCTCGATATGCAGCGAAATTCGATCAGTCATTAAAGGCTTCAGAGTTTACAACTGGGATTACCGCTTGCCTCCAACATAACAGCCTAAAATCCTTTATGATCGCGAGCGGCTTGCTCGTAATTTCGAAAATTAACGAACAATAACCGACAGCCAATGACTGGCACGCATTGCGAAATGCTTAACAACCAAGTGCGATTACTTCGGCAGTGGCCACATTCAACAATGCTGCTGGACTTCGAACAATCAACTGCATGAACGCCAAAACTGAAGATGTTATGACAAACAGCAAACATCAAGCATTGCCTTTACACATACACATCGTCTTTATGTTTGATGTCCAATGTCTCCCTTGCATGGTCCCGTATTCGAAGTTGCGAAACCGCAACTGACGCGGTTGACTGCACACCGATTCCAATGACG